>Ga0316190_10000491_pt1 | contig 27307 bp, 27 predicted proteins | sample Eddworburrow2_MG_FD_204929 | JGI IMG/M metagenome (GOLD analysis project Ga0316190, IMG submission 204929) | Coastal sediment microbial communities from Maine, United States - Eddy worm burrow 2 | ecosystem: Environmental > Aquatic > Marine > Coastal > Sediment | place: USA: Maine | collected... | reverse complement strand
TCAATCCTGACGGGTTGCCGAGCACCCACAACCCGGCCGATCCGAGGGGGTCGTCCTGGCGGCCCGCTTTGGCCTTTGGTTTGGCGAAGGCGGTGCGGTAGGCGGTGATGCCGACCACGGCCACCACCTTCGGTTGCCACTGTTCGATGTGCCTGCGGAGCCGTTCGGCCCCTTCTCTGAGCTCCTGCCGGTCCAGCGCGTCGGCCTTGGCCGTGGCCCTGGTCACCAGGTTGGTGATGCCAACTCCGCGTTCGATCAGATGGTCGCGGTCCGACGGCTTATAGCCATCGGCGGCGTCGATGCGGTGGTCGGTAATCCCGGCCCCGGCCAGTGCCGGGTAGAAACGGTTACCGGGGTGGGCGAAGTGGGCGCCGGTGGCCGCGGTCCACAATCCGGGGTTGATGCCAACGAACAGGAGCCGCAGCCCCGGTCCGATCAGATCGTCAACCGTGGCTCCGACATACTGTTCAAGGTCCTGGCGCCGCACTCGACCATTGTGGGCCCGCTCAGCGGAAGTCCACCCCTTCGTAGTCGTTGGCCGCGACGTCGTTGATCTTGGCCAGGAACTTGGGTGCGCCGCCGTTGTACACGAAGTAGCGGATCTTGCCCTCTTCGTGGCCCTCAACGTTGGAGTTGTAGCCCGTGAACCAACTCTTGGCCTTGCGCATCAACATGATGCTGTACATCTTGATTACGTGATCGGTCCACTCCCGTTCGGCTTCGGCCGTGGCCTCGATCCGGGTGTAACCATGCTCCCAGGTGTAGTTCAGAAGGTCGGTTGCCCAGTCGACCGCGATCTCGATGCCGCGGGGGAAGTTGGTCGACGCCGAGCCGCTCTGGGGGCCTGCGATCATCAGCAGATTGGGGAAGCCGTGCATCTGCACCCCGAGATGGGTGACCGGGCCGTCGCGCCACTTGTCGAACAGCTTCTCCCCGCCGACACCTTGAATGTCAATCTTGTCGTACGCTCCGGTGATGGCGTCGAACCCGGTGGCGTAGACGATGACGTCGAAGTCAAAGTCCTGTTCGGAGGTGCGCAGACCGGTCGGGGTGATCTCCTCGATGGGGGTCTCGCTGAGATCGACGAGGTGGACGTTGTCGCGATTGTAGGCCTCGAAGTAGTTGGTCTCCATCGGCACCCGCTGGACCCCGAAACCGTGGTCGCGGGGGATGAGCTTCTCGGCCAGTTCGGGATCGTCGACCCGCCCGCGGATGCGGTCGGCGATGTACTCGGAGAACTCGGCGTTCGCTTCCTCGTCGACGAAGATCTCGACAAAATTGGCCAGCCAGATCCCGAAGCCGGGCTCGTCGTAGAGCTTGTCCCATAGCGCCACCCGCTCCTCCCGGGACAGATTATGAAAGCCCCGTCGATCCGGTTCATGCTCGAACCCACCGGGGGTGCGGGCACAGGTGGCGAAGATCTCTTCGTAGCGGGTCCGGATGTCGGCCATTTCCTCACCGGAGATCGGACCGTTGTGCAGCGGGGCGCTCCAGTTCGGGCGGCGCTGGAACACGGTGAGGTCGCCGACCTTGTCGGCGATCTCACCAATGACCTGGATGCCGGTGGCGCCGGTGCCGATCACGGCGACGCGCTTGCCTGCCAGTTCCACCGGCTCCTGGGGCCAGTCGAAGGTGTGGAACGACTGGCCCTCGAAGCTGTCCATGCCTTCGATGCGGGGCGGGGTTGGGATCGACAGCAGCCCGAGGGCGGTGATCACGATGCGGCTGCTCAGCTCGCGCCCGTCCTCCAGCTTCAGGTCCCAGACGGAATTGGCCTCGTCGAAACGCATCGAGGAGACCTTGGCGTTGAACTGCATATGTTGGCGAAGGTCGAACTTGTCGACCACGAAGTTGAGGTAGCGGAGGTTCTCCGGCTGGCCTGAGAAGCGCTCCTTCCAGTGCCATTCATCGAGCAGTTCCTGGGAGAACGAGTAGCCGTAGGTGTAGCTCTCGGAGTCGAAACGGGCGCCCGGGTAGCGGTTCCAGTACCAGGTGCCGCCCAGGTCAGCGCCGCCCTCGAGCACGGTGGCGTTGATCCCCAGGTCGGTCAATCGTTTGATCTGGTAGATGCCCCCGACGCCGGCGCCGATCACCACGACCTCGTAGGTCGGCTCGGCTCTCCGGCCCGTTTTTTGCTGGTCCAGAACTGCTTGTTGACTCATTTCGTTCCTCTCGGGCCCTCTTTGCGTCTTTCGATAGTCAAACCGTAGATCGCAGGCGCCAGGAACAAGAAATGCGACAGGGAGAGGGCTGGTCGGCCCTGCTCCGCCGTCGGTCGGCCGTTGTCTATTCGGGCGCTTCCACCACACGCAGGTCACGAGTGACGGCGTCGCCCAGGGCGTCCAGCGCCGCCTGGTAGGCCGGACCGTCGTGGCAGGCAACGGCGGCGTCGAGGGAGGGGAACTCGATGATCACCGTTCGTTCGGCCAGGCCTGCTTCATAGGCCTTGGCCGCAACGCCCCGAGCCAGAAAGGTCCCGCCCGCTTCGGTAATGGCCGGGCCTGCGAGCTTGGCATAGGCGGCGAGCTGATCGTCGTCGCGCACCTCGTGGTAGGCGCTGACCCAGTAAGCCTTGGGCATGTCGGTCCCCTTGTGGTCCATGAATGTGGGTGAAGGCGAAACGTAGCGTACTGCGCTTCGATGCACGCAAAGTACGGGTTGGCGCCGCGGCCCGTGGATGGTGGCGTGTCAGTCCGGAAGGCGGGTTGAACGCAGGGCGAAAGCCGCTGCCGGCTTGCGATCGCTGGCCTGTTCCTTGGCCTGAAGAGACTCCGGCAGCGTCGAGGGGTCGCCTTGATGACCCATCACGAACCCGGCCAGTATCTCGGTGGTGTCACGGTTGGCGCCGGTGAGGGCGAAGCTGGCGTCCACGTCGACCCCGCCCAGCAGATGAACCGACAGCCCGAGCATGGTGGCCTGCAGGGTCATGGCCATGGTGGCCGCCCCCACGTCGAAGTCGCGGGTGCGGCCCATGAAACCTTCCAGCTCAGTGCGGGCCAGAATCAGCCCGATGACGGGCGCCTTGGCCGCCCAGTCCCGATTGAAATCCATGAAGACGTCGAGAAAAGCGTCGCGATCGGGGCCTTCGGTGGCGTAGAGGAAGTACCACGGTTGATTATTCATCCACGACGGGGCCCAGCGGGCGGCCTCAAAGACCGAGGCCAACTGTTCCTCGGTCACCGGGGCGGGGGAGAAGGCCCGGGGTGACCATCGGTCGACGAAGACGTCGGCCAGCAGTATGGAGTCGGACGTGCGGTTGGTCATGGCTACCTCGCGGGACCCCGTCGTGGATGAATTGGGGGATGTTCTGATTACTAGAGGACGAACTGCACGTCGAGTTCAATGGTGACGTTGTCGCCGAGCATCAGCTTGCCCCGCCGGCCGGGGCGTCGAATTCCATGCCGTAGGCCTTGCGGCTGATAGTGCCGGCAAAGGCGAAACCGGCCCGTTGCGACTGATCCATGGGGAAGGTGGCCTCGCCCAGGAACTCACCGGCGAGGGTGATCGGGGCGGTGATGCCATTGAGGGTGAGATCACCGGTGAGGGTGTAGCCGCCGTCGGACTCAGCGATGGAGGTGGAGGCGAAGGTCATGCGAGGGTTGGCTTCGGTGTTGAAGAAGTCACCGCTCTGGAGGTGGCTGTCGCGGTCGCTGTTGCCGGTGCTGACTGATGCCCGTTCGATGTCGGCGCTCACCGAGGTGCTTGCGAGATCGTCGCCAACAGTCAGTTCGGAGCTGAAGTTGGTGAAGTTGCCACGCACCCGGGCCAGGCCCAGGTGTCGGACCGAGAAGGAAGCCGACGAGTGAACGGCGTCGGCTGAGTAGGTGCCTGCGTTCAGGGGGAGGGTCATGGCGTTCTCTTGTTTGGAAGGTCTGGCTGATTGGTACGTCACGACAACGCTTGAAGCTTCAAGTTCATTCCCAATGGTTGAAGTGTCAAGTAGTAGTGTGGAGTCATGGCTGAAACACGGTGGCTGACTGACACGCAGCAGCAGGCCTGGCGGGCGCTGAGGGTGATCGTCGAGCGGGGTCTGCCCCGGCTCGAGCGGACGTTCCGCGATCAGGACATGCTCGGGGTCGAGTACAGCATCTTTGTCGCCCTCAGTGAGGCAGCCGAGGGTGAGTTACGACTCAGCGACCTGGCCGACTTCGCCAATACCTCACAGAGCCGGCTCAGTCACCGGCTGCGACCCATGATCGAGCGAGGCGAGATCACCACCCGGGTCGACAACATCGATCGTCGGGTGACCTATGCCCAGTTGGCGCCGGGCGGCCGACAGCGCCTGGAAGCGGTCGCTCCCCACCACGTCGAGGACGTTTTGCAGCTGCTGTTCGACCATCTCGACGTCGAACAAACCGATGCCGTGGCTGATGCCCTATCGGTCATCGCCGCCACCCTCTGCGACCACGCCGAATACCAGGCTCCGCCATCGTGATAGTGGACTAGCTCCTACCCCTTCGACCGGGGCATCGCATTTTTAGCCCTGCTGTTCTGATCCCGAGGTCTGGGCGGCGGCCCGTTCGGCGTCCTTGCGGGCCATCTGGGCCTTCAGCTGTTCGGGGGTCAGCCGCACGATGTCGGCGTTCTGGTGGCTGAAGATGTCGTAGGGCTGGGTGTCGAGATCCTCCAGGACGATCTCCCCGGCCAGGACGTCGGCCTTCCATTGGGCCTGGGCCGGCTCGTTGGCGTGGAATTCGGGCATGACCTCCTCGGCGAACATGGTCAGGCTGCTGCAGATGTCGTCGTGGGTGGTCTTACCGGCCTGGTTCAACAGGATGACCTGATCGACGTGGGCCTCCTGGAAGATCCGCAGCTTCTTGCGGATGGTCTCCGGTGATCCGATGAGGGCTCCATTGAAGGCGGCCTGGGCCTTCTCGGTGTAGCGCCACTTCTGGAACTCCTCCCAGAGGTTGCCCTCGCCCGGGGCGTCGACGCCCTCCCGCCCGTAGTACGACAGGGCGAAGATGAAGAACGTCCAGCCCGCGGCCTTCTCGTAGGCCTCTTCGTCGGTCTCGGCGCACATGAAACCCGACACCATGGCGATGTTGGGGTTGCTCGGGTAGTCGGTGAGTTTGGCCTGGTGGTGCAACAGGTTGTTGTAGTACTTGTGCACCCAGGCCTGGGCCGCCTCGGGTGACACGAAGGTGAAGCCCAGCGCTCCCATGCCCCACGCCCCGGCCTGGCCGATTGTCTGGATGTTGGAGCACGCCACCCACAGCGGCGGGTGGGGCTTCTGGTAGGGCTTGGGGATCACATTACGGGCCGGGAAATCATGGAACTCGCCGTGGAACTCCCAGCTGTTGTTGCTGAACATGGGGATGATGGCCTGCACGGCCTCTTCCCAACGATCACGTTTGGTGCGGACCCGGGTGCCGAAGGGGTGCAGCTCGGCCGGCCCGGCCCCTTCCCCCAAACCAAGCTCGACCCGCCCCTTCGACAGCAGATCGAGCGTCGCCACCCGTTCTGCCACGCGGTGGGGCTGGTTCGTCGGTAGCTGGATGACACCGTGGCCCAGGCGAATGTTCTCGGTTCGCTGACTGGCCGCCCCCAGGAACACCTCGGGGGCCGAGGAGTGGGAGTACTCCTCCAGGAAGTGGTGCTCGACCTCCCAGGCGTAGTCGTAGCCCAGCTTGTCGGCCATCTCGATCTGGGTCAGCGAGTTCTGCAGCAGCTCGTACTCCGAGCTCTCGCCCCAGGGCCGCGGAAGTTGGTGTTCATAGAAGATGCCGAACTTCATGGTGGTTCCCCTTGTTTGACCTGCACCGTTGCAAGCAAACCTACGACGGCGACCAACTCGGTGTCGAGATGGTGGCAGCCCTCGGCCCCACCTCCGACCTCGCTGTAGGCACCGCGGTTAACGGTGCCTACAGACCGTGTCGCTGGTGCTTCGACTCGGCCTCCCACTCACCACGGGCGGCCAGAACCTCGTCCCGGGGGCTGACCTCGGGCACACCGACGTCCCACCAGGTGCCACCGCCGAGGCCCCCCGGCGATCCGGAGCCGAATCTCGGTGGCTTTACCGGTGCAGGCGGCGGCCTTGTCGGCGGCCCAGCGCCGCTCGACCTCGGCCAGCGGGGTCCGGTCATCAACGGTGCGTCCGGCCACCACAACCTGATTGGTCCACCGCTGCCCGTCCCAATAACGAACGCCACCAACGGTCACCGGGTCGTTGTACCAACCTGCGGCCATGGGTTTCATGACGCCAGGGACCGCCAAAACCGCTGTTTCACCTGCCGCAAAACCCCGCCCTCCACGGACCCGCCGTCCGTTCAGTCGGAGCCTGGCAGTGGGGGGACGGCGCTTCCGGGCGGTCCTGGACCGTTACGTAAGAATCGACGGTTATCACTCAAAGTGAAAGAGTGGTATGGCCGCGACGACGACCCATCCCTCACACGAGGTGTCCCTGGCCCTTCCTGCGGTGTTGGCGGCCGCCGTCATCGCCATCGATCGCTGGCCAGCCGTCCTGATCGCCATCCCGGTGATGGGCGTTCTGCAGAACCGTTTGTTCATCCTCCACCACGAGGGTGCCCATCGGTTGCTGTTCACCAACGGTCGGTGGAACGACCTGATCGGGGTCAGATGGCTACATCACCCCCGAGATCACCTGGCCCTCCTATCGGGCGCTGTGGAAGGCCCAGATTTCGGGCTAGCTCGGGCGCCCCGAGGCCGGGTGGATGACGGACGGACGGACGGCGGCCGTTAGCGGCGGCCGCGGATCAGGACGCCAGGCCGGGCTCCGGTGAACTGGTCATTCTCCCGAACGATCTGGCCCGAAACCACCGTGGCCCGGTAGCCCTGGGCCGTTTGCAGTAGCCGGGGGGCTCCGGTTGGGAGATCGTGAACCATGTGGGGTGGGTCGAGCTGTAGGGCGTCGAAATCGATCACGTTGACGTCGGCCTTCATGCCAACCTCCAGGGTGCCGCGATCGGTGAGGCCGTACAGGGCGGCGGTGTCGTGGGTTTGGAGCTTGACCGCTTCCTCGATGTTGAGTTTTGGGCCCTTGGTTCGGTCGCGGGCCCAGTGGGTGAGCAGGTAGGTGGGCATCGAGGCGTCGCAGATCAGGCGGCAGTGCGCTCCGCCATCGGACAGGCTCAACAGCGAGCCGTGGTGCTGGAGGCGTTCCAAGGTGGGGTCGAGGGTGTGTTGGGCGTAGTCGGTGAGGGGGAAGAACAGGAACCCGGTACCGCCGTCGGCCACCAACAGGTCATAGGCCAGTTCATAGGGGGAGACGCCCGCCCGTTCGGCCCTGGCGGCCACGCACTGGTCGGGATCGGGCTCGTAGTCGGGCTCGGCGCCCAAGGGGTACATCTTGTGGAAGCCGTGGACGATGTCGTGATTGAAGCGGCCGGTGAGCTCGCTCTGCTCGGCCAGGATGGCGGCCCGGACCTCGGGCTTGGCCAACTCGGCGGCCCGCTCGGCCAAGGGCAGCTCGGCCGTGACCCGGTAGGTGGGGTGGCCCAGGAAGGGATTGAGCGAGGTCTGCAGGCCAAGCAGTAGACCGGCCGGTCGTCCCGCGATCTGGGCCACGACCCGGCCCTCACCATCGATCGGGGCCGACGACAGGTCCAACAGTTCGCGCCATTGCTCGGGAACCCGGTCGGCTTGGAGTAGGGCATAGGTCACGGTTAGCCCGTGGTCCTGGGCCAGTTGACGCATCCACTGAAGGTCGGAGCCGAAGTCGCCCTCCAGCCCGCCGAGGCCGATGTCGGAGGCGACCTCGACCACCCCACCGCCGCCCTGGGCCACGGCCCGACCGAGGGCCACCATCTCATCCGCTCCGGCGAAGGTGCCGGGAACGGGCTCGCCATCGAGGGCCCGGTGCAGCATGACCCGCGAGGAGCTGAACCCGAGAGCCCCGGCCTCCACCGCTTCGGTCACGATGGCGGCCATGGCCTCGATCTCGGCCGCGGTCGGATCTTCGTTGCGGGCCCCTCGTTCACCCATTACGTAGGCGCGGACCGCACCGTGGGGTACGTGGGTGGCAACGTCCATGACCCGGGGCATGGTTTCCAGGGCATCGAGGTACTCCGGGAAGGTCTCCCAACGCCACTCAATGCCTTCGGCCAGGGCCGAGCCGGGGATGTCCTCCACCCCTTCCATGAGCTGGATCAACCAGTCGTGCCGGTCGGGCTGGACCGGGGCGAAACCGACCCCGCAGTTGCCCATGACCGTGGTGGTCACCCCGTGCAGCGACGATGGCGTGAGCTCGGGGTCCCAGGTGGCCTGGCCGTCGTAGTGGGTGTGGATGTCGACAAAACCGGGGGTGACGATCAGCCCGGTGGCGTCGATCTCACGTCGACCGGGGCCGATTTCATTCGGTTTGACGATGGCGCTGATGGTGTCGCCGTCGATGGCGATATCGGCGCTGCGGGGAGCGGCCCCGGTGCCATCGATGACGGTTCCACCCCTGATCACCAGGTCATGCATGGTCGGCTCCTTGTTCGTCGACCGTTACCCGTTGCTGGTCGGCCCGTGATGTGAACACTAGGAGAGGCCGCAAAGTTGGCGCCATCCCGCCCCGTCGTCGAGGCCTTTCCTGTCGGGTGTGTGCATCTTGACCCCGCCGCCCCAGCGCAGAGGAGGCACTCAAGAACGACCAGGTGAGCCCCTGCGTGCAATGACCGGTAGAACTCTCCGTGGCGCCCTGGACCGCTGGATCCCCAACGACCCGCATTTGTCGATGGCCCCACCCCATGACTTCTCCTCGGTCCGCCCCCGGGCGGTAAGGGGTGTTGCGCCCGAGGCGAACACCGGATAAGTGATCTCGATCGCCTCGTCAACGTCGCGGGCGGCCCGAGAGAGGTTGCCGCCCCACCCGGCACAGTCCGAGCGGCCCTGGTGGGCGATCACGATGACGTCGTGGCTTGTGGCGGCGTCGGCCGCAGCGGCACAGAGGTGCCGGGCCGAGGGGTCGGGCGACGGTGGGCCGAGCTCGACGGGCCACACTTTCTGATGTTCAGCCACCCGGCCGAGGTGGCCGAGATCATCCTTGAGGCCCGAGGCTCAGCCGCCCCGTCGACGGCGACCTAGATCTTGCGGAGTTTCCAGACCTGTTCCGAGGGCCAGCGGTGGGCCCAGTCCGCAGTGGCGAAGAAGTGGATGTCACTGCCGCCCTCGGCGGGACGGGGCTCAAGGTAGTCCTCGATGACGAAACCCGTTTCGTTGAACAGTGACACCCATTTTGACAGGGGGAGGTTGAGTTCGATGCCGCCCGGATCGTCGATGGCGTCGGTCCAGTCCAGTCGGTACGGGTCGAAGTAGTCGCGCTCGAGTGATTCGGTAGTGGGGATCGACCCGTCGATGGGGGAACACAGCATCACCAATGGTGAATGGCCGAGGAACACCAGGTGTCCGCCGGGGCGTAGTAGATGGTGGGCTTCGGGGATCCAGCGGTAGGGGTCGGCCCAGATCGCCGCCCCATACTCGTTGATGGCGAAGTCAAACGAGGCGTCGGGTCGGTCGACGGCCTCGGCGTTGCCCTCGATCAGCTCGAGTTCGAGATCGAATTCGGCCTGAAAACGGCGGGCCGTTGCCAGTTGCTGCTCCGACAGGTCAACCCCGACCACGTTGGCTCCCCGTCGGGCCATCCACGATGAAACGTAGGCCGTGCCACAGCCCAACTCGATGGCGTCCATGCCCGTCATGTCCTCGGGAAGGAGTTGTAGCTCGGCTTCGGGCACGCCGAAAATACCCCACGTGTGGGATCGTTTCCGGCCCACGACCGGTGGCCCGCTTCGGCCCATTGATCAGCCCTGGCGTTCCACCGGCGCCTGCTTTTCTGGAGGTGTTCGTCGGCGGAGTTATGGAGCGAAGTCTGGAACGAGGCAGATTTGATGGCAAACCATTATTGGCGGCCGCTGACGTTGCACACAAGGTCGCTGGCCGGGGTGTGGTCGATGCGTTTGGCCGTCCACCAGCCGTGGGGTCCGTCGTTGCTGAAGGTATAGGCGTTGGCCCGGTTCGGGTCACCGGTGACGGCGATGAGTAGGCGTTCGGGCCGGGTGGTGATGGGCACCATCCGGTCGGGGTCGTCTGATTGGGCGAACACCGGGGGCAGGGCGCCTTCGGCCACCAGATCGGTGAGTTGTGGGTGGCCTGCGCTGAGGTTGGTCCAGTCGCCGATGAAGCGTTCGAACGCCCGGGCCGTGATGCGGGCCTGGTTGAACAGGGCCTGCTGAACGTCGTTGAGTGACCATCCGGCGTTGGCGAACGTCCGGGCCAGCAGCGGGGAGACGACCAGCAGCGGTTGGTACTGGTCGGTGCCGATGCCGTGCACGTGGGTGAGGTCCCAGGCCGAGACCCGGGCCAACCCGTTGGCCAGGTAGGGCACGATCTGCTCAGGCGTTGAGCCGAACACGCTCCCGATGAGGAGCCCGCTGTTCATGCGGGCCAACGTCACCACGTCGTGGCTCGAAGCGAACCCGAGCTGCTCACCGATGGAGGGCCACCCGATGGTTCGAAGGCACTCGTGGTCCTCGGCCAGTACGGGGCGGGCCGGGTTCCCGAAGGTTGCCTTATCGTGCTCCTCCGCGGTGAAGCCGGCCACGTTGCGGAGATAGAGTCGCAGCCACCGCCCAACACTGGTGTTGGCGTGGACCCCCTCCCGTTGGACTCCCGGTCCCGAGTTGAACCCGAGGGCAGAGGCGTTCGGCCCGTCGAGCAGAATCAGGCCGTCGGCTCCGGTGGTGTTGCCGGAGTGCTCCGAGCCGTAGGCCGGGTCGGCCAGGATCTCGGTAAGAGCGATGAGCACGGGGAGATGTTCGGGCCTGCAACCGGCCATCACGGCGTTGACCGCGATCGACCAGATCGTGAAATCACGGCCCGATGAAGGGGCAACACCCAGGGTCTTCCACGGGTCGTGGCCCGAGCCATCGAGGTAGCGCTCGACCCGGTCGTGGGTGGGTGGGATGATCGGGTTGCCGTCACTCCACCCTTTCGACGAGAAGTGGTCGTTGATCTCGTCGATCGTGCCGCTGGCCACTATGTCGAGGGCCGCCGGTTCGGCGTTGTCGGCGTCGGCCAACGGGCCGTCGCCAACCAGGCCTTCAATGATCTGGTCAACGGTCGAGTCGATGAAGTTGGCCGTCATCTCCTCGGCCGACTGGGTGTCGACATGGCCGATGGTGACGGCCAGTGGCAGGCCGTCGTGACCGAGGCCGCGGGCGGTGGCGCCCGCCTGCCCGGCAAAACCGTTACAGACGATCGACACCGAAGGGATGCCTGCGGATTCAGCAGCGATGGAGGCCCGCATCACGGCGGGCGTACAGCTACCTCAACACCCCATCCCCGACACCACGGCGTCGACGTGGCGGCTTCGTAGCTCGTCGGGTAGTCGGCCGACGCGCTGCTTCTCGTCGGCTCCGTGGAGGTTGCCGAACTCGGCATAGTCGACGATCTCGACACCCTCGAACCGCTCGGTCAGCTGATCAGCCAGCACCGGGAACAGTTCGTCGCCCCGGAACAGGTAGTCCCACAGGAACGCCACCCGCTTGCCTGCGAGGGTGTCGAGCCGATCGGCGCTTTGCCGTTGCTGGACACCTCGCGGCGAGCGGGGCCACACCACGTCATATCGTGCTTCCATGGGTTCCATCGTGCCTGATACCTGCCCTTGACGCCCGATGATTTCGGTCGATGTGGGAGACGACGGTGGCCGGGGTCCGGACAGTCCCTAGGGTTTGGGCCGTGTGGCTCGGTATTGACCTCGGAACCAGCTCCGTCAAGCTAGGTCTCGTCGATCCCGCGGGAACGCTGTGCTGGGTCGGCGATGAGTCATGTGAACCGTCCTTGTCAGCCGATCGAGCCGAGATCGATCCGGAGCGGTGGTGGACGACAACCCGGCAGGTGATACGGGGCGCACCACCCGAAATGCTGGCTCAAGTCACGGGCATCGGACTGAGCGGCCAGATGCACGGCCTCGTCCTCGTCGATGAGCACAGCCAACCGATCCGCAACGCCATCCTGTGGCCGGACCGACGAGCGACCGGCCACCTTGGTGCCTTTCACGACCTCCTGAACGCCAACCCGACCGGCCTCGGCAACCCGGTCGTGCCGGGCATGCCGGGGCCGGTGTTGCTGTGGCTTCGCGAGTTTGAACCGGAGCTCTGGAGCTCGCCGTTTCGGGTACTGACCCCGAAGGACTGGCTGCGATCCCGGTTGACCGGAGAGGCGCCGGTACAAACCGAGCCCTCGGACGCATCGGCCACACTCCTCTACGACATCGCCCGCGATGCCTGGTCGGTCGAGGCGATGACGCTGGTGGGCGTCGACGAGACCATGATGGCCCCCCTTGGGGCTTCGAGCGACGTTGCGGGGGTCCTCAGCGACAGCGCCGGTCGCGAGCTGGGACTCCCACCGCAGATCACGGTTGCCATCGGAGCCGGCGACACCGCGGCGGCGCTGCTCGGTCTGGGGATAGAAGAACCGGGCACGACATTGCTTAACATCGGTACCGGGGGTCAGGTCCTGTCCGTGGTCTCCGAGATCGACGGCGCCCGACCCGCTCGGGGCCTTCACCAGTACCGCACCGGTGGTGACGACAAGACCTGGTACGCCATGGCCGCCGTCCTCAACGGTGGGCTGGCCCTGGGCTGGGTGCGATCCCTACTGGGCATGGAGTGGGACGAGCTCTACCACCATGCCGACACCGCCCTCACGGCGGTAGCGCAGGACCCGGTGTTCCTGCCGTTCCTGGCCGGTGAGCGCGACCCCGAGATTGGCCCGGCGCCGAAGGGCGCCTGGACCGATCTCGGGGTCGCCCATGACCGCGCCTCTCTCGCCCGCAGCGCCCTCGTCGGGACCGCGGCGTACCTGGCCCGACGGGCCGGGGCGCTGCCCGATGCCGACCGGATCGTGCTGTCGGGAGGGTCAATCCGGAATCCCGGCTGGACGCAGCTAATGTCCAACCTGCTGGCGTCCGACGTGAACCTGGCCGTCGACGCCCACGCCTCCGTGCGCGGCGCCGCGGTTCTGGGGGCAAAGGCGGGAGGCCACCAACTCCCTCCTGTCGTCCACCGTGGGCAGGTGGCGCCCCAACCGTCACGGGCCGATCAAGCGGCCAGTGCCATGAACCGGCTCGACGCCGCCATCGCCAAACACGCAGGCGAACCCGGAGCGGTTGGCCGCTTCTAGCGGAGCCCGGCCTTGGGCTGTCACCGGCGGTCAGGTTGTGGAGTTCTTCGTTCGGCGGAAGTAGCGCAGGTATTTGCGGTCACCCAGAAGCTCGAGACGCCGCCACAGAACGGGGTTGTCGGTCGACTGGCTCCGGTGGCAGTCGATCGCGGTCAGCTGTTGGGAACGATCGACGGTGAGTTGGAGATCGATCTCGTGGTCTGCCCGGCCTGCTGTGCGAACTCCCGGATGTGTCGGGCGAGTTCGTAGAGGGGCTGGTTTGCCAGGTTGCCGTCGGCATAGTCGAGCAGTTCGCTGTGGGCGCACACCGCGGTGACGCTGGTAATCGAGCCCAGGGCATCGGTCCTGGTCTGGTCAGCTGGACTGAGGTGATCCATCACCAGTCGGTGTTACATGGATTGCAGCTCGGTCAGCTCGATTGGTCGACGCTCGGTTGCCGATTGCTGGCACGCAATGGCGACCCGGAAGGCGGCGAGGGCGTCGTGGTGGTTGACGGTGGGGGTGGTGCCGTTGGTGATGGTGTCGGCGAAGGCGATGATCTCGTCCCGGTAGGCCTCGGCGAATCGGAACATGGCGTGGGGGATGCCATCTCGGGTCTGGAACGTCGTCGGTTGGGTCAGCCCGCCGGCCTCGGTCATCAGGGTGAGGTCACGTTTGTTGAGACGGCCGATTGCGATGTTGCCGTCGGCGCCGAACACCTCGGCTCGAACGTCATAGCCGTAGCGGGCGTGGACCGATGCGTGGAACTGACCGAGGGCGCCGTTGGCGAAGGTGAACGAGACCGTTGCGTTGTCGGCGAAACCTTCGATGCCCTCGGGGTCAACAACGAGGTTGGCGGTGCTGGCGTAGACCGACACGATCTCCTGGCCCATGAGCATGCGGGCGGCGTCGATGTCGTGGATGAGCATGTCGATGAACAGCCCGCCGCCAGTGTTGGGGTCCAGGGCCCAGGGTGGGGGAGGGAAGGGGTCACGGATGTTGCTGCGGAGGTAGGTGGCGGTGCCGATCGCCCCGTTGGCGATCATTTGGCGGGCCTGAAGATGGTCGGGATCGTGTCGTCGGTTGAAGCCGATGTGGCAGGCAATACCGGCGGCGTCGATGGTTTCGACCAGTTGCCGGGTGTCGGCCAGGGTCGACGCTAGGGGCTTTTCGCAGAACAGCGGCTTGGCCGCAGCGGCAACGGCCAACACCGGGTCGACGTGTAGGGCGGTTGGGGTGGCGACGATGACACCGTCGACATCAGGATGGTTGACCAGCGCCTTGACAGAATCCACCGCGATGGCCCCGTACTCGGCGGCGACGGTGGCCGTGAGGTCGGCATCGATGTCGTGGACGACGGCGAGTCGACCGTTCGGTAGCTGCCGTGCGGCGATCTCAGCTCGCACCCGGCCCAGGCGGCCCAGCCCGATGAGTCCGATTCCGGTCAGATTCTGGTCGCTCATGCTGCGGCCTCCACGAGTTGACGTAGGGCGGCGGCGTCTTCGGTCATGGTGTCGAACGGTTCATCGTTGCGGTGTGAGAGGGGGCCGGTTGTGTAGTAGTTCTCGAGGCTGATCCAGCCCTCGTAGCCGCGGCCGACCATCAGCGCGATCTGCTCGGCCACCCTTGCCTCGCCGGTGCCGACGATGGCGCTGGACAGTACGCCACCCTTGCCGTCCTTGGCGTGGGCCTGGACGACACGGTCATAGAGAGCGTCGAGGTGGGTGACCTGGTTGAAGCCGCGGTTGAGCAGGTAGTTCTGCATGTCGAAGAACACCGCCAGATTGGGGGCGTCGACCCGTTCGAACAGCTCGTCGGTTTCGTCGAGCGACAACACGTTCTCAGTGGCGACGGTGATCCCGCGCACAGCGGCGAGGTTGCAGGCGAAGCGCAAACCATCGGCCATGTTGAGACGCGCCTCGGCACCACTCACGAAACTGCCCTCGAAGCTGGGGAGCTGCACAACGTCGAGACCGAGCGCGGCGGCGGCATCGATGGCGTTGGCCATCGTGGCCCGGGCCCGGCGGCCGGCATCGCTGTCGGGAATGGCGTTGAGTCCGTCGACGCAGAGCTCATTGGCGGCCACGGCCACCAGTTCGATGCCGGCATCGGACGCCGCCTGCTGATAGGCGTCGCGAACGAGGGGCCGCGACATGGGGTACCCGGCCGAGGCGGGCCCAACGTCGACCTGGAGGCCGTCGAGTCCGGCCGCCGCGATGTAACTACACGCGGCCGGTCCGGTGAGGGGAACCGACCATTCGGCGATGCCGAGTTTGATTGCTACCACAGGTTCTGACCTCCCATGATCGCCAGGTTGTGGCCGATCATGTAGTCGGACGCATCGCTGGCCAGATACACGACCCCGGCCTGGATGTCGGCCACCTCGGCCAGGCGACCCATCGGGATCTGCTCCAGCCACACATCTTTCAGTGGGGCCAGTTCGGGCGACTCGATGAGCGGGGTGCGCACGATGCCGGGCGACACGGCGTTGACCCGCACTCCGTGCTCGGCCCACTCCGTTGCCAGGCTCGCCGTCAGATGGGCCACGCCGGCTTTGGAGGTGTTGTACACCGCCTGTTTCTGAGGGTGGGGCACCAGCAGGCTCGACATCGAGGCGATGTTGATGATCTTGCCGTAGCCCTTGGAGATCATGTAGCGGCCCTCGGCCTGGCAGCACAGGAACAGGCCCCGCAGGTTCAGATCGAAGGTGGCGTCCCACTCGCTGATGGCGGTGTCCTCGGCGGCGGAGTTGAAGTTGATGCCTGCGTTGTTGATGGCGATGTGCAGGTCGCCGAAGCGTTCGACGGTGGCCGCCACCATGGCCTCGATCTCGTCGGCCCTGGTGACGTCGGCCTGCAGGGCGGCCGCGTTGAATCCGGCGTCACTGAGCTTCTGGGCGGCGGTTGCGGCGCCGTCGCCGTTCACATCGGCGATCATCACCGAAGCGCCGACTGAGGTCAGGGCCTGGGCGAACCCAAATCCCAATCCTTGGGCGCCCCCGGTGATGAGGGCGGTTCGTCCGTCAAGGCGGAATCGATCGAGGATGGGGGCGTCCTCGGTAAAGGGCGGTGTGTTCATGTGGCCTCCAGGGCACGTGTCGAATGGCGAATGACGAGTCGGGGTTGAACGACCTCGAGCACCGGTTTGCTTCGGCCGTCCAGGCGTTCGAGCAGCAGTTCGACCGAGCGGCGGCCAAGCGTGACCCGATCGCCGTCGATGGTGGTCAGGAAGTCGCCGACCGGGGCGGCGATGCTTGAATTGTCATAGCCCACAACCGACACATCCTCCGGTACCCGCAGGCCCTGGCGGGCCAACTCGGCGATCGCACCCCAGGCCACAACATCGGAGCAGGCGAGGATGGCGGTCGGTGGGTCGGCCGCCAGTTCAACCGCGCTCTTGGCCCCGATCTCGGGGGTGAAGCCGCCGCCGAAGACCCGGCTATCGGCGAGCCCGGCCGCCCCCATGGCGTCGCGGAACCCGGCCAGGCGCTCGCGGCCGCCGGCGCCGGTACCGCCATGGATGTGGGCGATGTCGGTGTGCCCGGCGGTGATGAGATGTTCGGTCGCCATGCGGGCGCCCAGACGATCATCGACGACCACCCGGTCGAGTTTGGTGGCCCGCGGGAGGCTGGCAACGGCCACGACGGGCACGTGCTGATTGACGGCGTCGATGGCCTTGGCTCCGATGCGGGTGCCAACGACGATCATCCCATCGACACGAAGATCACGGAATGTTTCGACCGCCTGGAGCTCCCGGCGGCGATCGTAGTGGCCGGTGCCCAGCAGTACCCGAAGGTTGGCGGCCTCGGCCACGGCGGAGATGGCGTCGGACAGGTCGGCGAAGAACGGGTTGTGCAGATCGCCGATGACCACCCCGATCAGGCCCGACCGGTTGGCCGCCAGCGTGCTGGCGGCCAGGTTGCGGGTGTAGCCGAGATCGCGGGCGACGTCGATCACCCGCCGTCGGGTGGCGTCGGACACGCCGGGCAGGCCGCGCAGACTCATCGATACCGCAGCCTCGGACAGCCCGGTGGTCTCAGCGATGTCTCGAAGGGTGGGTCTTGCTGGTGGCACGAAACGCATGGTAGAACTTAAGCGCTTAAGGGGCAAGGCCAATGCCAGACGATGCAACCGACAGAAGAAGGAGAGCCAATGGGACTCCAGCGACTCGACCACTACAACATCGAGACGGTTCGACCCGACGAGACCGTCGCCTTCTACTGCGGCGTCCTCGGTTGTGTGAATGCCCCCGAGCAACGACCGGACTTCGGCATCCCCGGCACCTGGCTCCTGGTCCAGGACCGCCCGGCAATCCATGTGAACTTCGTGGATGAGGATCAGGCGGCCAGGACAGGAGCGATCGACCATGTCGCCTTCGAGGCATCGGGGTACCTGGAGATGTGCAGACGCCTCGACGCCCTCGATGTAGAGTTCGAGACCGTGGAGTCACCGCAGTTCGACCTGATGCAGATCTACGTTGCCGATCCCAACCGGATCCGGGTCGAGATCAACATCCGGGGCGAAGCCGACGCCGTCGCGGCCGCCCGAGAAGGCCGGTAACGGTGGCGGCGGACGAGACCTGGCTGGTCGCCATCGACGACGATCCGACCGGCTGCCAGTCGGTGTCGGGCGTGCCCCTGCTTACGGCCTGGGACGACGACACCCTGACCGCGGCCGCCCGTCGCCGGGCCCCGGTCACGTTCGTGCTTACCAACAGCCGGTCACTGCCTCAGGCCGATGCAGCCGACGTGAACCGCGAGGTAGGGGCCGCCCTTGCTCGGGTCGCCACCGCCGAGGGTGTCGGGCTCCGGCTCATCAGTCGCAGCGATTCGACCCTGCGGGGCCACTTCCCGGCCGAGGTCGAGGCCTTGACCGACGGTGCAGGATTGGCCGCTGACGGCGTGGTGATCTGCCCCGCCTTCTTCGAGGCGGGCCGCTTCACCGCGGGCGGCATCCACTGGGTGCACCGTGACGGCGAAATGGTTCCCGCCCGTGATACCGAGTTCGCCGCCGACGCCACCTTCGGGTTCACCGAGCTCACCTTGGCCGGGTGGGCCAGGGCCCGAGGTGCGCCCGCCGAGGTGATCGACGTCGGGCTCGAGGAGCTGAGCCGCAACGACGTCGACGCCATAGCGTCGAGACTTCGAGGTGTAACCGGCGGGCAGGCGGTGGTTGTCAACGCCACCAACTACGCCCACCTGAGCGTCTTCGACGCCGCGGCGCGACGGGCCGAAGCGGCTGGCACCGTGCTCGTGTACCGCACCGCCCCATCGTTCGTGCGAGCGGCGGCAGGTCTCGGTCCACCGGCGGTCGCGGCCTTCGAGTCGGTCGAGCGCCCACCCGACCGCGGTCTGGTCGTCGTTGGTTCGCACACCGATATCACTAACGCTCAGGTGGCTGAGGCGCTCGGAGTGCATGACATCCTGCTCGTCGAACTTGACGCCTCAGCGGTGTTGGACACGGTGCGAGGACAGGACCATGTCGCCCAAATCGCGGCGACGGCAGCCGATGGGCTCAACCGCGGTTCGGTACTGTTGCGGACCAGCCGTGGTCTCATCACCGACGACGACACCCGTACCCCACTGGAGATCAGCCGAGCGGTGGCGGACGCCGTTGTCGAGACAGTGCGCATGGTCACGGCCACGACCGCACCTGACTGGGTGGTGGCCAAAGGCGGCATTACTTCCCATGACCTGCTCACCTCGGCGTTCGGGGTGCGGACGGCGGAGGTCGTCGGGCAGGCGCTACCAGGGATCATCCCCGTGCTCGACATTGTTGTTGCCGGGCGGCGGGTGCCCTTTGTGATCTTCCCCGGCAACGTCGGCGACGAGACCACCCTGGTCAAGGTGCTCGACCGGCTGTCGGCCTCGTGACGCTCGGTGTCACCATCGAACAGCTTTGCAATGCCCGGGCGAGCCAACGGGCGATCGTTGCCGCCGTGGCCTACGACCTCGTCGGTCTCGAAGCCATCGTCGTCGCCGGCGAACAAACCGGGCAGCCCATCATCGCCCAGGTCGGTTCGTCGGCGTTCCGCCATGTCGATGGCAACGCCCTCATCGCCGCCGCCCACAGCCTCGCCTCCGACGCGGCAACTCCCGTCGGCCTCCACCTCGACCACTCGCGTGACCTCGACGAGATCCGACGTTGCCTCGACGCCGGCTACACCTCCATCATGATCGACGGCTCCCGGCTCAACCTCGCCGAAAACATCGCGCTGACCAAGCACGCCGTCGACCTGGCCCGCCCCTACGGGGTTTGGGTCGAGGCCGAACTCGGCCACATCGCCGGCGACGAGGACCGCTCCCGCAATGCCGATGCCGGGGCCGCGACCGATCCCGGGGAGGCGGCAGCGTTTGTGGCCGAGACCGGCGTCGACGCCTTGGCGGTGTGTATCGGCAACGTCCACGGCCGGACCACCCAGCCCGTAGTCCTCGATCTCGGACGGCTTGGCGAGATCGCTGCCTCCACCGACGTTCCCCTGGTGCTCCATGGCGCATCCGGCGTCCCGGCGAAGACCATGGTCAAGGCACTACCGCTTGGTGTGGCCAAGCTCAACGTCAACGCTGATCTCCGCGCCACCTACCTCTCAGCGATGGCCGACCACCGTGCCGCATCCCCGCCGGATGAGTCTGGCAGCCTGCAGCCCGCGGAGGGTTCGCTCTCACAGGGTGAGCCCGGCAGTCCGCAGTCGGCGGAAGGTTCGGCCCCGCAGGGAAAGCCTGGTCGTGGCCGGGCGACCCGAGGGCGGGGTGGGATCCGAGCGACTGCGGATGTGGTCATAGATATTGAGACGCTCGCCGGCCATCACCCGAGCGACATCGAGCGGCTCCGTAGCGAACTGGCCTCGGGCGCCCCGATCACGGGACCGGCGCTCGATCGCTTGCTCTGTGATGCCGCCTTCCGGGCCTTGATCACCGACGGACCCCGCACGGTCCTGGCCTACAATCGGGCCACCCCAGCCATCCCCGATGGACTACGTCGAGCTGTCCGGGCCCGAGACCGATGCTGTCAATTCACTGGCTGCGATCGACCCCACCACTGGTGCGATCTGCACCACATCGTGCCCCGTCATCGAGGCGGGCCGACTGAGTTAGACGGCCGTGCCGGTGGGGCCCGGGGATGATTCGGGGAGTGGCTGGCGGAACCGGCCCGGTGGCACTGGTGCACCGGCGCGGACGAGGGCGACGTGCCACGACGGGGAGGAACCCATTGCCCAGCGCAGTGCCGCCACGCCCCGGCGGCCAGTTGTTTCACCGTAAGGTTTCGGCGCCAGTCCGGTCATGTCGGCGATGTTGCCAGGGATGGTTGCGACCGCGGCGTTGAAGAGCACCCGGTAGCCGAGCTTCACGGCGGCGGGAAGGGGTGGGTCGCGGAGGAAGTTGATGGCTTGGGCCTGGGCGTCGGTTGCTGCCAGTTCGGAGTGTCCAGCGATCCAGGCCGAGAGTTCGTTCGCGGTGGTCGGCATCGGGTCGGCGTCGAGCAGGGCCCCGATCCGGGCCTGCTCGGCTACGAACTGGTCGGCCTCGTCGCCGGTGAGGGCGCGGGGTCCGTAGGTTTGGTAAGCGACGAGGAAGGAGTCGGTGAGCACGTTATGGACCCAGGCGGCCAGCGCCGGCTGGCCAGCGCTGTAAGGCTTCTGCCGATCGGAGATGCCACGGACCGGACCGTGGGCGGTGCGCACGGCGGCAACGGCTGTTTCGACCTCGGGCGTGGCGCCGTAGGTGGTTTCGGTGACGTAGACCGAGGTTCGCGATAGGCGACCGAGAGGGTCGGTGCGGTACTGCGAGTGTTGCTCCACCCCGGCTACCACCTCGGGGTGTGCCGTCTGCACGAGTAGCGCCCGGATGCCGCCGACGAAGGCGGTGACGTCGCCGATGACCGGCCACGACACCGAATCAGGACCCAGGAGTCCAGCGTCGCCACGGTAGGACAGCGTGTTGACCAACGGCTGAGGTCCGTGGGAGAAGAGGGCGCTGGCGGAGCCGATGACCCGGGCCTTCAACTTGTCGATCACTGCGCTGCCCGCCGGTCGGTGTTGGAGTTTCCGGTCACTCCATGACACGTTAGCATCCGCCGAGTTGGGTCCATTCGTCGTTGCTGACCTGGGTGAGGGTTGTGGCGAAGTCGGCAAGTTGCTCGGCGTCAAGGTCGCTGTTGGTTCCATCGATCCGGAAGATCAGGCCGTCAACGCTCCACCAGAAGAGGACTCGTTTGGATTCGTTGGGATCGATGATCCCGATGCCCTCGGGGCGGTTGACCAGGTCGGTCGGAGGTGAGGCTTCAATAAGTCGTTTCCTGGCGTTGTCGTCGAGTGTCTTGTCAGTGGTTGAGGCTTCGATCGTGAGTTGTTGACCGTCCTCGGCGGAGTGCTGCATCAGGGTCGTAGGGCCGTCGAGTTCAGCCGGCACTTGCTCGGCGTTGTCGGGGAGGGTCTCGGCCCGGATCTGCTTGTTGGCCCCGTCGATCACGAGTCCTTCGGCCACCGTCACGACCTCTTCCCGGGAGTAGTCCTGGAAGGTGATGACCACCGAGGTGTTCTCGGACTCGGTCCACGTCAACTTGGAGATGTCTCCGAATGTTCCCAGCGCGGCGTTGATACCTCGGATCTGGAGCTCCTCGGCATCCGGTGTATTGGTGAACCCCGGTGGCTCGACCGACACGGCCATGAAGGGCCCGGAACCGATGGGCGGCTCGTCGACGGGGACGATCCACAGGTCGACACAACCCACACAGTCAGGGGGGTGTCGACGTTGGCAGGCAGGGCGTTGGCATAGTCCAGGGAGAGTCCCAGCGGAGGGCTCGGAGAGAGCACCCTCAGAACCGTCGCGTTCTCTGTGAGCGTGGTTTCGGCAGGCCCGACATCGATCTGCTGGTTGGAAGAGAGGCCACCGAGTACGACGAGGGCGACGACGATGCCGATCGCCAGTGCCCCCACGCTGGCCAAGCGCCTCGACTGCCACCACGGTGTCGGTGTTCGTTCCGAGTGGATCTCGATCACCTCGGAGTTCATGGAGGAGATGTCTGCACTCGGCCGTGTGAAGGCTGCTTCGGTGTTGACCTCGGTCTGTTCGGCGACGGTGCGAAGAGTTGCGGTCAACGCCGACTCGACGCCCTGTTTGTCCGATCGGTTCATCGTTCCAGCTCCTGTTCCAGCCGCTTCAGGCCTCGGTGCAACAAGGATTTGACCGTCCCCGGCTGCGCATCCATCGCTGCTGCGATTGAACCGATCGTCAGGTCCTCGTAGTAGCGCAGCACGAGGGCGGTTCGTTGTCGTCTGCTGAGTCTGTCGAGGGCCCGCCAGGTCTCATCGAGCTCCGGTGGCAGGACGACCTGATCGTGGTTCACGGTTGCCATCGTCTCCAACTTCAATCGCTCGGTACGACGGCGTCGTTGGTAGGCGCCCGGTTGGTTGATGGAGCCGCCACGAGAGAACAGGGTGATGAAGGCGTCATGAACGACCTCCTCTGCGGTCTGCGGGGAGCCCGAGATCAAACGAGCGAGCCGCACCATGCCTTCGTATTCGGCCTCATGCAGACGGGCAAGACCCTCGGCGGTGTCCGTCTGAGCCTCAACCGACCCATTCACCGGACCGCCGCTCCATACATGTCGTCATACAACTACGACGCGCCGGAGCAGCCAAAAGGTTGCAGGTGAACAGGGATCCGCAGGGACCCTGACTTGTCTTCATGCGATCGGTAGTTGCCGGATCCTGATTCGGTCGCGGGAGAATGTGACGATGGCTCCTCGGGTGAGGTCGGCTTCGACCATCTTGAGGTTTGTGAGGATCAGGTCAGCTTGCTGGTCCGGATCGAGGGGTCCGATGAGCGGATCAAAAGAAGCGATGGCTTCGCCAGTTGCCTGAGAGCCAGCAGGGTGCCGAAGTCGGTGTCGTGAGAGACTACAACCCGATTCTGCTCGGCGGCATAGTTGAGGATTTCCTCGTCGCTGGCTGCGCCAAGGCCGACGGTGCGTACGGCGACTGCATCATGTCCGGCGTAGGACAACAGTGATGCAAGTCGCGGAGAGATGTTGGCGTCGACGATGAATCTCACGCCGGCCGAGCAAGGGGGAGCTCTCGTTCTTGGACCGCCGCGGCGGCATAGTCAAGCGCAGCGGTGATATCAGCCGGTTCGTCGCTCCGATTGGCGCCATGTCTGTCAGTCGAGAGGCACGACTCGATCGGCGGGTGTCACTGAGTTGAGGTCGAATTCGGGTTCGTCGCCCAGTACGAGTTCGGCGATCAGTCGGCCCGTCATCGGTCCCCGGCCGAAACCACCCGAGGCCAGCCCGCCGGCCAGGAACAGGCCCTCGTGGCCCGGGATCGGGCCGATCAGGGGCCGACCGTCGACACTGAATGGCATGAGACCGGCCCAGGTCCTGGTCGGCGGCAAGCTTTGAAGCTGGGGCAGCAGTTCACCGACGTGGCCGTGGTTGACGGCAATGCCGTCGTCGTCGACGGTCCGGTCGGTCGTCAGCACCCGGTCGCCACCAAAGACGAACTCGCCGTTGGCTCGTTGGCGTCCGTAGAGATGCCGGGTCAGACGTTGGTCGAGGCGATGGGTCAGGTTCGGAGGGCCCGGATCGCCTGGAGTGGCAACGCTCCAGGACTGGAGGGACTCGGCGGCGGCTACGGCGTGGCGGAGTACCAGGGGCTGAGGTGCCGAGGCCCACATCTGCCCCCGCACGGCGACGATCGGCACCTCGACTCCGACCATGGCCCCGAGTTCGGCACTCCACGGCCCGGCGGCGATGATCACGGCGTCGGCCCGGTGCCGCTCGGTCTGATCCTGGGCATCGGTCGTCACCTCCCAGCCACCGTCGGTCAGCGGTTGCAGGCCAACGACGGCGCAACCAGTCTTGATGGTGGCTCCGGCGGTAATGGCCTCGGTGGCGAAGGCCTGGGTGGCGGCGACCGGTTCGGCCCGGGCCCCGAGTGGGTCGAAGATGGCGCCAAGCAGGTTGGGATCGACCGACGGTTCGAGGCCCACCAACTCCTGGGAGGTGAGCAGCTCGAAATGCCGACCAGCCTGGCGGTCGGCTTCCACTGAAGCCGCCGCCCAGTTCCACTCGTCCTCGGTCCGGATCAGGATGAGCGTGCCGGTGAGGTCGAGGCCGATGTCGTGGCCACGCTGCTGCGACAAATCGAGATACCGGTCGCGGCTACCCATGTTCAGCGCCACGTTGATGTCAGGTTGATGGCTCCAGCCGCCACCGCTGATGACACCGGCGTTGAGCCCCGACGCCTCGCCCGCCACCGAGCCCCGTTCGACCACGACGACGTCTGCCCCTCGCTCGGTCAACGACAGCGCAGCCGTCACACCGACGATTCCGGCTCCGATGATCACGACGTCCATCAAAGAGAACGTAGTTCGGAACCGCCCGGGCTCGCATCTGAGAGCGGGCCCGGGCTCTGAAGCGGTGGGTCAGTCGGCGCCGTCACCGAGGTTGTTCAGGGCGACGCCGACGTGAACGGCGACGCCAGCGGCGAGGCCATCCTCATTGAGGCGCATGCGGTTGGAGTGCAGGGGTGCTGCGTTGGCGGGATCGTCGACATCGGCCGGGGCGACGCCCACCGAGGCCATGGCGCCTGGCCGCTGGTTGAGCAGGTAGCTGAAGTCCTCGGCCGCCATGACCGGTGTCGGCATCTCGAGGTAGTGGCCCGTACCCAGGGCACGATCGGCGGCGGCCGCCATGTCGGCGATCTCCGAAGCGTGGTTGATCGTGGGGGGATAGCCGCGTGTCAACTGGGTGTTGCAGGAGCACTGGTGTGACTCCGCCACCGATTGGGTGATCTGCTCAAGCCGTTGATGGATGAGGTCCCGGGTTTCTTCGTCGAAGGTCCGGATGGTGCCTTCCAGGAAGGCGGTCTCGGGGGTGATGTTGGTCGTGGTGCCCGACTCGATGTGGGTGACGCTGACCACGGCCGGGTTGAAGGTATTGATGTTGCGGGCGACCATCATGGAGATGGCAGGCACCATGGCGGCGGCAGCGGGGATGGGATCCACAGTCATGTGTGGTGCCGATCCGTGGCCGCCGCGGCCCGTGAACGTGATCTGGAATTCATCGGCGCTGGCCAGCATCGGCCCGGCGCGACCGGCAATGACCCCGGCCGGCAGGTTGGTGGTGCAGTGCAGGGCGTAGCAACGGTCGACGCCGTTGAGCACGCCCTCCTCAATCATGTACTCCGCACCGTGGAATCCTTCTTCGCCCGGCTGGAACATGAACCGGACCCGCCCCCGCAAGTCGCCACGACGCCCGGCCAAGATCTTGGCCGCTCCAAGGAGCATGGCGGTGTGGCCGTCGTGGCCGCAGGCATGCATGGCGCCTTCGATCCCGGAGGTGAAGGACTCGCCGGACTCCTCGGTCAACGGCAATGCGTCCATGTCGGCGCGCAGCAGAATCGTGGGTCCTTCGCCACCGTCGAGGTCGGCAACGATCGAGGTCGTCGAGGTGCCGGGCGTGATATCCAGTCCAAGGCCGGTGAGTGCCTCCAGGACCTTCTCCTGGGTCTTGGGCAGCTGGAGTCCGAGTTCGGGTTCTCGATGGATCGCCCGCCGCAGTTCGATCACATCGGGGGCCACCGCTGCTGCTGCATCGAGAAGTTCCGTCATGTTCCGACCATAGGACGTCCAGTCTCACCCGGCCGTATCAGTGGTCGCCGGGCGGAGCTACCCGTGCCAATGGGTGACGTCGATGGCGACGTGCTGGGCGAGCTTGTTGAAGTCGCCGGTATCACCGGTAAGGATTGGTTCCCGGAGACGACGGGCCAACACCGCCAGGTGGGCGTCGACTGGGTCGGTGGTGCTGCTTGCTTGTAGCAACTCGCCGATCTGGCGACCGTTTCCGAAGTTGTCGATGATGTCGATGGCCTTGAGAGCGTGGGCCAGGTTCGCTTGGTTCGGACTCCGCCAGACCTGGGCTACGACCGCTTGCGAAGTTCTCAGGACCTCGCCGGTTTCGAGTGCTACGGCCATGAGCGCTGCCAAGGCGCGGCCGTTTCGGTCCGCTGAGATCAAGGGCCCTGCGTCCAGGATCATTCGAAATATGCCCTTGCTTGGTCAAGTTCGGCCTTGGTAAGCGGGCCATCTTCAGCTTCCACATCGGTCACGAACGAAGCCATGTTGGCCAAGATTCGTTGCCTCGCAGCCAGTTCGACCACTGCGGTCTTCACCGCCGCGGTTTGTGTTCCGAAAATGGAAACCAGGAACTCAAGATCGGCCTTCGTTTCACTGTCGAGCCTCAGCGCCGTGCGATCTGCCATGCGTCAAACGGTATCACGTACAAATGTCAACCGACGGATGGGGTTGGTGTCTGGTGCGATGAACGCCCGGGCGATGGCGATGCGCTGCCGTTGGCCAAGACTCAGTTTGATGCCGCGTTCGCCAACCATGGTCTCGAAGCCGTCGGGCAGGGAGTCGATGAACTCGACGATGTAGGCCTTCTCCGCCGCCTGGCGGATCCGATCGGGGTGGGCTTCGGCCGGTTCGGCGTAGCCGACGTTGTAGCCAACCGTCTCCTGGAACAGCGAGGTGTCCTGGGGGACATAGGACTGGAGGGCAGCCAGTGCGGCTGGTCCGACCGGTTGGCCGTCGACCAGCATCTCCCCACCGGTCGGTTGGTAGAAGCCGAGCAGGATCTTGACCAGTGTCGACTTGCCTTCTCCGCTTCGACCGACGATCCCGAGCCGTTCCCCGCGGCGGACGACAAAGCTGACATCATCGAAGCGCAGGTTCTTCACCTCCAGGCTCTCGGTGATGCGTGGAGTCGAAGCCTGGGAGGTCGGCGCCTTGGGGGTCGGTGCCACGGGCGGATCGGTCACGATGTTGCGGCCCGGGAACAGGTAGTTGTAGGCCTCCCGGTAGGCGGCGGACCGATCGATCCACTCACCAAGGTTGTGGACGATATTCCAGTACTGGTTGGTGAAATCGATGAGCACGGTGACCGAAACAACCATCGCCGTGAACGAGATCGCCCCTCGATCAAACTGGTACCAGCTGAAGCCCATGACCGCGGCCCAGAGAAGGCCCCGAACGAGTAAAGAAGCCACCGTCCAATAGCTGGAGAGGGCGTAACCAAATCGGATGTCGTCGACGATCAACCCGTCAAGCTGACGGTCGTTGCGGTTGATCTCTTTGTGCTGGGCCCGGAACGAGAACACGTTCACGAAGTTGGCGTAGGAGTCGACTACCCGCCCGGTGTTG
>Ga0316190_10000490_pt1 | contig 27313 bp, 21 predicted proteins | sample Eddworburrow2_MG_FD_204929 | JGI IMG/M metagenome (GOLD analysis project Ga0316190, IMG submission 204929) | Coastal sediment microbial communities from Maine, United States - Eddy worm burrow 2 | ecosystem: Environmental > Aquatic > Marine > Coastal > Sediment | place: USA: Maine | collected... | reverse complement strand
ATGCCATAATCGTTCAAAGGTGCCATTGTTCCGGCCAACAGTATGAAAAACACCAGGCTGAATCCCACCAGGTAGGCCCTGTGCTTTTGTCCTTTCCTGAGCAGTCTCAGGGTGGCATCAATGACATAAACCACAAAGAGAAGGGAGGCAAGGTTGACCAGGAGCGTCAGCTGATTCACCTTTCCAAAAGGTATATAAAACACCTCTCCCGAAAATGTTTCTGCCTCCCGTAAGCCCTCTGTTTGCAAAAAAGTAAGATTGTCTCCAACCAAGAAATTAAGCACAAGTCCAAGGATCCAAAGCGCGGTGATGGTTTGGGCCATCCACAACCTCCCGGTTCCAAAGTAAAACCACACAAACCAGGTAATCGAAACCAGCAGAACAAAGATGGGGATATGCATCAGCTTCATTACAAGGATGAAATCCTCCAAGTCAGCTGTCTGAAAATACAGGAGCTCCAGGACCCCCAGGAAAGCCGCTCCCAATGCGGCCAGACTGAACATGAGATTGTCCAGGTCCCGCCGGCGGTTCAACCATACCCTGAAATGTACAAAGAACAGGGTACCAGCGATGGTGATAAAAGCAATGTAGGCAATTCCAAAGAAGCTCATTTGAATAATCCCATGGTTGACTGAATTTATGCCCTAATAACAAATGTAAGCAAAAACTTTTTGGGGGTCTTGCGAAATATCGCAAAAATTTAACTTATGGGCTCAGCATTCTATCGTGCTGTCATTCTGCTGCTTATCCCGCTTTATGGATTAATCCAGGGCTTTTGTTTGCTTTCAAAGTTAGATTTGCCAAGGATATAGTTCCTTCGAGCGTCGGACCATTCCTTAACTTTAGAATCCGATATGGCAGAACTTGTCGAATCCTTGCCCGATTCCACTATATCCTCTATTAATCCCTTGTTTCCATACATTTTTACAAAATAAGTCAGAGTAGGTTCCGGCAATTGCAGCTGGTCGATCCATCGGTAAAGGAACTGAATCACCAGAGAGTTGTCTGTCCCTCTGGCTGCTTTTTGAAACTTTTTGAAGTAGTATTTTTCTGAACTTAGATAATTCTTACGTCGCTGTATTACAGCCTTTCTCAGAGGAATATATATCCTGTATAATATGTAAAGGAGCAGGATAAGCAAGACAACAGCCAGTCCGAACTCTTTGGGTGAAAGTCCCAAAATGCTCCGTTTACCAACCTCGTTTGCCTCTCCTTCAAGCGACGCATTTGATACTGTCAAAGAATCCCGGATACTTTTCAGCATCCCCAGATCAGGATTGGGCTGTACCTGGATAAGTGATTCTTTCAAGGTGCGTTTTTGCATCTTGCTTGAAACGGGATTCCACCATAATACGACCATCTCTGGAATCACGATTTCACCCTCTTCCTCAAAAAGATATTTTACCCCATCCGTTCTGGATGCACTAATGGCAGTCTTGGATTTGTTGTTTTTTACCTCACCCCTTGATGGGTATATACTGACCCCGGCAATGGTATCCCATCGAATAGGAGGAATCAGCTCGGCCACCGATCCCTGAATGATGCGTACCACATTCCTCTCCAGCACATCACCCACCTTGACATTTCTTAAATCTCCGCTCCAGTTTTCAGATACGGAAACGCTGGAAGAAACCATCCAGGTCCCCCGATCATAATTGGCCGGGGCCGGCTTTACTTTAATGATCTTCTCCTGGGTTTTGACTGTCCTGCGAACTCCTTTGCTGCTGCCTTCGTCTGGGGTTTCCACCTGGATATCCAGGGAGGGGAAAATGATATCCTTATCATCGTATGGAAATACATTGTAGATCATCCTTACTCCGGCATAGGTTTTTCCGTCGATTCTTTCTGTGGAACTCAACGAACGAAAATATACCGTAAAGGCATCATTTACCTTGATGTTCCCCGGTTGAACGCCGCTGGTAAACCAGGTGGAAGTAAATACAGACACCGTTACCTCCACAGGCTGCCCCACATAAACTGTGCTGCGGTTAACACTCACTTCGCTAAATAGATGGCCTTGAGCAAAGCCTCCCAGTCCGGAAAGATGCAGGAGAAGAATCAGACCACATTTCCTTATAATACCTACCACTTCTTGTTGTTCGAATTGGGTTTTACATTTTTCATTTTTACCTGGTGGGCAAATTTCCGTTTCAGGAATAAGGCCGGATCATCATCCACTTTTCGCATCAATACTTTTTGGGAGTTTTCCTGGCTTCCTGATTCAAAATCCTCGGGCACCTCATCCAGTTCCTTTCCTTTGCGCATATCCGTGTTTACTGTTTCTTCCTGGCGCTCTTGCTCCATATCCTCCTTGGTGGCTTCCTGTCCACCTCCGCTCAAGTCTTCCGGACTAGTGTTCTGGGTATTCTCAGCGGTGGCTTCTGGCACGGCTTCCTCAATATCCTCCGGATTCAATTCACTGGTGCCGGCCAGGATTTGTTCGAGCATATCCCGGCTGGCTCTTGCATCACTTAGTTCAGGATCCATTTCCAGGGCCTTCCCGAAAGCCAATTCTGAGGCGGCATAATCGCCATTTTGGAAATAGGCGAGCCCCAGGTTATAGGCTCCCATGGCCGTAGAATCCAAGCTGAAATTTTCAATGGCATTTGGATAGTCACCCGCTTTAAAATAAGCAACCCCCTTATACAAAGGATCCGTATAAAGCTGGGCCGCCTGCTCATAGGCTTCTTCATCAAAGAGCTTTTGGGCCTGAAAATCTTTGCTTACCCACCAATCGGTAAAAGTCAGGTCACTGCTGCAGGATTGAAGCATGCCTATGATCAACAGGAAATATATGACCCAGCCCCGCCGAAAGGACCACAACAGAAAAAAGGCAAAGGGAATGGCCAGCCAAAGACCACGATCCAGCCAATCGTCTTCTTTCCTCTCGTCCTCTTCTTTAAACTCCAGATTTTCAGCAATGGAATTCGCCAGCTGCTCCACATCGCTATTGTCCAGGGTCAGTGGATGAACCTGGAAGCCTTCCACAGAATTCAGCTTTTCAAGCACCTCTGTATTTAAAGACGAGTAAACCACCTTCCCTTCAGCATCTCGCATGGGCCTGCTTCCTCCGGGAGACGGAACCTCAGCACCCGATACGGTGTTCATCGGAAAAATTTCCACTTGTGTATTGCCTTGCCCCAGACGGTTTTGCAGCAAGACAAAGGTCTCTTCCTCAATTTCGTCGGTAAACAGGATGATTCGGGTCGGAGCTTCTGTAACCTGGCTCAGGGTATCGGCTACCCTGAGAGCAGCCTCCAGATCGGTGCCCGGATAGGGCATGATTGCAGGTGAAAGTCCTTCCAAATGACTTCGAATAATGGAATAGTCCTTGGTTAAGGGGACCACCGTATGAGCCGTTCCCGAAAAAACCACCAGGGAGAAACGTGCCCTGGGATTGGCATCTAAGAGATCCCGGATTTTAAATTTAGCCCGCTCAAGCCGGCTAGGTTGGAGGTCGGTGGCCATCATGCTCTGGCTCAGGTCCAGCACTAATACTACAGGAGTTTCCAGGGTCTGTCCGGGCACTTCCACCGTATTCCAGGTGGGGCCCGATAAACCGAGTATGGCAATGCTGGCAAATACAATCAACAGCGAATGCATGCGCTTTCTTCGGTTTTCGCTTCCCTTTTTGATGATATGGGGCCGCAAATGGGGAGCAATCACTTTCAGCCATTTTACCTCTTCCCGTAGCCCCAGCCATCCGATCACCATGATAATCAATGCCGGCAATAACAACCAGAGCCAAACAGGTCGCAGAAAATGGAAATCTTCCCAATTGATATGGCTTAATTCACTCCACATTTCGATTTCCTTTCTTTACTCTCATCCTTAACAACGAAGCCAGACTTAGCATCAGCGAAATCCAAAGAGTCAGCAGAATCGCTACCCCCAGAGGATAATGGAACAACAATGTGGTGGGTACATATTCCTCCTCTTCATACTCCATGGGTTCCAATTGATCCAATTCGTCGTATATCTCTTCCAATCGTTCACTATCCTTGGCCCGGAAGTACCTGGCTCCGGTCATCTCAGAAATTTCCATCAAAGTCTGCTCATCCAGGTCAGAATTTCCGCTTTCCGGATCGCCAATCCCAATGGTATAGACCAGGATGGAATCTGTCCGGGCCAAATCGGCCGCATCCAGAGGAAGTATATCTGTCCCGGCATCCATACCATCGGTTAGCAGAAGCATCACCTTGGTTTCCAGAGAATCCTGATCAAACATCTCAATCCCTTTCACAATGGCCTTGCCGATGTTTGTCATCTGTCCGGCCATGCCCACATCGGCTTCCTCAAGCAGGCGATCTACGGTTTGCAGGTCCGGGGTAAAAGGCACCTGGATATAGGCGCTGGATCCGAAAAAAATCAATCCCATTCTATCTCCTTCCCGTTTGGATATAAAATCATGCATCACATGTTTTACGGCGGCCCAGCGGCTTGCCCTTTCTCCCTCAATCACCCAGTCTGTCTGTGCCATGCTGAATGAAATATCGGCCACAATCAAAAAATTGCGCGAGGTTTTGACCTTCAATTCAGGTTCTCCTACCAATTGTGGTGAGGATAAAGCTCCCAGCAGGAGAATCCAGATCATGGCCAATCCCAACCAGGTAAGTACATTTCGACGCTTTACCCAGGCCGAAACCCTGGCCTTTTGCCGGGTATACTCCTCTGCCTTCTTCATGTTGGGAAATAAAAGGGAAGCGCTTTTTATTCGCAGGGGTGGAACCAGCCAATAGATGAACAATGGCAGTGGAAGGAGCCCAAATATCCATATATGCGCTATTTCAAAATTCTCAGGCATGTGTCTTGATCCATCTTTTGCATAAGCCAATAATGTTCCCCAATTGGTGCTCTTCTATTTCCCCTGCCGCATATACGGCTGTAAAAATGGTGGAGCCATATTCCCGGAAGGGGGTGTCTTTTCCCTTTTCTTCCAGAAACTCCAGCCAATCGTCTCCATGCAAGGGAGCTACTGTTTCCCGCCCGAATGCTTCCATGGCCACTCTTTTCAACAAAACCAGAACCTCGCGCAGGCCTGTTTCATAGTCCTGGCGTAAGCCCTCTTCTATCTCTGTGAGGCTCCTCAGAGCTGACCTGCGATAGGCATTTTTCACGTAGAGCCTTGCAGCCTTCATAATAACATATACCAACAGAAGAAGAAGCAAGGCGCCCAGAACATACCATCCTGGAGTTGCAAAAGAAAACTCCACAGCCTCTGGTTCATAGAGCGGGCCAAGATCCAGTGATTCACCAATAAGGGTGTTCTGCATGGGGATCATGGCTTGGCTCCTTTTAAAATCTCCTTAAACTGCTCACTTACATCTGCAACCGTATCGATTAACATGATCGGAATGCGTTGTTTTTTCATCTGCTCTTTAAAATCTGCATAGTCCTTTTCAAATCCTTCCCGGAAACTATTCCGAAGACCAGTGCTTTCGCCATCTATGACGATTTGTTTTTCTCCATCGCCTGCTACCAGTTTTTCTGCGGGTATATCCTTCTCCATGGGATCATAAACCTTAACCAGAATGACATCGTTGTGCTGTGCCGTCTGGGACAGGAACTTAATAACCTGGGGAGAGTAGCGCTGAAAATCACTGATGATCAGGACCAGGAAATCGTGGGTTACCACGTTTCGGATTTTGGCCAGGGTATCTTTCAGGGCCTCCTCGAATTTCACCGGTGAGCTGCTTCCCAGCTGGCAGTTCCTTTCTACAATTTTCTCAAGAAAACGAAGAATGTTTTTACGATCACGTTTAGGATATACAATATCAATTCCCTCATCGGCGAAAACGATTCCACCTACCCGGTCGCCTTCTTTTAAAATTCTGAAGGCTGCCAGTGCGGCAATTTCTGCAGCTACCACCGATTTTGTTTTTTTCTGGGAACCAAAAAACATGGATTTGGACTGGTCGACCACAATCAGTGCCGGTTTCTCCTTTTCCTCACTAAATACTTTTGAATGGGTCTTCTGGGTCCGGGCAGTTACTTTCCAATCGATGTTCCGGATATCATCCCCGGCCACGTAATTCCTTACCTCCTCAAAATCGAGTCCGCGACCTCTTAGCTTTGACGCATGTTTGCCTCCCAGGATGCTACGAACCCTTTGCTTTCTTGCCAGAAAACTGAAATGACGGGCATGATGCTCCATTTTCAAAAGGTTCTTTAAGGAAACAAAAACATCGCTTGGATATGAAGGATCTCGGCTCATTAAGAAGCTCTCAAGGTGTAAATTTTTTATGCCACTACTGCAACCAATTTGAGAAGCTCATCAATCACATGATCGGCGGTAATGCCTTCAGCATTGGCTTCGTAGCTCAGGATAAGCCTGTGCCGGAGGCAATCGTGTACTACAGCCCTGACATTGTCGGGCGAAACAAAATCCTGTCCGTTCATCCAGGCATGGGTGCGGGAAGAACGCTCTATGGCGATGGATCCACGAGGGCTGGCCCCGAAGTCGATCCACTGATCAATTTCTTCGCTGTACTTCTTTGGATAACGGGTAGCAGAAATGATATCCACAATATATTTTTCCACCTCCTGTGAAATCTTCACTGCTGCAATTTCATTACGGGCGTCAAAGATCACCTGGGGAGAAAGCTTGGTGCTTTTCCCCTTTGCGGACAACTGTTCTTCCCTGTTTAGTCTCATGATTTTCAGTTCGGACTCATCGTCGGGATAATCAATCATCACATGCATCAGAAAGCGGTCCATTTGAGCCTCCGGCAGTGGGTAGGTTCCTTCCTGCTCCACCGGATTCTGTGTGGCCATGACCATGAAAAGATCTTCCATTTTATAGGTTTTCCCAGCCACTGATACCTGACGTTCCTCCATGGCCTCCAGCAAAGCTGACTGCACTTTGGCCGGCGAACGGTTAATTTCATCTGCCAGAATCAGGTTGCTGAAAATGGGACCCTTCTGGAATATGAACTTCTCCTTGGTTTCAGGCTGATAGATTTCTGTACCGGTCACATCGGAAGGCAGCAAATCGGGCGTAAACTGAATTCTGCTTAAACCACAATTCAGCTCGCTGGCCAGGGATTTGATGGCGCGGGTTTTTGCCAGTCCAGGCAAGCCCTCTAGCAGCAAGTTCCCATTGGCTAATAGCACAAGGATCAAACGATCGATCAGTTTTTCCTGACCGATAATGGATTCTGACATCTTTTCCCTGAGCTTTAATATGGATTCATTTGAAGTCATGTTTTTTTATAATTTTGCGTTGCATAATGACTTTACTAAAGTATGAAAAACGATTTATAGAAACTTTTATGGGCCAGCAAAATCGAAATAATTACTAATTTAGAATAAGCATTTTAACCCCATGAAGATTTGGACTGTCGCTTTCCTAATGATCATTTTAATGCTGTCCATCGTTCGGCCCCTGGACGCACAGTTCTCCCTAGGGGTGAATGCCGGCACGACCCGCATGAAGTTTTCCGGCGACGCCACAGCGGGCATTGGAAAATTTGTACCCGAACCGGGATTTTCTTCAGCACTCCGTGTGGACTACCGCTTTACTGACGCCATTGCCCTTAGCCTTCAGCCCGGATACAGCCTGCTGAGATCCAAGTATAAGGTCAAGAATGATTCGGGCACACAAGTCATCGATAGTACGCAATTAAGTATGAATTCTATCTCCCTTCCTCTGCATTTGATCGTCTGGTCTGAGAATGGACGTTTTTATGCTCTGGCAGGCATGCAACTCGACTATCTCCTTAGCTTAAAGGGTGAGACTATTAAAACACCTTATTCCACCGGTTATGACACCAAAGATTTTTATTTATATGCCCAATTCGGTGCGGGTTTTATTCTAAATATAGGCAAGCCCTACCTTAATTTTGAGATCAGGTATTCCCAGGGTATATTAGATCTTACAGATCCGCTGTTCCATCAGGATTCTTTCCTGCCAAGGACCAAACTCACCAATATCAATATTCTCGTCGGTATTCAATGGCCTCTTGGAAGGTATTCGGAACGATATCCTTTAAAACGAAAAAGCAAGTGAGGGCTTCGACGACATATCATTGGATCATAAAAATCCTGTTTCTGGTGTTTTTGGGCTTTCCCCTTATGCCTGTGCTAAAAGCGCAATCTGATACGCTAAAAAACCCCCAGGTGGGACAGCATGTGTTTACTCCAGTTACCTATTCCAAACTACCCCTGATCACTACACATTTCTCTACACACACCGGAATTGGGGTTTCGTCTGGTCTGGTATCAAATATAGGAGACTTGCCGGTAGATGGATTGCCAGGAGAAGTAAGCTTTGTTGAAATGGGATTCGCTTATCAACAGAAGATACGCGAATGGGTGGCTGCCTATGTTAATCTAGCCTTCTCTGCCCGTTTAGGCATTGAGCTTCAGAGTATTTTAACCCAGGGCTTCAGTTCCATTACCAGTTTTAACATCGGGTGGCACCTCAGGCTTGCTGAGGGGAAAAAATCCCTTCTTTCCGGTACCGTTGAGCTTCAAAACCACAAGGGCAGTTTTACTAATGTACTGGGCTTTGTGGAGGACCTCCTTAACGACAATCCCAATCCCAGTCTAAGTGAAACGGTTCCCTTGCTTGTGGCGGCTACAGGGCTTCGCTATGCATACGGACTTAGCGAAACCGTTGGTTTTAAAGCTTCTGCAGATTTTGCCTATGGAGAAACCTATACCCGGGGTAAGTACGGTTTTTCGTTTGACGGGAGTGCCGGGATAGATATTAACTTCTACCCGCGTTATTCGGTGCCTGTGAGTTTTGTTCTGATTTACGATTTAACCAGCATGCCCGATTTTGTTTATATAGAAGGGGAAAGGTCCCAGATCATTCATGCAAAAATTGCCTATACCAAAGCTTCGGACTTCAACCTGGGAATCGAACTGGCTTACATGAAATACCCCTTTAATAATCAGGAAAAACCCGTATCGGTAATGTTTGCTGCTCTTAGTGCCAGGTATTACTTCTAAGGGAATTTTCACTCTAGGCTTAGGGTATCACTAAAGTTTGTTTTCAACAGGTTTTCCTTCGTGGGTGGAGTAGGAAATTATGCTTTGCATAAAAACTATAAAACCTTTCATCAATTCTATCAGCGAATTGGGATCAAGCTTTATATTTTGAAAGATCTATACACTGGAGTGAATGTAAGAACGATCCATTTTGCTACGGCAGAATATCTGGAATTCTGTCTGGGATACAGACCCTGGTCCGGTATAAGGAAGAAAGTGAAGACCTGATCAGCCTGACTCTTCTTATGTTCAAACGTTAAATTTCGAAAATTCTACAATCTTATTGGGGGTATAGCTGCTATTCAAGGCATATCGCGTCTACCTTGTCTTAATTCCTTATTCACAGTCTTTTAGGGCTTATCATGCATTTATGTTTCATGGCTTACAGCGTTATTTTGTTTAATATTTAACATATGATGTTTAAACAAAACGACCTGCTTGCTGTTTACTAAGCATACAAACATTAAAAACTATCTATCATGAAAAAAGTAAATTTCATCTTAACATTTGCCCTCTTAACAGGGCTGTTCGTTTTATCTTCTTGTGAAAAAGAAGAAGACCCTCAAGTGGATCCGGGACCAGATCAACTCCCTTCCATTGCAGCTATTGCTTCTGACAATGCAGATTTTAGCATTCTGGTGGAAGCACTTGTGAAGGCCGATTTGGCTTCAACTTTAGATGGAGCCGGCACATTCACTGTCTTTGCACCCGATAACAATGCCTTTGCCGATCTATTCGCCGAGCTGGGAGTTATGGGAATCGAAGATCTTTCAGCTGAAACTCTTAAACCCATCCTTTTATATCATGTGCTGGGTGAAACCAAGAGCTCTTCCATGATCACCGAAGGATATTATTCTTCCTTAAGTCCTGCACAGGGTCGTACTGCTTCCATGTTTATTGGTACCGGCGATGGTGTTTCCATCAATGGAGCTGCCAGTGTTAGCAGTCCTGACATTGAGGCTTCCAATGGGGTGATACACGCCATAGACGCGGTGCTTCTCCCTCCTACTGTGGTTGATCTTGCTTCTAAGAATGCGGATTTCGAAAGTCTTGTAGCCGCTGTCATTGGTGCCGATCTGGCAGAAACTCTATCTGATCCCGATGGTACCTTCACTGTTTTTGCTCCCACCGACGATGCTTTTGCTGCCCTGGGAATGGATGTACCTTCAGATCTGACTCCCATATTGCTCTATCATGTACTGGGAAGTGCCGTTTATTCGGATCAAATCTCAAGTAGCATTGTTAAGTCTTTGAATGCAGACAATCCTGAGATTGTTGTTGAAGCAAGCGAAATGGGTGTTTATCTGAATGCTTCAGCCAAAGTGGTTGCCGCAGACATCGTAGGAACCAATGGTGTAATTCATGTCATTGACCAAGTGATTCTCCCCATCGACAATGGAAGCATCCTGGATGCAGCCATGGGATTGGAAGATTTCAGTTCTCTGGTAGCCGCACTGGCCAAGGCTGATCTTGCCAGCACCTTTATGATGGAAGGAGCCTTTACTGTCTTTGCTCCTACCAACGATGCCTTTGCTGCATTCCTTTCTGATCTTGGAGTTTCTCTGGATGACCTGACTAAGGAAGACTTAACGCCGATCCTGACTTACCATGCAGTTGGCGCTAAGGCCTTGTCGAGTTCTCTCGAAACAGGATACATTGAAACACTGTATTCCGCCTTGGAGGGTTATCCCGTAAGCATGTTGGTTGAAGTGGACAATGGAGTGACTCTTAATGGAGCTGTTTCCGTAAGCACTCCCGATGTTGAGCTTAGCAATGGAGTAATCCATATAATCGACGGTGTATTGAGCCCCACCTCAGTCGTGGCCATCGCCATCAACAACAGCAACTTCTCTATTTTAGTGGAGGCTGTGGTAAAAGCCGGTCTGGTTGAAACCTTATCAGCACCTGGTCCCTTTACCGTTTTTGCACCGACTAACGCTGCGTTCGAAGAGCTTTTTGATGCTTTGACTGTAAATGGAATTGAGGATCTCTCTGCAGAGGCTCTGATACCCATTCTTCAGTACCACGTAGTGAGTGGAAACGTATTGTCTACTGACCTTACTGCTGGCGCGGTTCCCACATTGAATGGAGACATTTCTTTCGACTTGTCAGGACCTGTAACCATCAATGGATCCTCTGAAGTCCTTGCTACCGATATTCAAGGTACCAATGGAGTAATTCATGTGATTGACGAGGTTCTGTTGCCTCAGTAAAAAAGCAATAGTTTCTTTACACTGAAAGGCCTGCCCATGGGGGTGGGCCTTTCTTTTTATCACTTAGGTTTTTCCCGATACAACTTTCCAACTTCCCGATTCATTATACGAACAGAGCTTCTCCTGGGCAGAACCCTGGTCAATAAGAAATAGATGAGTTTATTTTTGAAGCCCGGGATTACAAATGGCCGACGGCCCAAAGCACGAAGACCCGCCCCAACAACTGCATCAGGATCCATTGCTGACCGCACATGTAATTTATCAGAGGGAAGTGAAGCCAGATAGGCGGGTGTGGAGCTTGCACCGGCAATACACGCCAGCACATCAAAACCCTCCTCTTTTAATTCATGATGAAGGGCCTCGGCCAGGATGTGGTTGAAGGCCTTGCTTCCTCCATAGGGAGCCAGCAATTGTGTGCCCCAGGATCCTGCCAGGGAGGACATTAATAGAATGCCTTTCTTGTGCTCTCGATCACCGAAATGCAATTGACAGAAAGCATGAGCCAGTTGCATGGGTGTCCGCATGTTCACCTGCACATACCGGTCCAGCATGGCCGGATCATTTTCCATAAACTTCTGCACTCTGCTAAAGGCTGCATTATAGATCATCAGGCGGCAACTAGTCTCCCGGATGGCCTCCATCAAAACTTCAACCGCATCTATAGAGGCAAGATCGAGATGCAACACCTTTGTCTGGATTCCGAAGGAGCTTTCTAGCTGGCGGGCCGTGGAATCGAGTCGATCTTTCTGCAAGTCCACCATAATTAGATTCAATCCTCTTTGAGCCAGAGCTTGAGAAAATGCGTACCCCAGGCCTTCTGCCGCCCCGGCCACCAGGCACCAGGACCCATATGTATTTTTCATACCATCTCTCATAGCCAAGTACATAGTATGCTATTAGTCGATTCCAAAGATAAACACAAAAAAACAGCTAGAGATTGAGTCATGCTTAACTGCTAGTACTTGAAGTTCCATAGTTTAAAATTGAAATTTATCCATTAGATTTATGCTCTAGTCCTTCCGCTACTATTTGAAGTCAGGCATATGGAAATACAGAATGAGGAAAAATTCATAGAGGGTGTTGAGAGTTTGATCAATCCTATGGAAGTCAGCGATCTGCTTTTTCTTCAAAAACTCAAAGGATTGTTGCCTTCGTTTATTATGAAGCGATTGCTTTTAAGAGCTTCTAAAAGTACTCCCTATATAGGTTTTGTGATTGAACCTTATAGTCTGTTTCTGTTTTTCAAACTCAGGGATATTGAAAGGGCAAAATCAATGCTGCCCGATCGTTATGAACTTTCAAAGACTAAATTCTTTGATGATGACGAGCCAGATTACTACTTCGGAGTTGGAAATCTGGGTACACGTGCAAGTTCTTTTTGGGGCACCAGGCAAGAGTCTTACCTCATTGCCAAAGACAAAAAAACCGGACTATTGTCTTTTATTTTCATTGACATTTTAAGCAATACCTTAATTGCTGAGCCTTCAAAGGGTGTTGCTAATCCAAATTGCAAAAAGGCCTTCTTCACAACCAATTCAAAGGGAGAGGTTTTTCTGGATATTCAGGAAGACAAAAGCAAGAGAAAGCTAAGCCTGACAGGCAGCATTAAAAATGGAAAGATGCGCGAACTGTATCAACCCCTTTGGCTCATGGGGAATACATCAATTAGTTACAGCAAGGATCTTGGCAAGGGCGATGATAATCCTTTTGCCGTGATATTTGATCCGGCTGAAGTGGATGAAGCCCTGGATATTCCTCCAGAAGATATCCGTATCATTGAAAACACACTTTTCCCGGGCTTAGCAGAACCAGAGATCAGTAAGGCAGTCTGTTTTCCTTTCGCCCAGCACTATATTGCCGACAGCCCGGGTTGCTATACTACTGTAAAGGACCGTAATGAATTGATCGGAAAGTATAACGAATATGCGGATTCCGGAAAATTTAAAACTTTCTCCCCCAGAACCATAGTAAAACAGCTCTATATTGGAATTGCTGTTTCCATACTCATTGCAGTAATCCTTTTTCTCGTTTTGTAACTAAGAATTTAGGATCTTGCGTGCAGCCAGCTTGCCGGTAAGTATAGACATGGGTACTCCGGCCGGACTATAGGTCCATTGGCCTGCCTGATAGATGGAAGGTAAAGGTGTTACGACTGCCCGGTTTGCGGCTTGAATTTTATTGATCACCGGGATGGGTTCCTGGAAAGACCATCCTGTAATCGCCCCCTCTGAACTGCCAACCCTGTTCTCATAACTCAGAGGTGTAAATGAAAAACGGGCCATTATTTTATCATTTAGCATGGGATAGACCGACTCGGCAAGTACATTGATGATGCGATCTTCTATTTCAGTAATAAACTCTTTATACCAGCCCGCTTCAGCAATCATTTTAAACAGATCATATTCCGTAAGGAAGCTGATAATCAGGCCTGTCTTGCCTTCTGGTGCCAGATCAGGATCTTTTAGGGCCGGAATTGAAATCTCGTAGGTATTCAGGGCAAGAAATTTATCGAGCCAGCTCAAAATTTGAGGTTTAGCTAATTCCCCGGGTGCTTGTAAAATTTGATCGAGCTCGCTCCAGTGGGTTTGTCCCAACCCTTGTTTCGAAGGAGAATAAAAGAAGTGCCCGTTTGCAATTTTCTTAAAGCTTTCTTTGGGTTCGTCCACTTCAACATACATCGTAAAAACCGAATCTCCTCCCCGTCTTTCCAATAAGCGGCTTTTTGCTTTTTCGAATTTCGACCCGATCTTAACAGATAAGCCCTCTGTATCCGTAATCCTGTAGAAAGTCTTCAGGTCAGCTGCCCAGATAAGATTCTCATAGGTATAGCTAACATTGTTCTGATCCCTTACCCTGTGTTCGTTGGCCATAACCCTGTCAATGATGGTTTCGCGCTTGATCTCGCCACCGTATTCAAGGAACCGGCTTTCAACGACCTCGGCCAGCTTGCCTACTCCTCCCTTAGGATAGAAATAATCCAGGTAGAGGGTGAAGTAGCTCAAGGCAAAAAAAGTTGGGGTATTCTTAAAAAAATGCTGGGAGATAATGTCTCTCAGGGATGGATTTTTAATAATCTTTTCGAGGTAAGGTTCTACCGGCATATTCATCCGGTTGATCCTTCCTATGGTAAGCAAAAATTTTGGCAACCAGGGAAGAAGTTCTTTAAATAAATAGCTTCTGTCGCTCTTCAGGTCTTTGAAATTGGGGTTCTCTATACCATAGAGCACATCCATGTTTTTCATGACCTTCCGGATGATCTTCATGACATCATCGATTTCGGCTTCACTTTCCGGATAGATACGCTTAAGGAGCTTACTGTAATCTGTTAAACTGTGGATGTCCTTGATATGCAGGATATCGTTCTCCACTCCCACAGATACAGGACTTTTAACAACATCGAGCTCAATACCCAGCTCCTTTAACATGGGGAAAATGATTCCAGCATTTTCAAGAGCCCTAACACCAGCTTCAAATTGAAAACCGTCGCGCGAAAAAGAATTCACCAAGCCCCCGCACTCATGGTTCTTCTCAATCAGCAAAACACTGTGTCCTTCTTTTGCGAGATAGGCTGCAGAGGTCAGGCCGGCCATCCCTCCCCCAACGACTATTGAATGGTATTTCTTTTCAGCCATACAGCTTCATCATTTCTGGATAATATCCTTTACTCCAGTCATTTCCAGGCTTTTTGCCCATATATCCCTTGCAGCTTCTTTGTCCAGGGCGGGAGGTGCCGGTTCTTCCTCTGTGGTCAGGTTAAAGAACTTTCCGCTCACACCTTCCATTTCATTGGAAACCCCGAGGTAGTAGATTGATTCTGAGGATATATCCGTAGGCCTCAACATCTTATCGAAAAGATTCCTTTTAAACCAGCGGTAAAAAGCACCGTTTTCTTTACCAGTCTCAGATCTGACGGCTCCCGGATGCATGGCATTGATGGCAACTCCCGAATCCTTGAAATACTCATCAAATACAAGCATAGTTTGAAGTTGTGCCAGCTTGGCCGAACCATAGCTTTTCAATCCGGAATAGCGGCGTTTCTCCCAGTTCAAATCATCCAGTTTCAAGCCCCAGGCCGCAAAGCGATGACCTTCGGAATTGACCAGGATGATTTTTGCCTGTTTCTGTGAAATAAGCTTTTCACAAAGGAGAATGTTGAGCATAAATGAAGATAGGTGATTCACCATAAAGACCTTGTCAAATCCTTCAGGCGTCAGCTCCCTTTTGGTGCGATGCACTCCTGCATTATGTACGATTACATCAATCGGAGTGTCGATCTTTTGAAGTTCCTCTGCTGCACGCTGAACTTCTGCCATAACACTCATATCAGCAGTAATATACTCACAGCTGACCCCAAATTCTTTTTCGATCTCCTCCTTCAGCTCTGCACTCTTTTTCTCGTTCCGATTAATGCACAAGAGACTGGCTCCCTGGGAGGCAAATTTTTTAGCTGTCAGATACCCTATTCCTGAGGTGGCTCCGGTAATCACCACCAGGCGGTCCTTAAAATCGTCTGCACAGATCTTGGGATCCCTGCGGTTATTTTTAATCATGGCCGAGATGTTGGACACCTCATACTCTTTAAAATACTTAGAAACCATCCTCTTCTTCATCTTGCCTCATCCAAATTTCCGTCTCATAAATCTCCTGTATGCTTTCCCAAACCTTGGAATATTGTCAAAAATATCTCCCCATAGATCATAATAATCCCGTTGTTCAATGATCTTTCCTTCGTCATTTAGTGTTACACGGCTGGATCCATACATTACGGAATTCGGGTTTTTCCGGAAGGTAATGGTCATTTCCCATTCGATGAAAATATCCTTGTCCTGCTGGGCAGTTCTGACAATTTTCATAGTTAGATCCTTAGAACGATCCGTAAGTCGCTTGGTCATAGCTTCAAACTCCTCCATGCCATGAAGTCCCTGAATGGAATCCCTGAAGTATATATCTTCATCGTAATAGGGAAGGATGTGTGACCAGTCCGGCTTTCCCGCTGTATTATAAGTCTTAGACCATAATTCTTTAATGCTCTCAGCGTTTAACTCTACAGCTTGGGTGTCCAGATCCTGCTCTTCTTTATTCTCATTCATCGTTTTAAAGGAATTATGAATACCTAATTGAATTCTGGTTCTTCAGGGAAAATCTCATCTCTTATCTGCATTAGTTCCTCGAGGGTATCAATGTCTGGGTCGACAGGGACCAGCAGCAGAGGACTAAGCCCCGGATCAGGATGCTGAATCGAATTGGATTCCTGTTTTAGTATTTTTTTTGAAGCCCCAACGACGAATTGCTCCGATTCGTCAACAACGTATCCGCTCAGGGTGCCATTGTTGTTCAAGATCAAGTAGTTGGTGAATATTTCTCTCCGTGTGATATAGATCTCACCTTTAAAAAATCTTCCCACGCTGATCTGAACCGTAACCCCGGGATGACCGTCCTGATCAGGATCTGTCAAATTCGGATCGTTGGGATCCTTCGATAAAGGTTTCAAGGGATCTCCTTTAATCCCCAGGAGGCTTGGTGTCGGCGGCCTGTAAATATGCCATCTTCCGCTCTTCTGGGACAATGTAACTTCCTGAACCCTGGGTTTAATGGCCTGGACGGCTTCATCACTGAAAACTGATTTAGCTTTCTTATTACTTAGTTTTTGTTCAGCATGCATAAAGCGGTCAGACTGCATTAACTTACCGTCTTCCAGGTAGAAATCCGTAAATCCGTAAGAAATGATTAAAGTCCGCATGGTAGTTCGGGTGGTGGTGTCTTCGTATGCCACCACATCATAATGTGCATAGTGTCCCACAATTGCTTTCTTCGCACTTTCCAGATCTGTCGGCTGTGTTGTATTTGATTCTTCCTGTTCGAAATTGTACAAAGGAGACTCTGGCCATTCTAATGGCTTTGAACATGAATTCAGCAATAACAGCATGGCCAGAATTCCAGCATATAAATATTTAACTTTTTGTCTCATAATCAATAAGAATGATACGCTGTCGCGCCAAAGCTATTTAAAAGGTATTTGAATTCCAAACCTGATCTACTTATTCCATTTTTAACTAAAAGTATGCTTTCCGTGACTATGACATTTACTATTTAATAGGCTTGGGATGGAGATTGATTATGGCCTGTCTACTTTAAAATCTCCTGGGTAATCAGCTCCTGTTTCCTGATTTTGATCACCCGGGTGTTAATCATCTTGCTGATGTTCACCGTGATCTTATACATTACCGGAACAATCACCAGGGTGAGGAAAGTGGCGAAGGTCAGTCCAAAGATGACCGTCCAGGAGATGGGTCCCCAAAAGATCACCATATCTCCTCCAAAAAAGATATTGGGTTTAAACTCCCTGAGTAAGCCACCAAAGTCTATATTCAGTCCAACAGCCAGGGGAATCAATCCCAATACCGTGGTAATGGCTGTGAGTAGTACCGGACGCAGTCGGGTACGCCCCCCTTCAATCACACACTGCGTGGCATCCGAAACTGGTAAAAATTCACCCTCCTTTAAACCCAGGTCCTTTCGTTTTTGCTTTTTCAGGATTTCGATATAGTCTATGAGCACGATCGCATTGTTCACAACGACTCCAGCCAGGGAGACAATCCCGATTCCGGTCATAACCACCACAAAATCCATTTTGAAGGTCGCAATTCCGCCAAACACCCCGATGGTGCTGAACAATACACTGGCCATAATGATAACTGGTTTCACCAATGAGTTAAACTGAGTCACCAGGATCACCAGGATCAAAGACAATGCGATCAGCATAGCTCTTGAAAGAAAAGCCATGGATTCCATCTGTTCTGCCTGCTCTCCTCCAAAGGCAAAGCCATATCCCTCAGGGAAACTGTAAGCTGAAAGCAAGGCGCCCAGTTCCGCATTGATCCGGGTAGCGTTGTAGCCCTCAATCACATTGGATGACAAGGTAATCACCCGGTTCAGGTCCTTCCGGTTCACCGCTCCATAGGTACTGCGGTATTCCACATCGGCAATGGCTGAAAGTGGGATTTGAATGGTCTGGCCATCATCCATGAAACTTAATGAAAGATTCAGCAGCGAAGAAGAATTATACCTGTACTCCTCTTTCAGGCGCATATTGATGGGATACTCCTCCTCACCTACTTTGAAATCTGACACCTCCCTGCCAAACAGGGCAGTTCTTAAGGTGTTGGCCACCTGGAATGTGGACAGTCCATAGCGCCTTAGTTTATCCCGATCGAGGCTCACCAGTAATTCTGGTTTCCCAATATCCAGGTCCATGCTGATGCCTTCAATCCCCTGAATATCAGATTCGTCAATCAATCTTAATACTGAATCGCTTACGGCCAGCAAAGTTTCAAACTCATCCCCAATGATTTCCACACTGATGGGATCACCGGCAGGTGGCCCCGATTCATCCTTCTCTATGGCAAGCTTTACCCCCGGATACCTTCCAAGGAGCTTATCACTCATCTCCCGCATGATCGTTGAAGTGATTATGCCTTTGCGAAGCTCATACTCCACAAAGGATACGGTAGTAAGCGCTTTGTTTGGCACGCTGCTGGTTTCAAACTGCTCATTGCCTACGCCTACGGTGGTGAGGACCGATTTAATAATGTCCATCTCCCGGTAGGGTGCAATGATCTCCTCTACATCCTCCTCCAATTCAAAAACAAATGCATTGGTGGCACTTATATCTGTCCCGATGGGCATCTCAGTAATGACGTTGATGTAGGAAGGCTCATTCTCAGGAAAGAAGGTCACATTCACATCCCTGGCCATGAAAAATCCAATGGTAAAAATGAGCAGGAAGAAGGTTCCGATAAAGAAGAAAACAGGATTGTATTTTCTCAGGGAAAAGGTGAGGATTTTCAGGTATATTCCTTCAAGCCACGCCAAAAACACCTCCTGAAACCAGAGCTCTGCCTTGCGGAAGAAGGCTGTATTCAGCAATCCGATGATTCCGAATATCATTGCCAGTGATCCGACAGTGTTCCAACGGGCCAGGTAGAAAAGTCCGCCCAAAGCCATGAGTGCAGCAGCAATCAAATAGCCCCTCTTCTTGTTGGGCATGTTGTTTTTCCGATCGGGACCTATCTTGATGAAGGTGGCTGAAAACACCGGAATGATAATCAGCGCCACAAACAGGGAGGAGATCAAAACAATGATCAGGGTAATGGGAAGGTTCTTCATGAATTCACCCGTGATCCCGCCCCAGAAAGCGAGAGGCAGAAAGGCAGCCAGGGTGGTAGATGTGGATGTGATGATTGGATAGGCCACCTCCCCCACAGCTGCTCGTGCAGCCTCAAATGGAGCATATCCCTTATCCACGTAACGGTAGATATTCTCCACCACCACAATAGCATTATCCACCAGCAGTCCCAGAGCCAGGATCAGCGAAAAGAGCACGATCAGGTTGATCTTATACCCCAGCATATTAAGTATTATGAAGGAAAGGAACATGGACATGGGAATGGCAAGGCCTACAAAGAGGGCATTACGGGTCCCTAAAAAGTAGAAAAGTACCAGGATTACAAAGATGACCCCCATAATCATGCTGTTTTCCAGATTGCTTAACTGCATCCTGATCATTTCGGATTGATCGTTGGTCAGGGTAACCGTCATTTCTGCCGGTACAGCTCCAGATTCCCTGGCTTCATCAAGAATCACAAAAATCATGTCGGTGGCTGCCAGAAGGTTCTCTCCACTCTTTTTTATCACCTGCACACTCACCACAGATTGCTCGTCCAAACGGGTGAAAGTTTTTGCCTCTTCATACCCGTCGACCACCTCTGCCAGATCCTTCAGGTATACCACCACCTGGCCATCCCTTTTGACAATGATGTTTTCCAGTTCAGCGATGTTCTTGAACTCGCCAACGGTTCTCACCGACCGCCTTGTCTCTCCTAAAAGGATCTCTCCTCCGGAGATGGACACATTTTCCTGGGCAATGGCAAACTCTATATCATCAAAGGTGAGCTCATAAGCTTCCAGCTTGAGGAGATCCACATTCACCTTGATCTCCCGTTCATCCACCCCCCTGATCTCAACCTTGGAGATTTCGCCCACAGATTCGATTTTTTCCTCCAGGTATTCGGCATAGCCCTTTAGTTCCTCAATGCTATAGTCGCCCGAGAGATTAATATTGATGATAGGAAACTCTGAAAAATCGATATCCTCCACCGCTGGATCCTGTATAAGATCATTGGGTAATTCGCTTTTGGCCTTATCCACCGCGTCCTTTACATCCTGCAGGGCTAATTTGATGTCTACATCCGTATTAAACTCTACAAAAATCAAGGAGGCATCCTGGGTGGAGGTGGATCTGATCTCTTTGATTCCTTTCACAGCTTCCACCTCTTTTTCAATGGGTCTGGTAATGAGGTTTTCAATATCAAGAGGCGGGTTGCCCGGATAGATGGTTCGCACCAACACGGTCGGAAGAACAATTTCCGGAAACAGCTCTTTGGGCAGGCTTCGATAGGAAAACAGGCCGAATAGAATGATGACCCCTGTTAACAGGAAAATCGTATTCCTGTTTTTCAAGGCAAGGGTGGTGAGTTTAAACTCCCGTTGTATTTTATTTGTCTCCATGACGGCGATGCTAAGGTTGAATAATTCTAAGAGGTGTTCCGTCAGATACCAGATTGAAACCCTTGGTAATCACCAAATCTCCTTTGGAGAGTCCCTCGGTGATCATGGTCTGGTCCTGTACTGTGATGCCTCGTTTCACATATACTTTTTGTGCTTTCGATCTTCCTTCTTCTTCAGAAACCTTATAAAGGAAAGTCCCATTGAAATCCTGACGAAGGATATTTGTTGGAACCACCAGCGAGTTTTCGTTTTTGTAATCCTGGATCCTGACAGAGGTAAGCATATTGGGTTTAAACTTCTCTCCCGGATTGTTCAATTCTACCTCAAGGGTAAAGGTCCGGGTTTCTGGATTAATGACCTCCCCGAGGCGAGTCACCTTCGCGCTCAAAACTACTTCAGGATAAGCGGGAAATCTGAGCTCCACCTGATCACCTTTGCTCAAGCTGCCAAGGTAAGCTTCGGATACATTGCCAGCCACCCTCATCTTTGATAAGTTTACCAGGTGTACAAGGGGAAATCCCGGAGAAGCCAGTTCGCCCTCTTTGACCATGATATCGTCGATGATTCCACTGAACGGAGCACTTAAGCGGGCCATCTCCATTTGCTTTTCCAGCGTGGCTTTGCGAGCCTGCAATGCCTCCATGGCATTTTTTGCTTCCAGGTACTGCAATTCACTCCCGATATTTTTCTCCCAGAGCTCTTCCTGCTTGCTGAATATACGTTTGGCAAGTTCAAGACTGGTTTCGATTTCCACCATGCTTTTTTCCGTGACATCGGAGTTCAATTTGAGGATCAGATCTCCTTTCTTCACCCTGGAACCGCGCTGAACAACAATCTTTTGGATTTGCCCGTTGATCTCGGGACTGATGTAGGCATCCTTCAAAGCCTCCATCACCCCTGTTACTTCAAAATACCTGGAAAAGAATTCAGGATTCATTTCCTTTGTCTCGACAGGCAGGAGTACTAATGCTTCCGGATCAAGATTTTCATTTTCCAGTTCAGCCTCCAGATCGGTAATTTTCTGATTGTACTCCTTGACCTTCTGTCGGTAAGAATCAAGCTCTGCTTTCTTCGCACCGGTTCCCTCGGGCGCGCAAGCCATCAAGAGGGATAATAATAGGATAACAGCTATATGTTTCATGGTTCAATGCTTATATTTTATTCATAAGTAAATCAATCTTTATTTTGGCATTCAGGACCTCCACCATGGAACTGGTATAGTTGGTCAATGCCTGCAGGTACTGGTTGTTCACCTGGGTTAGGTCCAGGCTGGAAGCCAATCCTTCTGTATATTTGGTATTGGTTACCCGTACCACCTTTTCGGACAGTTCCAGGTTCTTCTTGTCACTCCGATACTTTTCAAGTGCATTGGCGAAATCATATTTGTACTGCATAAACTCCACTTCCAGACCTTCGCTTGCAAATTCTTTGTTGTTTTTTGCCTGTTCATAGGCTATTCGTTTCTGCGAAACACCTGCCCTTCGAAATCCGCTACTGAAAATGGGCACGTTGAATGAAAGGCCGACCATGGAGGCTCTGTACCATTCCTGGCCACTATCGAAAAAATTGAACTCATCCCTCTGTGCAGAAAAATCCATGGAATAAAATGCAGAGAGCGAAGGGAGGTAGGCGGAGCGTTTTAACTTCATATCCATGAAGGCCAGCCTTTCCTGTTGATTAAGTATCTGGTAATCTATATTTTCTTCAATGCTAAACTCCAGACCCAGGGTGGCTGTATAATCAATAGTAGCCACCAGGGTGGCCAGACTGTCGTTCAGCACAATGTTCTTCGCACGTTCCACCCCCATTTGGTACTTGAGCAAGTTCCTGGTGGCCATAATTTGTCGTTCCATGGACAGAACGCTGTTTCGAAGATCAATCAGTACCACCTCAAGCTGATCGGCCTCGATTTCTTCCACGAAACCTGATTTATATAGTTCTCGGGTTTCCTCATAGGTGCGCTGCACATTATCACGATTATCCTCCAGGAGTTGAAGGGTCGCCTCGCCCAAAAGAACGAGGTAATAGTTCTCTATCACACCCTGGCGCACCTGCTGCTCGGTTCTCTTCATATTTTGATTTGAAAATTCTTTGAAGATTTTAGCAGTCTGCAAGCCTATGATGTATTCGCCACTGAATAGCAATTGATTTCCAAGCACTCCGGCCGTTGCATTATGCTTGGTGCCAAATTGAATGGGTATTTTATCCGTGGGATCACCCAAAAAGTCAGGGAGCAGTGTGGTGGGAAGATTGATGTTGTAGTTGTAGTTTACACTGGCACTGACCTGGGGCAAGCCAGTGGCAGCAGTTTCCCAGATCCTTTGATCTGCGGCATCTACATCCAACCTGGCATTCTGTGCATTCAGGTTATTCTCCACAGCAAAAAGCAAAGCTTCATCCAATGAAAAATATAAAGTATCGGCAGCAGGTAGCTGCCCCATCATGATTACAGCATGGGCCATGAATAGTATGGTTATAGCCTGTTTTCTCATATCTCTTTAACTTTAGTATTTTCTGACATATTCTTGAATTCGTACAAGATTTTCAATCCGTTTTCATTACAAATGCCATGAAGGTGATAGGTAAATATCTCTTGCATGAATTCTGTTGAGAGGAACTGATGCCCATCGATGAATTCGTTGCTGTCGAGCATCTCCATCCTGGCCAAATACAACTTTCCAATGGTGGGCTCATGGATTTCTTTTCGGTAGATGCCTTCTCTCTTGCCTTTCTGAAGATTCCCGGTGATCAAGCCAATCATATTCTGTCGTTTTTCGTCGAGCCACCTCTGGTAAGTATCTGGATAGGATCTTTTCAGATCGTAGTAAAAAGTGGGATTATAGCGGGCGCGGTTCTGATGTATGCGGTCATTTACAAGGAAAATTTCCTCGATGGCACCTAAATCCATACGATGAAACTCCTCCATTAATTTCCGGCTCTGAAGCATATCATAGTCAATAACCCGGTTGATCAGGTCATGCTTATCATCAAAGTCATGGTAAAGGGTTTTTTTTGAAACACCCATTTCTCGAGCAATGTCGTCCATGGTGATGCTGCGTATTCCATACCGCATGAACATAGACAAAATCCTTTCTAGAATATCTTTCGTTCCCATTGTGTTTACTTATACCCAGGAAACCACAGGAATCTCTGTAGTTTCTCTGGTTTCTATGCATAAGAAACATTGGAAAGTTGGAATTGTTCGTGTTTTTGTTTAATTATTTTATTTTATTCTTAGTCATTTACGTTCCGTCATCCCTTATTATAGGCATTTAGTGTTCGAATATTCATCTCATAGAATAGTTTTAAATCTTCTATCTTTCGAGCTCAGAATCAAGAAAAGCTACAAGGGAAATTATATTGCACTTAGGAAGCTCAAGGAAATCGAACTAAATACAAGGATTATGAAAAACTTTTCAATTGCATTGTTTCTTCTGGCATTCTTCTTTGCTTTCCAATTACCGACGCCTTTGGAGTCCAACAGGAATTTCTCTATACCAATAAGGGTTCCGGACAAAATATTACAATGATCCAGCCTCCCATAAATACATCTACAGATTACAAAATAATTTATTTCGAACTCCCGATCCTGTTTCGTTACACTTTTATAAATGTTAGAGATTTTATTCTTGAATTGGGTTGGCTATCAACAGGTTCCTCTTATCCCAATGAATAAGCAAAAAGCCGGATAAATCTCCCAGTGCTTGTTCTTCAACTGTGGGCCCAGCTGGACTCGAATGCGACCCCCTGATTATGAGATTCAAATCGGGATTTCCACAGGTTTACACAGATTTGTATCCCTAGCAAAATTGATAAACATTCAAAAGAGAATGAAAAAAAATCAGGCTCTTAATGAATCATGCGGTCTTTGAAGGTTATTGAGCTTAATCCTCTCTTCAGATAATACCCTTACCCGGTTCAGCTCTTCAAATAGATAGGCTCCCAGGATTTCTTGTCTGTATGTTCTGTTAAATCGTTCAATGAAGCTGTGTTGTGCCAGTGAAAGCTTACTATTGCATGGGAGTGTGTGAAATTTCATAATTGAATCTGACCGGAGTAATTCATTCAGAAATGCAATTAATCAGATAAGTACAAATAAATTAAATACTTAAAGGGAAACTTTTTTACAGCTCATTTGTCTATTTAGAGTCAATAGAAGTTCAAAACATAATAAAATTACCATGAAAAAAATATTATTAGCTCTATTCCTGATCTCATTCTTGTCTTGCGAAGATGATGATCCCATTTCGGATGCTTACGAATTACTTGGTTTTGAAGTTGAAGCCACAGGTGAGTTTGATCCATACCTTACCTATATCGACACAGCTAGCAACCAGGTACTAGTATTTAGTTCTGCCAATTTGGATTTGAATAGCTTTCCTCTTAGCCTAAATCCGATAGTAACAGTATCTCCCGGTGCCAGTGTTTCACCTTCATCAGGTAGCGTTGTTGTCTTTGATGATCCTGAAGATTTTGTAAAATTCACCATCACTGCACAGGATGGCATAGGCAGTGAGGAGTATATTTTCACCATACGAGATAATCAAATCCCCAATGCTGGTTTTGAAAACTGGTTTGAAGAAACAGGGATGAATTCACAGCCCTTTTTACAGCCGGGAAAATATTTGGAATCTTCGGTGTGGGCTACAACTAATATGGGAACAAGTATCTACAGTATTTACGGGACTACTCCCCTACAGGATGGCAATAATAAAATGGCAAAAATTGAAACGGTTGAGACTGTGGCTATACCTCTTGTTGCAGGGGCTATGTATTTGGGGAAATTTGATCTCGACGCTGCTATTGCGGACCCTGGAAATCCTGTTGCTGCAGCAAAACTGGGCATCCCGTTTTTTGCCAAACCAACAACTATACAGCTACACTATTCTTTTGAATCGGGCGATCAGTTAATCCAGGCGGTATTAAAAGATCCGGGGAATCTGTTTGGAGGATTTGATATTTATAACCTGGAGGGGACTGACAAGTTTGGAATTAAAGCAACACTTGAAAAAAGGACAGGTGATATGGTCACTATTATTGCACAAGCAGAATTTGAAAGTGATCAGGAGACAGACGCTATGACTGAATTGAATATGGAGCTTCAGTACCTATCTGATGATGATCCTACACATTTCCATATTTCTTTTTCTCCCAGCGTAGATGGGGGGACGTTTAAAGGAGCCAGTGGTAGTAGCCTGATAATTGATGAATTGAAAATGATCTATGAATAGATTAGCCTTTTTCCTTGTTCTTAGTTTCGCATGGATTGGTATTGGTGCTCAGGAAAATACGTGGCAGTTTAAAGCAACCGGGGGCATTGATATGGGTGTGGCCATACCTATCCCGATGTCAGCTGTCCCTGGCGATGCTCAGGTAAAGCCCAGGTTAATGCCCACTGTAGGCGTAGGTGCTCAACGTTATTTTAGTGACAAATGGAGCCTCGGCCTTGAAATCAATTATCATATCCTGGCCATTGACGGAACAGTCAATGTGGTCAGTCAGCCTTTCTGGTCCGATGACAGATCCTATGCCACATATTTTTCAGGAGAAGCAAATACAAGCACTGAGCTTAGATTTTTAGAGTTCCCTTTGATTGCCCATTACCATATTAATGAGCGTTGGGCATTACATATGGGTGCCTATTATTCGGTCATTTTGAGTGCAAAACTTGAAACAGAAGGAAAGAATGGGTGGCTATCCACAAACAAGGAAGATACCGATAATGCACCATTACCAGGCACCCAGAATACTTTTTACTCCTTAAATGATGAATTGGATAATTATGATATCGGTGGTCTAATGGGTGTTACATATAGCGTAAGCCCCAGGGTTACTGTCTGGGGGCGTTTTAATGTAGGGTTAAAAAGTATTTTTAAGCCGGATTTCAACAACATCGACTATGAAATGTATCAGGTGCGCTTTAGTATGGGTACGTCTTATGTTTTTTTAAAACGGTAGATGCTTTTACTGAAAGCCTTCTCCTGCAAATATAAGCCCCTGAATTATGATCAGGCGGGACCCATATATATCAATCAATCTGCTCTATACATAGTAAATCAATATTTACTATGAAAAAAAAACTGGCCATTCTCAACAGCATCTCTATTCTGGCCGTTATAGTCATCAATGGCATTGCTGGTTCCACTGGAATATTCGGAGAGACTGTTGGTAGTATCAGTGATAAATACAACACCCTGTTTACCCCCGCTGGCTATGCTTTTTCTATTTGGGGGATCATTTATCTTGGGTTGATTGCTTTTGCAATATTTCAAAATATACGGGCCTTTAAGAATGATACTGATTCTGGGTTTATACTTCAAGTTGGTCCCTGGATGGTTTTAAACAGCCTGGCAAATATTGCGTGGATTTTTGCATGGTTAAGTGAACATATTGGTCTTTCCCTCTTACTGATGCTAATCATTCTCAGCACCCTCATTGTTATGATCAACAGGCTGAATATGGAACGATGGGATGCTCCTTTCCCAATAATTGCATTCATCTGGTGGCCCATTTGTATATACAGCGGTTGGATTGCTGTT
>Ga0316190_10000488_pt1 | contig 27374 bp, 26 predicted proteins | sample Eddworburrow2_MG_FD_204929 | JGI IMG/M metagenome (GOLD analysis project Ga0316190, IMG submission 204929) | Coastal sediment microbial communities from Maine, United States - Eddy worm burrow 2 | ecosystem: Environmental > Aquatic > Marine > Coastal > Sediment | place: USA: Maine | collected... | reverse complement strand
ACATAAATCTAAGAGCAACGAAGGGAAATCCAATGCCTCTTACAAAAGATAAGAAAAATGAAATAGTAAAAGAACTTGTTGACTTGCTTAACAGTTCTAAAATGACAGTTGTTGCTAAATATGAAGGCACAACAGTTAAAGCTATGCAGGAACTTCGCGCAAATGCCGAAGAAAATGAAACGTCAATCAAGGTTGTTAAAAACCGTCTAGTCAAAAAAGCGCTTGAACAAAGCGAAAACCACAAAGACGTATCGACCGACGAGCTAAAAGGCATGCTGATGTATGTCTTCAACGCTAATGACGAAGTTGCTCCTGCACAGGTAGTGCACAACATGGCTAAGAATGAGCCTCAACTAGAGTTCATTGGTGCTTTTGATTCTGAGGGCAAGTATTTAGCTGCAGAAGAGGTTAAAGCCCTAGCCGTACTACCAAGCAAGGAAGTAATGATCTCTACAGTTATCAATACTCTACTATCACCTGTAAACGGTGTTGTTAGTGGTCTAAAAGGTAACGTACACGGTCTACTTGATGCAATAGCTGCATCAAAATCATAAGTTAAGTAATAAAAGTAAATTTAAGAAAGGAAGTTTCGCCCGTAGCTCTTGCGGCCCGAGGGAAAAAGAGCAGCCGGAACAGGGAATTTATTTCACTGTCCCGCGCGCCAAAGATAAAACCGTAGGTTTTGTCTTGAATAGCGAAGCGGAATATATTATGGCAGATCTAAAGAAATTTGCAGAACAGCTAGTTGGACTAACTGTTTTGGAAGTAAATGAACTACAAACAATACTAAAGGATGAGTACAACATCGAGCCTGCAGCTGCAGCCGTTGCTGTTGCTGGTCCAGCTGCTGGTGGCGACGCTGCTGCAGCAGACGAGAAGAGCGAATTCGACGTTGTGTTGAAAGACGCTGGCTCACAGAAAGTTGCTGTGATCAAGGCTGTGAAAGAAATCACTGGCCTAGGTCTTGGCGAAGCTAAGGCTATCGTTGATGGCGTACCAAAACCTGTAAAGGAAAAGGTTGCTAAAGACGAAGCTGAAGAAGCCAAGAAGAAGCTTGAAGAAGCTGGCGCAACAGTAGAACTAGCCTAGTTTAAAAGCGTTTTAACGTTTTTTTACGAAGCCAAAACAAAAGCCACTCTAAGTCTTACTTAAAGTGGTTTTTGTTATTTGCGCCTAAAAACAAGCTCTTGGGACGTAAAGACTGTAATAGTTTTTAAACTTTTCATGATTTGTTGCACAGATTAAATAATTTGATTTTAGGTGTTTTCCACAGATTTTGTGGTTGACAGTTTGCGCAGGTTTTGACTTAGTGGTAGTTTCATGTTAGCTTGAAGTGGAGAGAGATTATAATATTAAAAAAGAGACAAAAGTCTAAAAAAGAGAGGGCAGTGCGAGATGCCAAATCTACCAGACAAACAAGCAAAACGATTAAAAGCACTGATTGAAGAGGCTGAGACTTCGTTGGCAGCGGCCAAAGAACTACTAATAAGCCTACTAGGTGAAGATCCTGAAGTTGTGCAAAACACTAAAGACGATAACATCGGCAAGGTTATTGAGGGCGTATTCGACGGTCAAAATATGGTCGGCGGAGACGGCAAAACCTATCCTGTGCCAGCTAACTATGCCAGTAAATCAAAACTAGTCCAAGGCGACATCCTAAAACTGACCATTGCCGAAGATGGATCATTCTTATACAAGCAAATTGGCCCAATTCCACGCAAACAACTAGTCGGAGCTCTTGTGCAAAAAGAAGGTCACTATTATGTAGAAGTTGGCGAAAGAGAGTACCGGGTACTACTTGCCAGCGTTACTTACTTTAAAGCAAAACCAGGCGACCAAGTCAGCATCAATGTGCCGGAAGACTCTGAAGTCGATGTTGAGTGGGCCGCTCTAGAAGCCGCTCTGTAATTTGACCAGATAAATCACTGTCTAAGAACTCTATAAGTAGTTCTTAGGTTTAAATGTTCGCACGCACTCCTATATACTAGATAGTCCATGGGGAGAGCACTTTACCGAAAACATCGGTCTAAGACGTTGGATGAAGTCGTTGGGCAGCAACACATTACCGACACACTACAAAACGCCTTGAAAATAGGGGCTATTAATCATGCCTATCTCTTCACCGGGCCACGCGGAGTCGGCAAGACATCGATAGCCCGAATCTTTGCCCATGAAATAAACGACATAAAGTATGACGACGAGGCAGCACATTTAGATATAATCGAGATTGATGCCGCTAGCAACAGACGAATAGATGAAATACGAGAATTGCGCGATAAAGTACATGTCGCCCCAACCTCATCAAAATATAAAGTCTACATAATCGACGAAGTTCATATGTTGACGAGAGAAGCCTTTAACGCTCTGCTTAAAACTCTTGAGGAACCACCAGAGCATGCAGTATTTATCCTAGCTACAACAGAATCGCACAAAATACCTGATACTATAATCAGTCGCACCCAGAGGTTTAATTTCAAACCTATAACGCCAGAAGATGCCAGCAAGCATTTAAAGCACATTGCAGCCGAAGAGAACATAGAAATAGACGATGATGCCGTGTCTTTGATTGCTCAACATGGGAATGGAAGTTTTCGAGACAGCATAAGTATCTTAGATCAACTGTCCGCCCAAGGCAAAAAGATCTACAAACCTAGCGACGTTAACTCTCTGCTTGGAATGCCCGACGAGGAAATCGCAGGAGACATCGTACAAGCCATAGTCGATAACGATTCGGCCAGACTATTCAGTCTTATGCAGACACTCCGTGAACAAGGAATAGACGTATCGCTAGCAGCGCGTGCAATCAGCCGGATAGTCCGCGACAGCATGATCAATGAATCCCTAACATTGCAGAAAAAGACCTCAATAAGGCTATTAAAAGACTTGCTACCTCTTAGCACTGGGTCCAGTGATTTTATCGCATTGGAGCTTTGCTTGCTTGGGGTTATGGAATTAGATGACGTTGTTATTGAACACCCCGCTGCGGATATCGTGCAGGAAAAGCCGATCAAGAAAGCGCGACCAAAAAGTCCGGAAGTTCAGGAAATCCAAGCCGCGGAAAAAAAAGAAGAGATAGCACCAAAAGCAGATAAGAAGCCAGAGGAAAAACCGACACCAATAGCTGACGACGAGCCAGAGGAAAAATCCCAAAGCCCGTCCGACGATCTGTCCGAAGTCGTGGAAAGCAAAAATTTCAGTCAAGAAACCTGGAAGCAGCTGCTTGATGATATGAAAGGTAAGCACAACACACTTTACGGAATTCTGCGTATGGCCGCGGTGAGCGAAGAGGACGGGAAAATAGTAATGGAATTTGCCTTTGGTTTTCACAAAAAACGCGTTGAGTCGCCACAAAGCAGCGCAGCTATGAGAAAGTTCATGAGAAAATACTTTGGTAAAACTGAGTACTCTAGCATCGTTAAGAAAAGGGACAAAGCTCCAGATGTGAAATCAAAAAAGATGACAAAGACTGAAGAATCTAGCCCTGACATTTCAAGCGTGAGCAATATTTTTGGTGGCGCAGAACTGTTAGAATCTTAGGTATGAGTCCAGCAAGAGATGGTAACAGCGCACCACAGAGTGTCGATGTCGAGGCGAGTCTATTAGGGTCAATTCTAATAGACCCCGATGCTATCGTCAAAGTTGCCGACATTGTTAAGCCAATTGATTTTTACGATGATCGTCACCGGTTGATATATGAAGCTAGCACCCGTTTATATGAACAACAAACGCCAATCGATATCGTCACACTCAGTGAAGAGCTAAAGGCAAATAGCGACCTACACACCGTCGGTGGAGCCAGCTATTTAACCGAGCTGACTAACACCGTACCGACCGCTACCCATGCCGAGCAATATGCCGCGATTGTGGCAACAAAATCAATTAGGCGGCGGTTAATAGCTGCAAGCACCGAAATTGCCCAGATTGGCTACGACGAAAAACGCACAATAGCCGAGCTAGTAGAAGAAGCCGAGCGCAAACTATTTGAAGTCTCGCAGCGCCACGTCAAAAACGACATCATAAGCATGGAAGACATCCTGGCAGACAGCTTCGAACGACTAGACAGCCTGCATAAAGACAAGGGGACCATCCGAGGCATCCCCACAGGATACAAGGACGTCGACAATATACTAGCGGGCTTCCAACGCAGCGACCTAATTATACTTGCAGCTCGCCCTTCGATGGGAAAGACGGCCCTAGCACTTAACTTCGCGCAAAATGTCGCCGTTGGCTCCGGAGATGCCGTACTAATGTTCAGCCTGGAAATGAGCAAAGAGCAGCTTGTTGATCGTTTACTGGCTTCTGAGGCTGGTGTCAATTCTTGGAACTTGCGAACTGGAAACTTATCTGATGCCGATTTCGAGAAAATTGGCCAAGCCATGGGACTGCTAAGCGAAGCTCAACTGTTCATCGATGACACCCCCGGTATCACCGTTGGCGAGCTAAGGACAAAGGCCCGCCGCGAAGCCCACAAAAGAGAGCTAGGCCTAATTGTAGTTGATTACTTACAGCTAATGAGTGGAGGCGCAAAGTTCGGTGGCACCGATAACAGAGTGCAAGAAATTTCAGAAATTTCGAGAGGGCTAAAAGGAGTTGCCAGAGAACTAAACGTACCCGTCCTAGCACTCAGTCAGCTAAGTCGTTCCGTTGAGTCGCGCAGCCCGCAGATCCCGCAGCTATCCGACCTGCGTGAATCAGGTTCGATTGAGCAAGATGCTGACGTTGTGGCCTTCATTTACCGCGAGGACTATTACAATGAAGAAAGCGAACGGCCGAACATCATGGACCTAATAATTAAGAAGCACAGAAACGGTGCTGTTGGCAAAGTCGAACTATACTTTGACAGAGAAAGACAGAAAATTAAAAGCCTGGACACCCGCCACACCTCGAAATTTGATGGGTAGGGAAGGGAGCGCGAGCGAAATTACTGCAGCACCTTTAAAAACTGGTGTATAATTATGATAATGAAAAGAACTTTGGGCAAAGCAGTTTCAACGTGTTTGAAATTTGCAAAAAAACATAAACTTGCCATCACCATTGGCACAACTGTCTTGGTCGGCATAATTGCATTTCTGAGCCGTATACCAGGTCAAGCCGCTGAAGCCGAACATTCGTTGGCCCAGTCTGCACAGAGTCTAGGCTCAATATATGACAGCCCCATAAATGCCCCCTACAAATTGCTCGTTCTTATATCGACTCTTATAAGCTCCAGTATTTTAGCCGTGCGTTCAATCAGCCTAGTAGTCTTCTTTGGTGTAATTGTTGCTGTTTTCTACACCCTGCAACATTGGCACAGCAAAAACGCCGCTATCTTGGCAACAATAGCCTTTGGCACAAACTCCGTTGTGCTGGCGGTAGGCAGGCTAGGCACGCCACTAGTTACAGTATTCGGTTGGTTTATATTTACGGCTATGCTGCTCTGGCAAGTGCACGGCAACTCGAACAAACTCGTGCCTAGTGCCGTCATTCTCGGCGTAGCAACTCTACTTTATGTTCCGGGTGCACCATGGTTCTTTTTGATCTTCTTGTTTTTTTATTGGGATCGCTTCAAAAAAGCATTTTTGCACGTCAAGAAAACCGGTGTCTTATTTGGTGCCTTGATAGGCTTGCTGATAATCACGCCACTTTTGCTGGGCTTCGTTAGAGACCCATCAACAATTCGTGATTGGCTCATGCTATCTGAATCGATTGAACTCAGCAGCGTGTACCGATCTATTCTAGAAGTGCCTTCAGCCTTTGTATATAAACTACCCCGGGATGCTTTGTTAAACATTGGAACGCTCCCGGTCTTTGACCTGGCCAGCGGGTTCCTGTTCTTGATCGGACTAAACGCCTACCGCAAGAAAATATCCCTAGACAGAACTAGGCTAATGATAGTAATGGCGTTGATTGCCGTGCTGGTTGGTGCGTTTGGCCAAACTATAACGGCGATTGTACTATTGCTGCCGTTCGCCTTCAGCATGATTGCCGCCGGCATCGAGTTCTTACTGGACGAATGGAATAGCGTGTTCCCAAAGAACCCATTCGCACAAAGCTTTGGTGTCGTTGTCATTGCTGTGGTCGTGCTCTTTGGAGCCTACTACCAGCTGACAAGATTCCTCGTAGTCTGGCCTCAAGCTCCTGAAACCCACGAAGTCTACGACCGCGGTCGAATCATTGAATAGTTAGCAGGGCCTGAACCGATTTATCTATTCACCAACATTTTGGCGTCGCTCTAAAGCTCTGCCCAGCGTTATCTGGTCGGCATACTCTAGATCCACGCCTATCGGCAAACCTTGAGCTAACCGAGTAACTTTAATCTTTAATGCAGCTAGCTCTTGCTGGATATACATAGCCGTAGTCTCGCCCTCAACACTGGCGTTAGTAGCCAGTATTATTTCTTGGACTTTGTCTTTTTTAACACGCTTTTTCAACTCTGGAATGTGCAACTGTTCCGGCCCAATGCCATCAATCGGCGATATCAGACCCCCAAGAACATGATAAGTACCTCTGAATAAACTAGTTTTTTCTAGTGCAATGATGTCAAACGGATCTGCCACGAGCGCAACAGTAGTCTTGTCACGCGAATTATCGTCATAGAGTGGCGACACCTCATCCTTGGCGTCAATCAGCGCGTAGGTTACGGGACATTTTTTGACACCATCATGTAATTTTAGTAACGCTTGGGCGAGTCTATCGCTCTTGGACCTGGAGGTCTTAAGCAAAAAATAAGCGTAACGCTCCGCGCTCCGAGGGCCTACGCCTGGCAGCTGACCCAGTGCTTCGATCAGCTCTTCGAGAGCCTTTGGTACTACAGACATTTCTTCGTTTTACAGACCTAGACTACCGAGAGCGCCCATCATTGGCTGCATTTTCTCTGCCGCAAGTTTTTGGCTCTGAGCAATTGCAGTTTTTGTGGCCTCTTCGACCCAACGCTCCAGCTGGCCGATGTCGTCTAGATCGACCATCTCTGGATCAATGTGGACTTTCTTTATTTTCATCTCGCCGTTAATCTCTATTGCAACCGCACCTTCACCAGCTTCCACCTTAATAACTTCGCGTTGTAGTTCCTTTTGAACCTTGCGCACCTTCATAACCATTTTTGCTTGATCGAATTTGCTCATCCCACAACTCTCCTTTTCATATCATTAATTGTACCAAACTACCTGAGATTACTTCAAAAACTCTTAAGCAACATTCAAAAACTGTTATAATTCCTCTTATATAGGTTATGAGTGATTATAAAAAAATAAACGACATCATATCATCGTCAAAAAACATTGTAGTTTTACAGGCTGACAACCCTGATGGCGACTCGCTTGGCAGCAGCTTGGCGCTGGAAGCAATACTCTCAGAAATGGGCAAGACCGTTCATATGGTCTGCGCCATTGATATACCGTCATACCTAAGATATCTGCAAGGCTGGGACCGCGTCCAAAAAGAAATTCCGCAAAACTTTGACGCGACCATCATAGTGGACAACAGTAGTGAATCGCTATTCGAAAACTTTGAAGCACAAAGTAGTTTTGCCTGGATCAAATCCAAGCCAGTTATTGTAATCGACCACCACATGCAGAGTGGCGGCATAAGCTTTGCAGACGTCAACGTCATAGAAGAAGCCGTGGCCACAAGCGAGATTATTTACAAAATTGCCGTTGACCAAGGCTGGCCAATCCCACTGGACGCCGGCGAAATGATGGCCGTATCCATTATGAGCGACAGCGTAGGATTGGTTAGCGACTCAACCAGCCCTGCAAGCATCCGCGTTATTGCTGACCTAGTAGAACTGGGCGTGTCACTGGCGAAATTAGATGCTAACAGACGAAAACTAATGCTTAGAGACCCTATTTTGCTACCGTTCAAAGGCGATTTGCTTAAAAGAGTAGAGCTGAGCGCCGACGGCCGACTTGGGTCAGTTGTAGTTACCTGGGATGAAATAGCAAAATACAGCCCCCTATACAACCCGACCATGTTAGCTATCGACGACATTCGTATGACCGCTGGGGTAGACGTGGCAATTGGCTACAAACTCTACAAAGACGGTAAAATCACGGCAAAAATTCGAACCAATTATGGCAAGACTATTGCTAGCGACCTAGCCAGTCACTTCGGAGGAGGTGGACACAAATACGCAGCAGGATTCAAGATTACCAACGGCACAAAGATGGAATATCTAAAAAAACAAGTTGAGCAAAAGACCACAGAGTTATTGGATGCGCTAGGAGATGACGAGTGAAACTTTACAATACGCTAAGCCGAGAGAAGGAAGACTTCAAGCCTATCAGTAAAGATGAAGTAAAAATCTACACTTGTGGTCTAACTGTCTACAGTGAACCGCACATCGGCAACTGGGTGCCTTATATCTACTGGGACGTACTGCAGCGTGTGCTGATGGCCGAGGGCTACAAAGTAAACAGAGTCCAAAACATTACTGACGTAGGGCATTTGGTTAGCGATGACGACAGCGGCGAAGACAAGATGGAAAAAGGTGCCAAGGCCGAAGGCATTACAGCTTGGGACGTGGCCAACAAATACATCAAAATTGCCGACGAAGAAGCCTACCAAAAACTAGGTCTACTTAAGCCCAAGATGATTCGAGCAACCGATAAGATTCAAGAGCAAATAGATTTCGTAAAGGAGCTAGAAGACAAGGAATACACCTACAAGATCGATGGCGAAGGAATATACTTTGATACGAGCAAACTAAAAGATTACGGCAAACTTGCCCGCCTAGACATATCTGGCCTAGAAGCAGGTGCACGCGTTTCAGTTGATGGCAAACGGAACATTACAGATTTTGCACTTTGGAAATTCTCACCGGCCGATCAACAACGCGACATGGAGTGGGATAGCCCGTGGGGCAAAGGCTTTCCGGGCTGGCATCTAGAATGCTCAGTTATAGCCCAGAAGGGCCTAGGCGACCAAATCGACATCCACACTGGTGGCATTGACCATATTCCGGTTCATCATACCAACGAAATTGCCCAGACCGAATCTCTAACAGAAAAATCTTTTGCTAATTTTTGGCTACACAACAACCACATCAAAGTCGACAGCAAAAAAATGTCCAAATCTCTTGGGAATATCTACACCCTAAAAGATATAGAGAATAAAGGCTTTGATCTTCAAGCCTTTAAACTGATGTTGCTATCCAAACACTACCGAACCGAAGGCAATTTTACCTGGGAAATCTTAGAAGCAGCCCAGAACAGATTAAATGGCTACAAAAAGATGGCCGCTAATGTCTGGCAGCCAAGACAGGGTACTGAGCATTTTGAACAAAATTACTTTGAAGATAAACAACGCGCAATAATGGAAGCCCTATCCGATGATCTAAATACGCCTGCCGCACTAGTTATAATTAGTGAAGTTGAGTCAATCATTGAAAAACAGCATTTACATGACACTAGTGTAGGCAGCTTTCAGAATTTTCTAGATTTTCTGGACACAACTCTTGGCCTTAAATTACAGATAGAAAATATCTCTGAGGGACAAACCAAAACACTGGAACAGCGCCAAAAAGCTAGAGACGCAAAAAGCTGGGCACAATCAGACCAATTGCGCGATCAGCTGCATGAGCAGGGAATTGGCATCGACGATTCTTCAGCCGGCCAAACCTGGTACCGAATTTAACTGTTTTATATTCTTATCTAAGCTTTTTTAGTCGACAGCTTTTGTTCTTGTTTCTTTTTTTGGTCTAACCAATCGTCGATCAGCACTTTAGCTCCACCAGCAATTGGGATTGCTACAAACCCACCTAAGACCCCGCTCAGTCCAATACCCAATATTGCGGCAATGAACACCAGCATTGGGGTCAACTCGTTGCCACGAGACTGGATGTAGGGCTGAATCGTAGCGTTCTCTACCTGTTGATAAACAATGAAGTAAACTAGCATAGTCACCGCCAGCCCTGGGCTAACAAACAGCGCAAACAAAGTCACGACTAGCGCCCCCAGAATCGCTCCAATGGTTGGAATAAGTCCGAACAAGAACACAATACCGGTTAGAGCCATCGCGTTGATTGTGACACCAAAGATAGTTGACGCAATGACGATGGCCACCAGCGCAAAAGCCGACCCAATAGCTGCGACCAACACCTGTCCGTTAACGTAAGATGTTACGACTTTATACATCTTAGCCGCGATCATTTTGTCGTGCTCTCTTCTTTCTTTTGGAACGTGGCCCCAGAAGGCTTTCAACCAGCGAGGTCCTTCAACCAACATCATAAACGTCAGCACAAATACTGTGACAATTGAAATCAAATTAGATATCACCCGGTTTGCAGTATTTATGACCGGGCCTTGGATAGTGCCTAAATTGTGCGACCAGTCGTTGGCAAAATCGTCAATCTGCTGTTCTAAATTATTGCCTCTAACAAAATTACCGAGCGCGCTGTCTTGGGTCGACAAATCTGAAAGCGTCGACGGTACGTCCCTAATAAACTCAGTAGTTTGTGACACAAGCGGCGGTACGACCAACAGGATAAAAGACACCAACAAAGTCATCACAAAGAGATAGGAAATAGCCGTGGCTACTACTCGGCTTCTGCTTTTTAGCTTAGATGATATCCAGGTTACAGCTGGGTTTAGAGCCAGTGCCAAGAAAAACGACACGAATATTAGGGTTAGGGGATGGACCATGTTTTCGATTAGCCTGATAACAAGGAGCGTTCCCAATAAAAACAGAATCACTCGGGCAATTGTTCGGTTGGACACGGTAACTTCGGTAGCTTTTTTGTTATTAATCCCAAACATAATATGACTCCTAGTATGACTTTTTTAACGGCTACGCGCAAGTGCTTTAAAGTTGAACTTAAAATATTAAGTGTAGGCTTCTTTTAGTAGTCGTCCTGCTACGACTTTTACATCGTATTGCTTGACGGCCTGATGTTGATTGCTGCCAATTGACTTAGCCTTTTTGGAATCTGTAAGCATTTGGGTTAGTGTTGCGCTAAACGCCGAGATGTCTTTGGGGTCAAATAACACTTCTGGCCACGGCGCAAGCACGCTAGCGTAGCCGGGATTATTGCCGCCAATGGTAACCGCCGAACCAGCCGCCATGGCCTCGGCTAAAACTATTCCAAAACTTTCGCCGCTTATTGAGGGGAATACGGCCACATCTGCATCAGCCAAATACTGCGCTTTTTCTTTTTCGCTAACAAAGCCAGGGAATTCAATATTTAGCCCCAGCTTGTCTGATTTTGCTTTAATTTCATCACTTAGAGGCCCTTTGCTAATCATGGCTAGTTCTGTATTTCGCCTTAAACTATCGTCCAAATTAGCGTAGGCCTCAACCAGCTCTCTAACGCCTTTGCGCTCTTCAAAGCGGCCAACAAACACGATTTTCTTTTTGTCGTTCTTTGTGGGTTGTCGCTTAAAACTGTGATAAAAACTATAATTAACCGGGTTAGGCAGTACCCCAGCTTTGTTTTTGAAGGCATGCTCCATGAAAACCCTGGCTGGCTCCGACACACCGTAAGCTACATCCAGACTTTTTATTGTGCGCCTCAACACCAATCCCAGAGCTTTTGTGCCAAAAGTTGCGAACCAGTTGTAGGGCAAAATATGAAAAGTGCCGACCTTTCTAACATTATCAGGCGCTCGGTTAAGCACCCTAGCGGCCAAAAGTGGGCTGAAAGGCATTTGCACATGTAGGACATCGAATTTGACTTCATTAAACAGCTTTTCTATAGATTTTTTAGAGGCTGGCAGGGGCGTGCGCACAGAGTTACCATTGAACTTCAGGCTAAAAAACTTTCCCACTGAGTGAATATTTTTTAGGTCAGTCCGCTTTGTTTCAGACACTATGTAGTGCACGTCGTGCCCTAAGCCTCGCATATGCTCACCAATACTGATCACTGCCTGCTGCACGCCGTCAGAGCGGTCCAAGGAATCATCTAATATGTATCCTATTGTCATAGGTATGAAGTATATAGTATTTACTATGCAGTAAACAAAGTCATGATGGATGTTGCCCTAGGCTAAAGGGGCGGACTCGCTCTTTGTACATGATTGCTGGATCTGCTTCTTCCAAAAAGTGGTTCTTGTAGACTCCGTTATCATAATGCCCCCAATGAAGATTTACACCAGTAAAAAAACCATCGTCAGCAAGCACGGGCCCTAACCAGGCAACCTCATCGCAGAACATGCTAGCTTCTGGCATGCCGTCTATGTCGTACCATTTAGGGTTTATCATTTCTGGGTTATCCGGTGGAGCACCAAATTCGTAGTCCTTGCACACAGAAAACACTACTCGCATAATATCTTGTCTATCAAGCGGGTTTTTGACCTGATCCACGACACCTATTAATGCTGATTGTCCGAGTATAATTCCGAGCTCCTCCAGCGCCTCTCGACGATTCGTGTCATCGATACTTTTGTCGCCCTTGCCCGTTTTATCGTCATATTTTTCAAGCTTTCCGCCAGGGCCGTTCAGCAAACCTTCTGCGAATCCTCTTGCTTTCTCAGCAAGCATAATTTGCCCATCAGGATTTTGCAAAAACACAACCGATGCCACAACCGCACCCTCAGGTTGCAATATTTCAACTATTTCAAGAGGCACTCTTTCGCCATACTTAAAAACGCTCGCACTCGCTTCCTGTCCTAAACTCATCTAGTTAAGCATGCCAGGCTCGTAGCGGACTCTTGTCACGTATACCCAGCCGACATCCTAGACATGATAAAATATACTGATGAATGAAGATCAATACACAATTAGTAGTGGGCACTTGGATGTCGGTGATGGGCACAAAATTTACTATCAAAGTTGGGGTAACCCCAAGGGCATTCCAATATTTGTATTTCACGGCGGGCCTGGTTCGCAATCGAGAGACAAACACAAATTGGCATTTGATCCAAAGCGACATTTAGTAGTTTTCCACGATCAAAGAGGCTGTGGACAGAGTACCGCCGATGACTACCTGCTCAAAAACACTATTGACGACTTGATAGGCGATATCGAAAAACTGCGAAAAAAGTTTAAGTTTGAAAAAATTAACGTCTTTGGCCACTCGTGGGGATCTACGCTAGCTCTGTATTACGCGATCAAGCATCCAAAGCCTGTGAAAAAACTAATTATTGGCGGGGTTTTCTTAGGCACAAAAGCAGAAACTGACCACTTATATCAGGGCGGATTGGCGCGACTGTTCCCGGAGGCGTGGGACAGGTTCGTGGGTATTGTGCCGGAAAAATATAGAAATGATACTCTAAAATACTACGAAAACGTTTTTAAAAACGGCAACCAAGACGAAAAGATCGGACACCTGCGCCGTTGGTCACAACTAGAGCCGGCACCAATGAGCATCGATGCCGATTATAAAGCTGTCCGCCAAACTGCTGATGCCATCGATAATCTCGATGATTTACAGTCAGTCATGATTGGTATCCACTACTTCAGAAACGATTGTTTTATTCCTGAGGAATACATTATGAAAAACGCGTCCAAGCTAAAATCCACTCCAACCGTTATCGTCCAAGGTAGATTTGACACTGTAACCTTACCGCAAATTGCCTACGAGCTTGCAAACAAAATGGGTGATAACTGTCATTTGCACATAGTGCCAAACTCGCACAAGGCTGAGGGCGCACTAAGAGAAGTCCAGCGCGCTTATGCCTGGAGCTTCTTTAACTAAGCCTAAAAAAATTTAGCGTTTTTGTTTTAGACTTTTTTTGTACAATTTTTCGTATTGATCAGCAACAACCTCTATATCAAATTGCTTTACATATTCCTCGGCCCATTTTTGCCAAACTTCGCGCAGGCTATCGTCTTCTAACATTAAGCGCATTCGGTCGGCATAGGCCTGGGTGTCCTTGGCGTCCACCAGTGACAAACGCCCAGTATCTTTCAGCGTCCATTTGTAGCCATCATTTGGGTGGGCCACAATTGGCGCTTGCATGGCCATCGCCTCAGCCAAAACGATTCCAAAGCTTTCACCGTAAAGAGCCGGGGAAGTATAAATGCCACAAGTGCTCAGTAGTTCAACCTTTTTCTTGTCACTAACAATGCCTAGGAATTTAACATTTTTGATTCTGTTAAGACTGACGTATTGCTCCAACGAGCGTCTAAGAGGGCCATCACTGGCAATAACTAGTTTCAATTTGGGCTTGGACTCTTTAAGTAGAGCGAAAGCCTTGATGGCCTGCAGAGCGCCTTTGCGCTTTTCTAAACGGCCCATAAAAAATATCATGTTGCGGTCTCTTTTTTTGCCAGTTGGCTTGAACTTGGCTAGCTGAATACAGTTTGGGATGTAATTTATGGGTTGATCTATGTATTCAGATATAAAACCAGTTGCTGCTGGCGACACGGCCGTCACGACGTCAACGTGAGGCATGACAGCCCGGGCGTATGTTTTATAAGTACTAATTAGGGACTTACCCAAAGTATTGCCCGGTAAAGCAGCGTGAAATGTACCAACACGCAATGTATGGCCCTCAACTCTAGCCAATAACTGACGTGCAGCCATTGGTACAAGTGGTTCATGAGCATGGATAATGTCGTAGTTTTCTGCCAATACGGCGTCTATTGCTTCGTTGTCCAAAGACACTGACACATCGGCACTGGTTGCGCTAGCTGTTTTAACCCGAGCCGAGGTACCTAGAAAGACCACACCGTCGGGCGCTTCATCTTCTGTGACTTTACGAGGACGGGGAGTAATTATATCGACAGAATGGCCGCGGGATCGTAGCGCTTCAACCTGCAAGACAACGTGTTCATGGACTCCGCCGGGTTTGAAAATGTTATATGGGGTAAAAACTGCTATTTTCATTTTGATAACAACCTCTTTAGTTTAGTTGGCATAAACGGAGCAGCCGCACTTTTCGTAGCTACAATACTCGGCGCATGCGCCGGCGGCTTAGTCCTGTAATCTGTAAAGTCTGTAAATATTACACGCATGTGCTGTTCAACAGTTGCGTTGTCAAAATATTGATCATTTTCAACCGACACGCTGTAGACAGGCAGATCAATTTGTTTCTTACAGTTGTCTAGGGTCAGCATTTCGTAGGATGTCAATGCCGCTGTTCGGACCTCGTTTTCTCTCCACAAAATAACCTCAAACTCAATCATCTGCTTTTTGTCTTTGTCGTCTAAATGCTTGAATTTGTTCTTGGCATTGTGCATGCGCGAGTATAGGGACCTCAACATCGTAGGGTGAAGCGCAATATTATAGAATAGTATGGACGGAATTCTCTTTGAAAGAACATTTGCAGATGCCCTGTAAAAAAACATCCGATTTCTAGAAAAAGTGTAATCATTTTTATGCGTAAAGCCGACCAAGCTAACTAGTAAGTTTACCTTGTTTGCCAGGTCCGGGTACTTTTGCAGCATCCTGGTTGCGATCACAAAACCCATCGACATTCCTATGATCGTAACCTTTTTATTTCGATATTTAAGCTTCACAAATGTCGCTAGGTAATCTGCCATATTATCAATCGTAGGCTTCATGCCAATCTTGTAAAAACTGTCCATGCCCCCAAAGCCAGGCAAGTCAGGAACGGCGACATTGCCGTAGTCTGCAAAAGCCTCAGCAACGCCGTACATTCGCTCTAAGCTAGAGTGGTGGCCGTATATCAACAGTATTTCACGCTTGCGGGTTTTTTTAGCTGATGGAATGCGCAATAAACGCCCTTTAAGCCCGTTTATGTTAAGGGGCTGAATGTTTTGTTGCATGTTTGCAATATCTTCAAAAATATCTTTCATAGAAATCTAAACTCTTATCTAGAATACTAACCTAGAATAGGCTTGATTACTAGAGTTGACAGGCGTTTTTTTAACAGCAATGCCCATCCAGTCAACGACAGGCATTATTGGTACAGCAGGTCTGACCCTACCCAGACGTATTCCCACGCTTCAGGATCAGGGCCTTGCAAGTCCGCCCCAGGTGGGTAGCTTGGTATAAATCCGTGCTCCTTAGCTACTTTGTAGTTATTGGCTGTTATCCACGTGTTACACGGGGAGTTTTTGAAGCTTTCAAAAGCGTAGCCCGCGCATTTTATATCCATGGTATAGCCAGTATGGTGCTTCGAGTATCCGGGGATAGAGGATGTAATCAAAACTTCATTGACTAAAGCATCTGCTGTGCCAGCAGCGACCGCGTCAATTGTAGCACCAGTGGCAGCCAGACGACTCAGGAATAGCGTTCTCTGCCTTTCGACTGATCGATAGCCCGATACGATGCTCATCTGCAACCCCTCGGCAGCGGCAGCAGACTTTAGTGATTGCCACGGTGTGGCCACAACAGGCTGTAGTGAATAACCGTCCACGGTGGTCAGAGCCACGTTAGGAGAGTTGCGCAGTCTATAGCCACGGTCCTCAGCAATCTTACGAATTCGAGCATCGGCTATGGTGTTGCCCGATATCTCAGGCGGATTTTCTACCGGTTCTAGGTTGGGCTGCAGTAGCTGGTCATAAAATATTTTCAAATCGTTGTCAGCAAATACTATTAGCGTAGGCGTTTTTGGCTCAGGCGGTTTTTCTATCACAGGTTCTGGCTGCGGATCAGGCTCCCGGGTAGATTCAGTATAATCTTGGGCAACCTCTACACTGTTAGCGCTAGTTTTATCATCACCTTTTTTGTACTGAGTTTTTAGGACAACCCCAACTCCACCACCAGCTATCAACAAGATCATAACAATCAAGGCTACGCGGCGAAAACTGTGAGATCTTTTCTTTTTATCCATGTGGTATTGGTTTGGTTCGACAACACGCATGCTAAAGATTATATATGACTTACATACTTTATGCTGATTTCACTAAATAAACAGATGATTTATTCTTTGGTCGCAGAATCTTGTTCTGCGGAATCAGGTTTCTTATGACTACGATGCCCATTGTCTAACTTCCGTTTCGATTGGATGGTAGCCGCCAGTAGACCTAATTTGTATATAGAAAAAACAATCAAAATACTGGCTGCCCAGTTGAGCCAAGTGGCTAATTCCCGCAAGAAAGTTCCGCTCAACGCTACACCAAAAATACCCAACAGCGGAGTTAGTAGCGGTGCCAATATGGACGTACCGCAAGCCACACATCCACCAGCCAGCACGGCAAAAACCGTTCCACCAAAGCTACTCTTTTTTGGTATATTTTTGAGGCCCTGGTTTTTCAGAACGTAAGTAATCACGGATAAGTTAAGCCCAAACAAGAATGAGAACAAGACGATGCCAAACGCCTGGATACTATCAAACGTTGTAAACACGTTCCAGTATGGGTCCCATAATACTGTCTGCAATTTGATTCCTAAGGGCTGATCTACCTCAAACAGGATGAAACGTGCCAAATCAAGATTCAGAGACCATATGACCAGGCTGGCAGATAGTATCACTCCAACAAATGCCAAAGCAACGTAGCCAGGATTCAAAAAGACTTTCGCCGCCGCCACAAAACTGACGCGAGTCTTAAACGGCAACGAGTTGATGTGTTTTTTTAGCTTATCCATATAATCTTTATCTCAACTGCGCATCAAGCAACACTTTGAAGGTACTGAAGTTAGATGGGCCATTCAATGGTCGACCGTCTATGACAAAACCTGGCGTTCCACTAACTCCGTCTTGGCGAGCCAGTGCAATGTCTGTATCAATATGGCCGTCTTGTCCGGTTGACTCTATACAGGTTCTCAGCGCTGCTGGATCATCGACTAAACCGCCGGTAACTTCTAATATCTTATCGACAGAATAAATGTCCGAATACTCGACCGAGTAATCGCCCCGAACGTAGTTACTGTCCCAGATATCGTTATAAACGGCATCATGATAGGCGGTAAATGCCCCTTGAGAATTTGCACAATAAGCCCCGCGTGCAGCCCGACCAGAGTCTGGGCCGATGAATGGATAGTTCCTAAACTCGATGTTTATTTTGCCGGTGTCGACATATTCTTCACGAATTCTCTGGCCAGCTTGGTGATGAAACGAGTTACATGACGGACACTTGAAGTCGCCGTATTCTACCAAAGTCACAGGCGCATCAGGATCTCCAATGAATAACTTTGGTTTACTGTCTAAATCTACTGAGTCTGAGTCAAACAAACTAGTGTTACCGATGCCACCATTGTCGACACTTGGCGCGTTATTTTTTGCTGCTTCTTCGGCTGTGGGAGCAGTCAACATAAATAGAGCGAATAGTCCGCCTAAAATAACGACCGTCCATATAGCGATTCTGTTCATTTAATCATTTTAGCAAGTACTTAAACATTATTGCAAGTTGTTTATGCCAGTATTGTATATTAGAACTTATGGATACAGAACAATCACCCCTATCAGTGGAAGAATTCGAATCTTTATTAAAGGACGCTATCGATCATATACCTAAACAATACCAAGAAAAAATGAAATCAGTCGCCATAATAGTTGAAGACGAACCCAGCCAGCATCAACGCAAAAAGCTAGGACTGCGGAGCTGTGATGCACTTTTTGGCCTTTACGAAGGCGTGCCGTTGCCACGGCGGGGCGGGGCAACGTTGTCCATCCAACCTGATGTAATTACAATATTTCGCTACCCCATGGCGCATATCTTCAAAGACAAAGTAGCCCTAGAAAAACAAATATACGAAACCTTGTGGCATGAAGTTGCTCACTTTTTCGGCCTAAATCACCAGCAGATCCATAGCACCAAGAACTCATAAAACCATTATGGTGCCACCTATGTTTTAACTGTATGTTGTGCTATAAATAGTGATAAGCATGAGCAGAATAACAAAAAATGGCATATTTGCCTGTTTCTCACCACCCGTAATGATCGCGACTTTTATTGTCGAGGTTTTGCTGATTGCTCACATGCTAATCACGCGAAAGATTAACAAAACCGTACAAATTGCTGCACTACTGCTGACATCTCTAGCGATATTTCAGCTAGCCGAATACGGAGTGTGCGAACAACTTGGACTGTCTGGAAACACTTGGGCTAGGATAGGTTTTGTTGCCATAACCATGCTACCCCCGCTAGGACTCCACCTGGTGTACAACATCAGCAAAACAAAGTCTAAGGCTATTCTTCCACTGGCCTACGCATTGGCGTCTATCTGGGCGGGTATCTTCCTGTTTGGAGGAATAATGGGGGGCCAGGTTTGCGACGGCAACTATGTAATATTTGAGATATCCAATCCAGCTGAAATTATTTACTACGTTTACTACGATTTCTTTGTGATAGTGGCTCTATACAAAGGCTTTAGGCTGATGCATACGGTGAGACTAAAGCGCAGCAAAACAGCCCTGAAGTTCTTGATGATTGGCTATTTAGCCTTCATCATCCCATCAGTTGTTGTTAGGCTCTTGTTTGACTTTAACGACGCAAAAAACAGCGCACTCCCATCTATATTGTGTGGTTTTGCAGTCATACTTGCAGTACTGATCAGTGTCAAAGTCATACCCAATACTGCGCAAAAGAGAAAGAGCTAGTTAATTAAAGCTACTCTTGCAAAAATGATATAGCGTGATCCCAAGTCTGGTTGGCCACACCGTACTCAATCCATAACAAACTAAGTGGCTCCAGCACACGACTCTTTTCTATAGAACCAATGTCCTGAATGTCATACCAGCCCAGCTCTTTTAGAAACCGTGTTACCTCGGCCTTAGCCGAATCATTATTGCCACACATAAACATAGTTGGACGACCTTGCTTGTAGGTTGGTTTGACCATATTTTTATGGTTGATGGTGTTTAGCGTCTTAACGACGTGACTATCAGAAAGCGTCTGTTGAACCATCTCGCCAGCACTCATGCTATGACCTAAAGACAGAACCGGTGCGTCGTCGTCGCTGAAAATAAGCGGGTTAGTCACGTCAATAATGATCTTGCCACTAACTTGCGGTCGAATAGCTGTTAGAACGTCCTCTGCTGCGTGCCAGGCAACCGCCAACACTACAATACTGCCATATTCCGCAGCCTCGACATGAGTTCCCAGCTGCAATTTGGCTTTATGCTTTTTGGTCCATTTCAATTCTTTTTTTCTAGTGTTTCGGGTGCCGATCGTGACACTATGTCCAGCCGCCAGAAAACCTTTCGCTAGAGTTTGACCTACGTCGCCGGAGCCAATAATTGCTATCTTCATAGACCAATCTTACGATACTTTTTTGATTTTCGCACTCCGGTTTTTTTCTTCTTTTTGGGTTCGCTGGATTGAACTGGTGGTTTTTTGGTGTATTCTGTCTTTTTCTTAATGCTCCGTCGTTTTTTGCTAGGTACAGACGACGTCAGACCAGAGCGAGTCAGAGCCTCTTTATAGCCCCCAGTCGTCTTGTTGATGTGCACGATCAGTAATATTGTTAGGCCGACTGTCGCAATCTGCAACGAAACATTTATCACGATAATATCGAATTTCTGGACAAAAGCCTCGGCAACGCGGCTGAATAACGCTGCTGTTTCGTCACCTTCTATACCAAACGCATTAGTATACCTAGGGATAACAAAGCCAAACACAGCAGTCAGAAATATTATGACCAAGCCGTTGTATAGCATGTCCTTACCCAGGGCCTTAATCCCTTGTCCTAGAGGCTTCCGGACATAAATGTAAATCACTATGCTCAAGGCTAGCAAAACAAGCGACGGGAATACGCTGTTGTCTAGTAGCTGGTAAACGAGCGGGGCAAAACTATACTTTTCTTCAATAGTTTGGCCGTCAGAGGTTTTTGGCAGACTGTCCTGGCTGATAATAGGGGTTTTCAAAAATTCACTGGACTGTAAATCGTTCAATACCTGAGCGCGCACAAATTCATGAGTGAACCCAGCTGGTAAACAATCTGCAGTAAATACATTAACTTGAGTCGGCGGAGTTGTGCATTTCGGTAAAGCAACCATCCGATCAGCTGCAAACACTGCGATGCCTTCATTCATTTCATTTTTCTCGCTGCTGAAGTCAAACGAAAATTCTAGGTTATCTGTCTCCCCGCTCAGCCAATTATATGCATCGTCTATGACACGCTCTGTTTTTTCTTTTAGCACCGTCGCGGGGAACGCTTGTTTAACTATCCTCTGCACAACAACGTCATCAAGTGGCACAGAACCTGACTGCGAGGCAGTTTGATTGTGGTTCACATTTATAACAGAGTCTACAAAGTCGTTATAGATATTCGAATCTAATAAAGCATCTTTAACGGCCTGGCTATTTCCGATCAAAAACACAAAGCTAAACGAGCCTATCACCAAGAACATGGATGTGCGCAAGAACAGGGAAGACATCCAACGCAACAGCGATTTTGCAAAGCTCATATGCTTGATTGTAGCACCCATTAGCGCCTTCTCGTCCGGCCTAGACGCGCTTTACATTTATTTTTCACAAAGAACATTAATCCTCACCTACCTCACCTATAGTTTGCTATCTGACTTAGGCTTTTTAGGCATGGTCGTAGTCTTAGTCCCGGCTGATAGTTTGCCGTAATGTTCAAACACCAACAGCGCAAAACCAATTGCCACGATCACGGTAGAAACAATCAGGCCAAAGTTGATAATCTTCGCGACCAATACTTCGCCGACATCTAGACCAATCTCAGGTAACCTGCCACCGTCCTCGGGCAAGAGGTTGTCCAGCTGCCCGGGAGCGATAATTTTGACTATCAGCAGCGGAATAACAAACAGTAGTCCAAAGCTAAGCAAGGTTCTGCCCAGTTTGGACAGAGCATTATCTAGTGGTTTACGAGCTAGGATAAATAGGGCGATAGACAGAATCACGCCAACGGCTGAGGCCAACAGCGCTGTTTTTGTACCTGAATGGACTGACGGCACAAAATCTAGGTTTTCTGTGAATGATTTGTTGTCTCCGTTGTCATTTTGGTCAGAAAAACTATCTTGAGTTATCTTCCAGCCATCCAAGAAATCCGACCCCGACAAGCCCAGCTCAATCTCTTGTTTTATGCGATCCGTCGAAAAGCCTGCCGGCGTACATTTTAGCTCAAAAACCTCTATGTCGGCGATCTCTTCATCACCAACGCATTGTGGCAAGGTTTCGATTTCTTCTTCAACGTAGGCCGTGAAATTGTCCAGTAAATTCTGTCTAACCGGCAGGAGATCAAACTCAAACATAAAATCTTCTGTAGTGCCATCCGCCCATGCAAACAGAGAGTCAATCAGAGTTTCTGCAAAACCTTGAATGATGTCCGGGCTTATAGAGTCGCTTAGTATTAGCTCTATCTTTGGATCTTCGAATGGTAGGAGGTTTTCGACGTCTTTTTCTTTGCTCTTGTCTTGATCTGGCCCGCCATCCACCATAACCGACTGACCCTGTTGATCAACACCTGGGTTTTCTGTCTGAAACTGTTGGTCGTTAGACTCTGAATTATTTTTCAGTTGCTCGGCCAGGGCTGGCACAAATTCTTCGTAAGCGTTTGATTCAACCAGCGAGGATTTATAGGTCTGCGGATTTAGAACAACATACGAAACAATTAAACTCAAGAAGAACACCAGCAGGCTCAGCCGCAGCAGTGACCAAGTCAAGAACCTTAAGATAACGTGCATGTATATCATTATTGCAACATAAGCACTTTAATGCAAAAATGTAGTTAACTTATTATTTAAAGGACTCAACGCATGAATGACGATGGAACCAATACGACAACCACTAGTGACGATAACGCTCCCGATAAAACACCCGAGATGAGCATGCCCGAGCAAAGTAGCTCGAAGCCGCAGTCACAAGAAGATCAAAAACCTAAAAGCTCCCGTAAACAAAAAAGAAACACCGCCGTGGCTGTATTGGCTTTCCTGTTAGTTATAGTTGGCGCATATGCTATTTATGCCGTATTTATAAACTCAGACGAAACTGTGAACCCCCCAGTAGACCAAAATATTTCAGCAAATCGAGTCGTTGAACTAGCCGCCGCCATCAGCTTGACTGAAGGCAGTGTAGAAACTAGCCTAAACGGCAAAACATGGAAGGCGGCAGCAGGAGGGGAAACCGTCAGTAGCAAACACTATGTACGCACGATGGCAGACAGTCGAGCAGTATTGTTACTAGACGACGGCAGTGCAGTACGCCTAGATGCCGACACCGAAATCCAACTGGCAACATCAGACAGCAAATTAGTCGAAATAAAACTAGTTAGCGGGCAAGTGTACACCAGGGTCGTAGAGAGCGAATCACGAACTTTCGCCGTAATAACGGACTCTGAGCGCTTTGAAGCACAGGGTACAGCCTATAGGACCTCGACCGACAGCGAAAAAGACTCTGTTGAAGTCTACCAAAGCTCTGTGAAGGTAGATTCAGATGAAACAACCATCGAAGAAGGTAACCGCTACGATACTTCGACTAGGGAAAAATCTGACATCGATTTAGCGGCGCTAAGTGATGATGCTTTCGTTCAATGGAACAAGCAAAAGGACAGCGAAAAAGACGAGTTCAAAGACAAACTAGGCGTGCTGAGCAAAGAAGCACCCCAAGAACCTGCACCAGCGCCAGCCGGTCCAAACGCGGGAATAAGCCTAAGTGGCGTTGCCACCGATAAAGGGGTCAAGTTAAGCTGGTCACTGACTGGCGTTAGTTCTACTGACGGATTCAAATTAGTGAGAGACGCTACAGACACTACCCCAACGTATAAAGAGAACAAGTCGGTATACGTTAGCAAAGGCGAGCAGACAAGCTACACCATCGAACTGTCCGACGGAAAAACCTACAACTTCCGCGTCTGCATCTACCGAGCCGCTAGCGGCACTTGCGACACCTACAGCAACAGCGTCAAGGTCAAAGCACCGCTAGTCGCATACGTACCGGTTGTCAACGGAGCTGTGAGTCTTGACATAACTGGCGGCGTAATAAACTGGACCTTCGGCGGCACTGCGCCACACGGATTCAAAGTAGTAATGAATACCGAAGGTGACCCAACCTACCCAAGCCACGGCGTCCAATACGTAGGGCCTGGAGGGACTTCTAGCATGCTGCCAGAAAAACCCGCAGCAACTTACAAGGTTCGTATCTGCAAATACACCGCCAACTCAGAGATAGATGGTGGCTGCACCGACTACTCCAACCCGGTCGACTACGTCGTTAGCCCTTAACACGACAGCAACGGACTTATAGTTCTTGTTAAAGAAGACCTATCTTAGAGAAAGCCAATAACAAGTAGACAAATCCAGCTATAAGTACCGTAGTCGCATAGGCAAGAACCGGAAGAATTACTCTTACAGCCGGGGTCGAGCCGAAACGAGTCCAGTAAAAGAGGTATGTGAACAACGGCAGCAGGCTAAGAAATGACACAACCACGATAAGAACCGAATAGATAACTGTCGCATTTCCGTCCCGATAACCTGTGAGCCAGCTATACACGCCCCATGTGATATAGACTACCGAAGCCAGAACAGCCACGTTGCCAACAAACACAAAACTTTTGCTTAGCTTCGATAATTCCTTTGGTTCCATGCCTGAATATATTTCACTTAGTTTCTATTCGTAGTTGATGGCGTTTAGGATGTTCATCCTAGAGGCTTTGTATGATGGGACTATTGCGGCGATTACGCCAGCGAAGGCGGCTATCAACAGATATATCAATACCTGAGCTACTGGTATAGAAAAGGCCGTGAAGCCTAAATCATGCAAAGCGCGAATTATTGCCCAGCCAAAGAAAATGCCCATTACTATACCCAGAAGCGCGCCAAACACCGCGATAATTATCGCCTCAGCTCGGATCATTTTGCGCACTTGTGGACGAGTCATGCCAATAGCACGCAACATGCCGATCTCTCTGGTACGTTCAGATACCGACAGTGTCAGGGTATTCATTATTCCCAATACGGCTACTATAACCGCCAGTCCAAGCAAGGCCGTCAAGAAACCAAGCGCCTGATCAATCTGGGTGCGGGCATCGTTAATCAACTGGTCTTTGTCTTGAGCCTGCAGGGTCGGGTAGTCTTCAAGCAGTTTGTTTATCGCGTTCTTGCCGTCTTCCAGTGCAACGCCATCTTTGAAATTTGCAACCGCAAAAGTATCGCGCAGATTATTAAAGTTTAAAAAGTACGTCTGCTGAGATATCAAATACGGCGAATCAAAAGCCTCTGTGAAGCTACCGCTAATCAACAGATTCTTCTCACCGCTTAGAGCATACTCGACATCTATTTCATCGCCAACGTTTAGACCTAAGTCCGTTAGCGTTGTGTCCTTGATATATATGGTATCTATTCTTAAATCATCATAAGACCCGCCACTCGGGCTAAGCGTAAAGGCCTCGTTGAAACTGTCTGGCGGAATTGCAACCACCAGCTCCTCGCTGTCTTGAATCTTCATGAAGTCATATTTAAGTGCCACGACTTTTTCAACTTCGTCTAGATCTTCGACTGATTCACTCACAGAACTAGGAAAAGTAGCTCCTATTGGATTGGTTTGCAGTAGTTTAGAAGTGATAGTGATGTCACCGGGGAATATTTCTGCGAATGTTTTGTCGACTGTAGATTTGATGGACGATGCAAAGATTGAAGAGAACACAACCAGCGAAACGCCGATCATCAGCGCAGCAGCCGTAAAGGCAGTCCTACGAGGCAGGCGCTTAGAATTTTGCCTGGCAATCCTACCCACAACTCCGTAGCGGAGAATCATAAACACGCCGACTATATTCGCAACAGGGAACGAGAACAGCGGTGCAATAATGGTCACGCCCAAGAACATACCAATAGCGCCAGCCGCTACATAGTTGATTGGGCTGGCAACTGAACCGAACAGTCCGTACAGTAGTACTGCAGCCCCTACGGTGCTCAAGACTAATCCAAATACTACCCGACGACGTAGTGAGCGGCCCTTTGCCGTTGCTTCTGAATCACGCATCGCTTCCACCGGCGAAACCCGCGAGGCCTTGATAGCAGGCACCACGGCCGAAACAACCGTGACGATTATACCAACAGCCAATGACACGTAAACTGTCCTAGGTTCTACCGTCAATGGAGCGTCGGGCAAACTAATCCCAACTGCACCAGCAACCGATCTGATACCCTTGGCAATTCCTATTCCCGCCAACAGGCCGATTAGCGATGCAACTATACCGACCAGAAACGCTTCATAGGTTACTATGTTGCGCACCTGACGTTTGCTAGCACCGATTGCGCGCAGCAGGGCCAGTTCCTTAGAACGCTGTGATACAACAATCTGAAAAGTGTTAAATATAATAAACGCACCAACAAAGATAGCAATCCCAGCAAAAGACAATAGGGCAGTGTTAACAAAACCCAAAGTTTCTCGAATATCCGACAACCCTTCATCGCGTTGCTGATCGCCAGTTATTGACTCGGCGCCGTCTGGTAACACCTGATCTATTCGTTGCTTCAACGAATCTCGACTAACGCCAGCATCGGAGATTACTTCTATTGCCGAAAACCCGCTCTCGATGCCAAACACTCTCCTGGCTTCCTCTAGTTCAAAACTAACTAATGTCGCACCAGCCAGACCATTATCGCTGTTGCCAAAACTAACCAGCCCGACCACCTCAAATTCTTCAACAGGGCCAGCTGATTGCACCCTAATCTTGTCACCGATCTTTATGTCATTTGTAGTTGCCGTCCCCAAATCGACGACTATTTCTCCCGGCCCCTCTGGCCCACGACCATTACCGTCTTTGACAGTAAGCGGAGTAAAGGCTGGAACGTTAGTCCAGGAAAAGCCCAGCGCTGGCGCACCCGGGATGCCAATTAATTCATCGTCTTTGTCTAATAATTGGGCTATACCAGAAAGATTACCTTCCACATCGGCAACCCCATCAATATCTACCACTAAATCAACTACTGATTCCTCGATAACAGATGTCGATATACCCCCGCTACTACCAAAACCAAAATCATTTTGCTTGGGCTGAACAATCACATCGATCGAGCCAAAGGCCTCGCTAATAATACCTTCAAATCGGTTGCTGATTCCGTCTGTAAAGATGTAAGTGCCAGCAACAAATCCCACGCCCAACACAACCGCAAACGTAGTCAGTAGCATCCGTAATTTGTGACCTAGCAGGCTCTTTAGCGCTATCTTAAACATGAGCTACTCCCTAGTTCCCGAGTTTTTTAAGTCGATCGAATATCTTTGTGGCCGTTGGCTTCTTCATCTCATCTACGACTTTTCCGTCATCTAAGAACACCACTCTGTCAGCAAAGCGTGCAGCGTTGGGGTCATGCGTTACCATAACAATGGCTTGGCCCAGGTTATCAACCGCGGCACGCATGAATTTCAGTAGCTCAATGCCTGATTTAGAATCCAGGTTACCGCTTGGCTCATCAGCGAAAATGATCGCCGGCCTTGATACTAGCGCTCTGGCCGCTGCTACGCGCTGCTGTTGTCCGCCTGATAGCTCACTAGGCGTGTGAGACAGACGATCGCCTATTTTCAGCGTATCTACAACTTTTTTGAACCATGCTTCATTAACCTTTTTCTTGGCGATAGTCAGTGGTAGCAAAATGTTTTCTTTGGCCGTCAGAGTAGGGATCAGGTTAAAAGCCTGAAAAATAAAGCCA
>Ga0316190_10000487_pt1 | contig 27375 bp, 25 predicted proteins | sample Eddworburrow2_MG_FD_204929 | JGI IMG/M metagenome (GOLD analysis project Ga0316190, IMG submission 204929) | Coastal sediment microbial communities from Maine, United States - Eddy worm burrow 2 | ecosystem: Environmental > Aquatic > Marine > Coastal > Sediment | place: USA: Maine | collected... | reverse complement strand
ACTTGATCGGCCACGAAGTCCTGGATGTCGCTGATCGTGGGCTGCGTGCCCGGTCGCGGGGTGATGAAAGCCTTGGGCAGCTCACCCACCTTCTCGTCGGGAACCCCGATGACGGCGACATCGACGACATCGGGATGCGACAACAGCAGATCCTCAAGCTCGGCCGGTGGCACCTGAAACCCGTTGTACTTGATCAGCTCCTTGAGCCGGTCGACGACGGCGAGATGGCCATCGGAGTCGATCCGACCGATATCGCCGGTGTGTAACCAGCCGTCGTTATCGATGGTGTCATCGGTCGCTTCTTGATTGTTGAGATACCCGACCATGACCTGGGGACCTCGAACCCAGATCTCGCCGTCCTGATCGATGCCGAGATCCTCGCCGGACTCGGGGTCGACGATCCTCGTCTCGGTATTGGAGACGGTGACCCCTACGGTCCCCGCCTTGAACTGGCCCTCGACCGTGCAGTGGCTGACAGGGCTCAGCTCGGTCATGCCGTACCCCTGGATGACCTCACATCCCAGCCGTTTCGACGCCTCGGCCGCCAGCTCGGCCCCGAGGGGCGCCGCGCCCGAAAAAACCTGCTTGATCGACGACAGGTCGAACTCGTCGACAACCGGGGACTTGGCCAACCCGAGCACGATCGGAGGTACGGCGTAGAACCGAGTGATCCGATGCTCTTCGATCAGCCGAAGTGCTTGGCCCATGTCGAAGCGGGTCATCGTGACGACCGTGACCCCGTTGGCGAGCAGGAGGTTCATCAGCACCTGCATGCCGTAGATATGGAAGAAGGGCAGCACGGCGAGAGCCACCTCATCGTCCTCGAAGCTCATGACATGATCGCATTGGCACAGATTCGCGACCAGATTCCGGTGGGTCAGCATCACCCCTTTGGGCAGTCCGGTCGTGCCCGACGAGTAGGGCAAGACCACGATCTGGCCGGACGGATCGACCGGCTGTTGAACCGCGGGCTCCCCGAACAGGTTCGCCAGCGGGGTCGCGCCCTCGGCCTCGCCGACGACATGAACCGTCTCGACGTCGGTACCCTCGATGGCCTCGAGTGCGGTCGCCACAAAAGGGGGCACCGTCACGAGCCATGAAGCACCGGAGTCCTGGAGCTGGTGGCGGATCTCAGATGCGGTATAGGTGGGATTCACGGTCGTCACCGTGCCCCCGGCCACGGCTGTCCCGTGGAACACGACCGCGTACTCGGGGATGTTGGGTGAGGCGATGGCGAGGGTGTCACCCGGGGCAAACCCGGCCGCCATCAAGCCGCCGGCGAAGCGGGCGATCTGATCGGCCAAGGCTGCGAACGTGACCGTCCGGTCCGATTCCCCGTCGATGATGGCCGCTCGCTCGGGGATCTTGGCGGCCAGGCGCAAGACGTACTCGGTGAGAGCCAGATCGGGAATCTCGACATCGGGTAGGGGACTGGTGTGAATCATGGTCGGCGTACTCCCGGGGTCCGCTGGTTCGGGATGGCGACCCTACCGCCCTCCGGCGGTTCACCACATCACGACTCGCCCTCGGGCGGTTCACCACATCACGATGTCGCGGTCACCTGACCTACCGCGCAGTGGGGGGCGACCCCCGGGTCGCCCCGATCGATTGACGTCGCCACATCTATGGCGGTGTCGCCCCTGGGGAGCTCGGGGAACAGCGCGAGGCCTTCACCCCACAACTCGCCGCTCCGGTCGGTGAACGTCACCCTGACCAGGAAGCCGGTCGACTCCGATCCGAGGTTGACCAGCCGGACGGTGGCGGCCGGCCACCCGTGCTCATCGAGTGCACACGCCATGATCTCCACCGCGGGGCCAAATGCCGCGGTTCGCGAGGGGGTGACGACGTCCGCGGTCTCGGGCTCGATGCCCGGCGGGTCGATCACTCGGTCCGGCCGGGGGAGCGCGGTGGTCTCGGCGGATGCCGGCACAGCGATGTCAGGTCGGGGTTCGTCGAGGGCGCCGACCCGACCGGGGATGGGTAGGCCGACCCGAACCAGGATCGTGGCGACCAGAACCGCGGCTATTCCCAGCACGATCACCGCCGGCGAAGCGGTACCCACTTCAGATCTCTTGGACGTGTCCCTGGGTTTGATCGGGGCCATCGCCACCTCCTGCTCGGACAACGGTAGGGGCGACACCACTAGAATCATCACGGTGCGCCGGCGCATGCGCACGCCCCGGCTTCCAAATCGCTGATTTGTTGTGGCATCGGTCACAGATCCTGGTCAAAATCGGTGAAATCGCGCCTGCGATCGGAAAAGAACGCGCAAAAGGGAACAATTTTGGTTCCCGATTGTTTCACCCGTACAGATGTTCGGTGTGAAAGAAGTGCGAGGTTTCGGTGAACGACCAATCCCCCATTCGTGAACCGGGTCAGGTCCGGACCCGTGAACGGCCCTCAGAAGCAGATGCCCTTGGTCGATATCTCTCAGAGATCGGTCGGCACGCGCTCTTGAGCAAGTCTGAAGAGGTGGTGCTGGCCCAGCGCATCGAGCGCGGGGCTGTTGCGCAACAATCGATGGCGAGCGATGACCCATTGACCCCTACCGAGCGCCGCCGGCTGCGCAAGGTCATTCGCGATGGTGAAGCGGCGCTCGACGAGTTTGTGCTGGCCAACCTTCGCCTCGTCGTCTCCATCGCCCGCAAGTACCAGAAATCGGGTATGCCACTGCTCGATCTCATCCAGGAAGGCAATCTGGGTCTCATCCATGCGGTGGAGAAGTTCGACTGGCGGAAAGGGTTCAAGTTCTCGACCTATGCGACCTGGTGGATCCGCCAATCGATCCAGCGCGGTATCGCCGCCCGCGGGCGGCTGGTCCGAATCCCTTCCGGCGGCCTCGACGTCATCCACCGGTTGACCGATGCCACCGAACAGCTCACCGCCGAGTTCGGTCGGACACCCACCAACGCGGAGCTCGCCGCGCTGCTCGATGTCAGCCCCGAGCGGCTCGACGCGCTGATGCGGCTGCGCAGTGACGCGGGGTCCCTCGACAAACCGGTGAACGAGGACTCCGACAGTGGTCTCATCGACCTCGTCGGCGATGCCGACGCCGACGATCCCTCGGTCGTGGCCTTGGAACAGCAGCGGCCGGCCGCGCTGGACCGGCACCTTCAACGGTGGCTGACCAACGACGAGCAGGCCGTTGTCGCCATGCGATTCGGCCTACACAGCGGTGACCCCGCCTCCCAGGAAGCGGTGGGGGCCGAGCTCGGTATGTCGGCCAGCAAGGTGCGCCAGCTCGAGCGCAGTGCCCTGGAAAAGCTTCGTTCCACCCCCGAAGCCGACGAGATGCGGCTGCTCTTGGCCAGCTGATACCCGGGCGGGCCAGGACTCGGCAATCCCGGTCCGCCCGCTATCGCAGCCGGGCGAGCACCTCGACGGCTTCATCGGCCACGCGACGAACCACCTCTCCGGCCGGCATCGTCGAGGTGATGAGGCCCGAGATCTGTCCCGCCGGCGCACCGCCATCCTCGATTTCGCCGTCGTAGCGGGCGCGTTTCGCGGCGCGTCCACCCACCTCGATCGTCTGGAGCGGAAAGGGTTTGATCTCGTCCTGGCGGCTCTCCCAATCCGCGGTGAACCGGTTGCGAATCAGCCGACACGGCTTGCCGCTATGGCACCGGGACACGACCGTGCCCTCCTCGTCGATGTCGACGATGCGGTTCTTGTAGTTGTCATGGGCGAGGGCCTCGTCGGTGGCGATGAACCTCGTGCCCATCCACACCCCCGCGGCGCCGAGAGCCAAGGAGGCGACCAAGCCTCGCCCATCGGCGATCCCCCCGGCGGCGAGGACCGGCACGTCGACAGCATCGACCACCTGGGGGACCAGGGCCAGCGTCCCGATACGTCCGGTGTGACCGCCGGCCTCATGACCTTGCGCGACCAGCACGTCGACACCATCGGCGGCCATCCGGCGGGCCTGGCGAACATTCCCGGCCAGGGCCATCACCGTCATCCCCTGGCGGTGCGCATCGTCGACAACGCCCGCGGGACTACCGAGCCCGGCTACCAGCACGGGCACCTCCTCCTCGAGGGTTACCGCGATCAGGCCGTTGACCCCATCGCTGTAGCGGATCACCGAGTCGGACTCGGCCACCTTGATCTGGGCGAAGAGGATGTCGACGCCGAAAGGCCGATCGGTGGTGTCTCGCACCAGGCGGATCTCCTCTCGGAGCTGGTCGGGCTTCATGGTGCCGGCCCCGATCACGCCGAGTCCACCCGCCGCCGAAACGGCGGCCGCCAACCGACCCGGGGCGACAAAACCCATGCCCGCCTGACAGATTGGATAGTCGACCCCGACCAGGTCGGTGAACACGGTTCGAAGGGCGGATGGCGTGGTCGTGGAGGTCATGGATAGGAGCGTAAACCAGTGGTCGGTTCTCGTTCGGGTGTCAGGCATCCGGATGGACGGGCGCGATCCCCTATCGTCGCCAACGTCGTAGTTCCAATCCACGACGGATGAAACAGAGGAGAGCGTGTCGGTGACCGAATCTTGGAAGGAGCGCCAGGAGAAGCTGAGCGCCGCCTCGGCCGGCCCCCGCAAAAGGGGGCTGACCGTTCTAATAGGCGTGGGTTTGCTCACGGTTCTTGGTGCGGTGGCGGTCATTGGTGGTTTCTTCCTGCTGCGCGGGGATGCCCCCGAAGAAGTGAGCATCGAAGATGCGGTGGCTGCGGCTGAGGGGCCCGAAGGTGAAGACACTGCCGACGGAGATGACGGTCTTGGCGCGGAGGGGCTGGACGGCATCTGGCTGCTCGACGCCGGGGACGGGGTGATCGACCCGAACGTTGACGACCCGTCCGCCAGCTTCGTCGGTTTCCGTGTCGATGAGGAGCTGAAGGTTGGTGTGGTCGAGGCGGTCGGGCGGACCGGGGCGGTGTCCGGCTCCATCAAGCTCGATGGCTCACGTCTGGCCACCGCTGAGATCACTGCGGACATGACCCAGATCGTCAGCAACGAGTCACGGCGCGACGGCAAGATCCAGGGCGCGCTGGCGACGGCCACTTTCCCCACGGCGACCTTCGTGCTGTCCGAGCCGGTCGACTTCGGGAGCGTCCCAGCCGAGGGAACGCCCGTAGAGGTCGACGCGAGCGGAGACCTCACCATTCACGGGGTGACCAACCGGGTCTCGGTTTCTCTTGCCGGTCAGTTGGTCCAGAACCAGATCGTGGTCGTCGGAAGAACCGAGATCGTCTGGGCCGACTACGGGGTCACACCGCCGAGTGCTCCGATCGTGCTCGGGGTCAGCGACAGCGGTTTGGTCGAGCTTCAACTCATCTTCAGCCGCTGAGCCCGACCTTACCGGCGCGGGCGGGCCTTTACCGGCGCGGGGCGGGCCTTTACCGGCGCGGGCGGGGGCGGGACCGAATAGTGTCCGGGGCGGTTCCACCCTCTATCCCGGAGACAACCCCATGTCTGACGAACTGGTTCTGACCGAGCAACGCGGCCGTGTGCTGATCCTGACCTTGAATCGGCCCGACGCGATGAACTCGGTCAATCCCGCGCTGGCCCAAGCGGTCGCCGACGCCCTCGAGGCCTTCGATGCCAACGACACCGCCCAGGTTGGCGTGCTCACCGGGGCGGGTAGAGGGTTCTCGGCGGGAATGGACCTGAAGGCGTTCGCCGACGGCGCATTTCCGAACATCGAAGGGCGAGGCTTCGGCGGCATCGCCGAAAAAAGTTCTGTGAAGCCACTGGTCGCAGCCGTGGAGGGCTTCGCCCTGGCCGGTGGGCTGGAGATCGCCCTTTCCTGCGACGTGCTCGTCGCGGCCGAAGGGGCGAAGCTGGGGATCCCGGAGGTGACCGTGGGCCTGTTCGCCGGCGCCGGCGCTCTGCTTCGCCTGCCGCGCCAGCTGCCCTACAACGTGGCGATGGAGATGGCTTTGACCGGTGATCCGATCACCGCCGAACGAGGGTTCGAGTTGGGCATGGTGAACCGGGTGGCCCCTAAGGGTGAAGCGGTCGCCGTGGCGGTGGAACTGGCCGAGCGAATGGCCAAAAACGCGCCGCTCGGCATGGCCGCGTCGAAGCGGATCATCCGCGAGATGGGCGGAATGACCGAGGAGCAGTTCTGGGCCTACCAAGGTCCGATCATGTCGGATGTCTTCGGGTCCAGCGATGCCATCGAAGGCGCGACCGCCTTCGCCGAAAAGCGTGACCCCAGCTGGAAAGGGCGCTGACCCCAGCTATCCGGGGCATCGAACCACCGGCGGTGGGACATGCGTTGCTTGCCGCTCGGTGGCCTGGTGGGCTAGGAACCAGGCATGGACGACATCGGGTATCGGTCCGCAGGGGAAATCGCCACGGCAATACGGGCTGGTCGGGTCAGTAGCCGAGAGGTGCTCGATGCGCTCCTCGAGCGGGTGGACCGGTACAACGGACCGCTCAACGCGTTGGTCACCCGTGATGACGAACGAGCGCGGGCCGAGGCCACCGCGGCCGATGCGGCCGTGGCCCGGGGCGATGTGCTCGGGCCGCTCCACGGTGTCCCCATGTCGGTCAAGGACAGCTTTGCTACCGCGGGGATGCGTACGACCTGCGGCGTGCCCGACTACTCCGATCTCGTCCCCGAGGTCGACGCCGTGCCGGTGGCCAGGCTCCGCGGGGCGGGAGCCGTCATCTACGGCAAGACCAACCTTCCGATATGGGCGGCCGACACCCAGAGCTACAACGAGGTGTTCGGTACGACCAACAACCCCTGGGATCTCGAACGTACCCCCGGTGGATCCTCGGGAGGGTCGGGTGCTTCGCTGGCCGCGGGTCTGTCCCCGATCGAGCTCGGGAGCGACATCGGAGGTTCGATCCGCCTACCCGCGCACATGTCGGGCGTCGTCGGGCACAAGCCGAGCTACGGCATCGTTCCCGCCATAGGACAGATTCCGGGCCCGCCGGGCACCCTGACCCAGGCCGACATCGCCGTCGCCGGCCCGATGGCCCGCTCCGTCGATGATCTCGAGCTCTGTCTGGACGTTCTCGCCGGACCCGACGACTGGAACGCCACGAGCTGGTCGCTCGATCTCATGGCGCCGCGCCACACCGAGACCCGCCAGTATCGGGTTGCGGCATGGTTGGACGATCCCGCCTGTCCCATCGATTCGGAGAATCGGGCCATCCTCGAGCGCGCCGCGACAGCACTGTCCGACGCCGGCGCGGTGGTCGACACCGACGCTCGTCCCGACTTCACGTTCGATTACGCAACCGCGGTCTTCGAGAATCTGATCGGGGCGGCGATGAGCGGCGGATTCAGTGTCGCAGAATTGGAGACAGGCGAGGCGGCCACCACCGGCGGGTTGGGGGCCGCCACCGCGGCCTTGCGCCATCGGGAATGGTTGAGCTGGAACGAACGACGGCTACAGATGCGACGGAAGTGGCACGAGTTCTTCACCCACTGGGATGCCATCCTGCTCCCGGTGATGCCGAATGTCGCTATCCGTCACGACCAGAGTGAACCGAAGGATCAACGCCAGTCGCTCACCGTGGACGGGTCCCCCGTGCCGTACTGGTCGGTGACCCACTGGATGGGTCTGACCGGGGTGACATGGCTGCCGGCCACGGTGGTTCCCGCCGGTTTGACCGTGGCGGGTCTGCCGGTCGGCATCCAGATCGCTGGCCCCTTCCTGGAGGACCGCACCACCCTCGATATCGCTCGACGTCTGAGCGCTTTGCTCGGGGGAACGCCCCGCCCGCCCGGCTACGACTGAGCTTGAATCCACGAAGGGGCCGAGTCCGGGTAGCGTGAGCGCCCGTGACCGCCACTCCCACAGCTGCATACTCCCTTCGGATCCATGTCCGTCTGGACAATATTCCCGGTACGCTCGGCCGACTCTCGTCGGCGATCGGCGGCGCCGGTGGCAACATCATCGGCCTCGATGGCTTTGACGCCAAAGCCGCCCATCTCGAGGAGTTCATCACCGTGAACGCCGCGAGCGTCGACCATCAGGAGATCATCCTCGATGCGGTGCGGGCGTGCGACGGGGTGGAGCTGCTCAGCTCCGAGGACCGGACTTTCGCCATGCACGAAGGGGGCAAGATCGAGGTTCTTCCCCTCTGCGCGGTCGGGGATCGTGACGATCTCTCGATGGCCTACACACCAGGCGTGGCCCGGGTCTGTATGGACATCTACGACAAGCCCGACCATGTTCACGATTACACGATCAAAAAGAACACGGTGGCGATCGTCACCGACGGCACCGCGGTTCTCGGGCTCGGCGACATCGGGCCCGCGGCCGCTCTCCCGGTGATGGAGGGTAAGGCCCTCTTGTTCAAGGAATTTGCGGGTGTCGACGCCTTCCCGATCTGTCTCGATGTGCACTCGGCCGACGAGATCGTCGAGACCGTGATCCGCCTCGCGCCGGTCTTCGGGGGAATCAACCTCGAGGACATCGCCGCCCCCGCGGCATTCGAGGTGGAGGAACGGCTGGTCGAAGCGCTCGACATACCCGTGTTCCACGATGACCAGCACGGCACCGCGGTCGTCACCATCGCGGCGCTCCAGAACGCGCTGAGGGTGGTGGGCAAGCAGATGGCGGACATCGAGGTCGTGGTCGCCGGGGTTGGCGCGGCCGGCGTGGCCATCACGAAAATGCTGCTCGATGCCGGTGTCGGCCATGTGATCGGTGTCGATCGCAGTGGCGCGTTGCACGCCGAGCGCGACGACCTCAACCATGCCAAGCGGTGGTATGCGGACAACACCAACGCCAACCAGATGAGGGGCACGCTCTCCGACGTGCTGGCCGGGGCCGACGTGTTCATCGGGGTGAGCGGGCCCGACCTGTTGGTGGCCGACGACGTTCGCAAGATGGCCTCGCACCCGATCGTGTTTGCGATGGCCAACCCGGACCCCGAGATTCGGCCGGAACTGATCGCCGACATCGCCGCCGTCATCGCCACCGGTCGCAGCGACTACCCCAATCAGATCAACAACGTGCTCGCCTTTCCGGGCATATTCCGCGGCGCGCTCGACGCGGGGGCGACAACGATCAGCGAGGGGATGAAGTTGGCCGCGGCGACCGCCATCGCCGAGTCCGTGCTCGACGAAGAACTCCAGGCGACCCATGTCGTGCCGTCCGTCTTTGACAAGTCTGTCTCGGTGAGCGTGGCTCGAGCTGTCGCGGCGGCGGCGGTAGTGGATGGCGTCATCCGGGACCGAGGCTGACCATGGCTGTTGTTGGTGTTGGAAGCCAAGGGGATCGAGCGGCTCATCAAGGCCCGCGAAGCGTTCCCTGAGCCCGATCCGTTCGAGTCCTCGGGGCGATGGCGCGACCTCGGTGCCGAGAACCTCCGAACCTGGAGCCCGGCCCGCCTGGCCCGGGTGTTCCGTGGCGCGGCCGTCGCGGATCTTCCGTCCCGAGATGCCATCTCCCAAGTAGCGGTCCCCACCCTGATCCTCGCCTGGTCGGGCGATGCCGCCCACCCGGTGTCGACCGCCGAAGAGCTGGGCGGGCTCATCGCAAACACTGAGCTGCACATCGCCACGAAGACTGAGGATCTCGTTTCCTGGACCGACCGCGTCGGTCGGTTCTTACGGGCGCTCTGAACGGTCTCCACCGGACCGGCGCGTCAGCGGGGGTTCGTGGCACCATCTGGTATGTCGAACGAATCCGGTCATCTCTCGAAGGTCCCGGTCGCCGAGCTGGACGATGGCTTGGCCCGGCGCCTGGCGCAGTGGCGAGAGCACGCCTACGACGATGACAACGTCTTTTTGACCATGGCCAAGCGCCCTCAGCTGTACGAAGCGATGTTCGAGATGATGGGCTATCTCTACGGCGGCGGGTCGACCATCGATGCGGAACTGACCGAGCTGTGCCGCTTGAAACTCGCGTTTCACAATCAGTGCGTCCATTGAAGCCATGTCAGAAGCGGATCGTTGGTCCGCAACGGCATGACCGAGGACAAGGTGCAAAAGCTGCACGACTATGAACACAGCGATCTCGACGAGCGAACCAAGGCCGCGATGCGGCTGATGGACCACCTGGGTCAGAACAAGGGCGAGATGCCCGCCGAGGATTACGAGTCGCTCCGTGAGCAGTTCACCGAGGACGAGCTCGTCGATCTCGGGATGGCCGGCGCGTTCCTGCACGGCTGGCAGCGCTTCATCGAGACCTTCGGTATCCGACCTGACGATGCGGTCGAACCCAACGCCTGCCCGTGGGAACCCTCCTGACCAGATCTCCCCTCCTGACCGGATCTCCCCTCCTGACCGGATCTCTATGACACGAAGGTGGCCCAGTCGTCGAGGGGTAGGCGGACCGAGCGCAGTTGATTGATGGGGGCGTCCGGGTCGCGGTGACCGATGGCCACCCCCGAGAACAGCATCAGCTCGTCGGGTGCACCGACGAACTCGGCGACGGTGCGACCCCGGCTGACCCAAGCCTCCTGGGGGCAGGTGTCCAGACCGGCCTCTTGAGCCAGGAGCATGAAGGTCTGGAGAAACATGCCGAGATCGGCCCACTGGGGCGGACCCATGCGGCGATCGACGAAACAGAAGATCGATGCCGGCGCATCGAAGAACTGGTAGTTGCGGCCTAGCTGGGTGAGGCGGCCTCGCCGATCGTCTCGCGGTATTCCGAGGGTGGCGTACATCGATTCGCCCAGCTCGAAGCGGGCGGTGCGGTGGGGTTCCCACAGGTCGGCGGGATACACCTCGTATTCGGGCTCGTCGAACCCGCTATCAGCGACCGTGTGTTTGAACCGGACCATCGACTCGCCGTTCACCACATAGACGACCCAGGGTTGGACGTTGCCGCCCGACGGGGCCCGAGCAGCACCTTCCAAGAGCTCGGCGATCGTGTCGTCCGAAACCGGCGTGTCGAGAAAAGCCCGGATGGAAGCTCGACGGTCAACAGCACTACTCACGTCCATCCGCCATCTCTAGCCGATCCCCTCGGCCCAGCGCCATCGCGCTGCCCTCGGCCCAGCGCCATCGCGCTGCCCTCGGCCCAGCGCCATCGCGCTGCCGACTCCAAGGTTGGTGGTCTGCCCCGCCCTACAACCGGCGAACCTCGGGGGCTTTGCCGGTGGTGCCGTGGGTGACGCCCACGACCCGGTGCAGGTTTCGGCTGTTCTTGAGCTGGCTGTTGATCCGCGGGCCCATCGCCAACAGCCCCCCTTCGACGGCGAGGGTTTGACCGGTCACGAACTCGGAGTCGTCGCTGGCAAAGTACAGAGCCGCCCCCGCGATGTCGGCGCCCTCACCCCGTTTGGGCATGGGCTGAAACTCGCGCATCACCCGTTCGGCGTCTTCTTCGTCGCCGAGATGCATCAGTGGGGTGAAGATCATGCCGGGCGCGATGGAGTTCACCCGGATCCGCTGGGGGGCCAGCTCGGCTGCGGTGGTCTCGGTCATGTTGATCACCGCGGCCTTGGCTGCCGAATAGGCGACCGGCCCGGCCCCTCCTCCGAGTCCGGCGATCGACGAAGTGTTGATGATCGAACCCCCTTCGCCTTGGTCGGCCATCACCCGCGCCGCGTGTTTGACTCCGAGAAAGACTCCTCGCACCAGCACGCCGAACGTGTAGTCCCAATCCTCGACCTCCAACGCCGTGATCGGCCCGATGGCCCCACCGAGTCCCGCGTTGTTGAACACGATGTCGAGCCGGCCGAATGCGTCGGACGCCAAGCCCACCATGGCGGCAACATCGTCCTCGACCGACACGTCGGTTCGGGTAAATCGCACCCGATCACCGTGACCGGCCGTCGTAAGGTCGGCTACGACCGCCTCTCCGTTCTCCGTGTTGAGATCACCGATGACGACGCTCGCCCCCTCATCGAGGAAACGCTCCACCGTCGCTTTGCCCATCCCCGACGCACCGCCGGTGATGACCGCGACCTTTCCTTCGAGACGAGACCCCATCGTTCCCCTTTGTGTCATCGTTCCTCTTTGTGTGCGTGGCTTCGGACCGGAACCGTAGCTTCACCAGCCGGGCCGGGCACCGTTCTCTCAGCGTCCCCGGAAGACGGGGGGTCGCTTTTCGCGAAAAGCCTGAATGCCCTCGGCGTGGTCCTCGGACGTGAGAGTGATCGACTCGGCGGTCGCCGCGTAGTCGAAGGCCGCAATCATGTCGAGATCCATGCCTCGGTAGACGGCGGACTTGGCGAGCGATATGGCCAACGGTGGGCCTTGGACCAACCGGGTGGCGAAAGCGCGGGTGGTTTCCATCAGCTCCTCGTGAGGAACGACCTTGGATACCAGCCCGATCTCCAACGCCTCCTCGGCGTTGAGCATGTCTCCTGTCCAGATCATCTCCAAGGCCTTGGCGATGCCCACCGCCCGGGGAAGAAAGTAGGTGCCGCCGGTGCCGGGGAACAGTCCGATCCGGGCGAAGATCTCGCTGAACCGCGCCTTGTCCGACGCGTAGCGAATGTCGCAGGCCAAAGAGATGTCCAGGCCTCCGCCGGTGGCGACCCCGTTCACGGCGGCGAGCACCGGCTTTTCGATGGAACGGATGGCCAACACCATCTTCTGGGTGTTCTTCAGCCAAAACCTCCGCTGGTACGCGGTGGGGGGAAGTGGCTCCTCCGCGCTGTCGCTGGCGCCGAGCCGGCGTACGTCACCTCCCGCGCAGAACGCCCGGCCCTCGCCGGTGATGATGACCACTCGGACATCCTCGTCGTGCGCCGCGACCTCCAGGGCATCGATCGTCTCGGCCATCAACCCGGTGGCCATCGGGTTCAGTTTCTCGGGAAGATTGAAGGTGAGGGTCGCGATCCGGTCTTCGACTTCATAGCGGATCTCCTCATAGCTGCTCATCGGTGGACGCTCCTGGTCGGCGACGGGTTCCGACATCCGATCATGCGAGCCGACACCGCGCCATCCGGAGCGCTGCTCTCGTCTCGGTTTTTGGTGGATGTGGGCGGGCCTTTCGTGGATGTGGGTGGCACGACAATGGGAGGATGACCCAATGAGCAACGCTGCTGAAGAGATCACGCCGGAAGTCGCGCCGGTCCGAGAGGGTGACGATCTCAACTGGACCAAGGTCGAACACCATTTGCGGGACAACATCGACGGTCTCGAAGGAGACTTCGAAGTCCTCCAGTTCCCCTACGGTTCGGCCAACCTGACCTATCTGCTGCGATTCGGGGACACCGAGCTGGTGCTCCGCCGGCCACCGCACGGCACCTTGCCGCCGGGTGCCCATGACATGAAACGGGAACACAAGGTGCTGTCCCAGCTTTGGCAGCACTGGGACAAGGCGCCTCGGTCTTACCTGCTCTGCGAGGACCACGACATCGGCGGTGCCGATTTCTTTGTCATGGAACGTCGCACCGGGGTAGTGATCAGAGAGGCGTTACCCGAGGAGATGGCCTACCACGAGAACCTGGCCCGACGGGTCGGTTTCGCCATGATCGACGCCATGGTCGAGTTCCAAGAGCTGGACCCGGTCGCCTGTGGCTTGGGCGATCTCGGTAAGCCGGAGGGTTTCGTCGAGCGGCAGGTGACGGGATGGAAGAAGAGGTGGGATCTCGCCGAGCCCGAGGGTGGGGCGCCGGTGATGCACGATGTTCATGCCCGATTGGCCCGTAGCATGCCCGGCCCCACCAAGGCGGCGCTGGTCCACAACGATCTCAAGCTGGACAACGCCCAGTTCGATCCCACCGACCCCGACCGCGTGAAGTCGATCTTCGATTGGGACATGACCACCCTGGGCGATCCGCTGATCGACCTCGGTACCTTGCTCAACTATTGGCCGGACCCGAGCGATGACCCGCCCCGGGTGTCGCGCCCGGGCATGGAGACGTGGGGTCTACCGGCTCGCGTCGAGCTCGTGGAACACTACGCCCGCGGCGCGGGAATCGAGACCGACCGGATCGCCTGGTACGAGGCCTTCGCCCTCTGGAAGACCGGCGTGGTCATCCAGCAGCTGTACAACCGGTGGGCGTCCGGCGCGACCAAGGACGACCGTATGGCCGAGCGGGGTGGCGAGCCGGTGCAGCGCGGTGAATGGGCGGCCGAAGTCCTCGACTCGGCGGGGCTGTAGCCGCACCGGGCAGGGCCGAGAAGGGCCGAGTACGGTCGCCGCATGGCTGCGCGTTCGGGCGAGGAATATCGGGAAAGTCTCCAGAAGGGTCAACCGGAGGTATGGCTGGCGGGCCGGAAGGTGGAGGACGTCACTCGTGGGCTCTCCGAGCGTTCAACGCCTGATTGGGCGCTGTACTGCGAGGCTGCGTTCGGAGGGTTCAACGCCATCGTGACGCGTGACTTCACACAAGCGGAGCAGGCCGAGGAGATGGTCTGCCTGAGCTATCTTCGAGACTTCCACGTGATCAGCTGGCGACAACGCATGGAGGACCCCATTTCGGAGTGGGGTCAGCTGCTCGCGTACCTCCGGGCGATCCGGCGCTTCATCGGCCAACACGACAGTCGTGTGATCTTCCTCCCAGTTCCGACGCTGGCGACCGACCGTAACGTTCGCCCGCCGAAGGAATTCATAGGGAGGATCGCCAAGAGCCGGGGCCAGTCGGTGCTGCAGGTGAGGCGTGAGGCCATCGATGCAATGCGAGATTGGGAAACCAGCGTGGAAGCCGACCCGGCGAAGTACACGGGTCAGCTCTTGGCGAAGCGCTCGAAGCCATAGGCGCACTCCCACCACGATCAGAAGCCGATCCCGGGTCTGGGTGATTCTGGCGAGGGTCGTGTTGCACGTCCGGCTGCGCAGTTCGTGGGGTTCAGGCCTTGGCGGTCATGATCCAGTCGATGACGTCGTTGCCGTCGCGGCTGCCCCACACCCCGACCTGACCTCGGCCGGTGGCCTTGGTCACGGGTTCGACCCGACGCCATTCGGTGGCCACGACCCGATAGGCGATCTTCCAGTCTCCATCTCTCTTTTCGAAACGGTCGACGTAGCGGACCCCGAAGACGTCGTCCTTGCCGACCCCGTTCTCGTCGGCTCGGTGGTGATACGCCACGGCATAGGTCTCCGCCCGGGCCGCGTCGCCCTCCACCTCGATCAACATGTTGCCCATGAAGTGCATGGTGGCGCTCCAGCGGGGCAGGAACTTCTCGCACATGGCGACAAATCCATCGATATCGCCGGCATAGCTACCGTGGTCGTCGTACGCATCGGGGTGGTAACAGGACCGCACAAGATCGAAGTCGAGCCGGTCTATGCCCCGGGCATACCGGTAGATCACATCGGCGATCTCCTGGCGGGCGAGCAGGTCATCGGTCGTCAAGGCCATAGCCATGTTCTACAACGTCTTGATGTGGTCGTGTTCGTTGGCGGTGTGCAGGGATCGCATCCCCGAGGACTGGGCGAGGACTCGTGTCACCGACGTGTGGGCCGGCGCAAACAACAACACCTTGTCGGTCTCCAGGATGTGAGACACATAGGCGTTGATGACCCCACCGTGGCAGACGATAAGCACCCGCTGTGCTCGGTGTGCGGCCACGATCTCCTCGATCGCCTCGACGATCCGGCGGCGGAACCGGTAGCCGTGTTCGTCGGCCAAGCCGCTGCGCAGGCGGGTGACATCGGCGTCGTCCGGTCCCGCCGAACGCAGCTCGTCATCTCCGATGTAGCGTCCCGAACCCGCACCCCACTCCCTCAGACCGTCCCGGTAGTTGGCGGTGAGGCCCGTGGCGGCGAGGATCGGCTCGGCGGTCTCTCGGGTACGGCGCATCGGCGAGCTGTACAGCCCGTCGAACGGCCCCTCTGCGCTGAGCTTCGAGGCGGCTGCTCGAGCCTGGCGGCGACCGAGATCGGTGAGGGGCGGATCCGCTGGGGTGCCGTCGGTCCGGGTTTCACTGTGAGGTTCGCCGTGGCGAATGAGGATGAGCTCCATGAGCTGATCATCATGGCTCAGATGGCGCTGGCCGGCCGGACCCGATGTTGCTCGGGTAGGTGTCGGCCAGGGGAGCGTGAGTACCATCGCTGAGGTCTGACGGAACGGCGTAGGAGATGCGTATGACCATGATCGAGGAGCGGCCCGCTGAAGATGTGCTGGCCGGCATAAAAGTCATCGATGTCGACACTCATCTCTCGGAACCCGCGGATCTCTGGACGTCGCGGGCGCCCGCGCGGTACCGCGATCTCGTACCCCAACAAAAAGAGGTGAACGGTCGTCGTCGCTGGGTCATCGGTGGCGACGTCGATCTCGGCGGCACCGGCGCGTCGAGCGTGGTCGACCTCGACGCCAACAAGATGTACGGCGTCGGCTGGATGAAGATGCCGGTCGAGGAGGTCCATGTGGCGTCCTCGCAGATAGCGCCCCGTCTCAAGATGATGGACCGCCACGGGATCTACGCCCAGATCATGTACCCGAATGTCGCGGGCTTCGGAAACCAGGCGTTCCTGCGGGTGGAGGATCGGGAGCTGAGGTTGTTGTGCGCTCAGATCTACAACGACGCGGGCGCCGAGCATCAAGAGCAATCCGGCGACCGGATCTTCACCATGGCGCTCGTGCCGTGGTGGGATATCGACGCGGCGGTGGACGAGGTCCGCCGCTGCGCCGCCATGGGTATGCGCGGGGTGGTCACCTGCTCGAATCCCGAGGATGCCGGCCTACCCGACCTGGCGCAGCCCGAATGGGCGCCGTTCTTTGAGGCCTGCCAAGAGTTGTCGATGCCCATCAACTTCCATATCGGCTCGAGCCAGCGGGAGATGGATTTCTTCGGCAAGACCTCCTGGCCCTCACACGGCAACGAGACCCGCCTGGCCATCGGCTCCGCGAATCTGTTCATGGGCAACGCCCGCGTCATCGGCAACCTGATCTACTCGGGTGTCGCCGACCGGTTCCCCGGGGCCAAATTCGTGTCCGTCGAGTCCGGTGTGGGCTGGGTCCCGTTCTATCTCGATGCGTTGGACTACGAGATGGAACAGACGATGCCCAACGATGGGAAAAAGCTGTCGATGCTTCCTTCGGAGTACTACCGCCGCCAGTTCTACAGCTGCTTCTGGTTCGAGCGGACCGGGCTGGCCGGCGCGATCGAAGCCCTCGGCGCGGAAACCGTGCTGTTTGAAACGGACTTCCCGCACCCGACCTGTCTGTATCCCGACAACGAGGACCATATTCGGTCCTCGTTGCGCGAGTTGGACGACCACACCCGTCGGCTCGTGCTGCAGGACAATGCCGCGGCGCTGTACCGGATCCCGGTGTAACCACCGGCAAGAATGTCCACCAGGAAGCCTGGCTTCCTGGTGGACCCAAGCTTTGCCTGGTGGACACAAGTATCGAAGGAATCGGGGGAGAACGGTGAGCGAAATCGATCGGGATGCGTTGCGGACCGAGGTTCGCGTCTGGCTCGAGGAGAACTGGGACGACCAGCAGCCTCTGCTCGAATGGCGTGACCTGCTGGTCGAGTCGGGGTGGGGTTGCCCGACCTGGCCCGCCGACTGGTACGGGAAGGGCTTGTCGGGCGCCGACGCGGAGATCGTGCGCGAGGAGTTCCACCGCGTCAACGCGGTCGGGGTCGGTTCGGGGGTCGGCATGGGCCTCGCCGCGCCCACCATTCTCGCCCACGGTTCGGACGACGTGAAGCGTCGGTTCCTGAAGCCCACCGCCACCGGTGAGTACAAGTGGTGCCAGTTGTTCAGCGAGCCGGGAAGCGGTTCGGATCTGGCCGGGCTCACGACCCGCGCGGACCGGGATGGCGACGAGTGGATCGTCAATGGGCAGAAGGTCTGGAACTCGGGGGCGCACAAGGCGGCCTTCGGGATCCTGTTGGCCAGGACCGATTGGGATGTGCCCAAGCACAAAGGCATCAGCTATTTCGCCATCGACATGCAACAGGACGGGATCGAGGTGCGTCCGCTGGTACAGATGAACCGGCATGCCTCGTTCAACGAGGTGTTCATGACCGACGCGCGCGTGCCCCACGACAATGCCATCGGCGCCCTGGGTGAGGGTTGGCGGGCGGCGCTGACGACCCTGGCCTTTGAGCGGGGTATCGCGACCGGTCGTCGCCCCAAGTTCCCGATCGAGAACCCGGGCCCGACGGTGGTGGCAGCCCGCGAGGAAGCCGCCGAGTACTACCAGACCTATTCGTGGTACCCACAACGAGCCGGCCGGGTCGATCTGATCAGGCCCGAAGCGGAACGGACCGGTACCAACACCGACCCCCTGATCCGCCAGGAGATCGCCACGATCGAGACGGCGCGCCGCACGGCGCGATGGAGCGGAGAACGTGTCAAGGCCGCCCGCGCCGCCGGGCGACAGCCCGGGCCCGAGGGGTCGCTGGCCAAGCTGGGCGGCTCGTCGCTGGCTCGGATGGCCAACGACACCCACACCCGGATCGCCGGCGCTCACGGCATGTTGAACGGGCCCGACACCGCCGCGGAGGGCATGGTCGCCGAGGTGTTGATCTCCACGCCCGCCATGGCGATCGCCGGGGGCACCGACGAGATCCAGCACAACATCATCGGCGAACGGGTACTCGGCCTACCCAAGGAACCCGATGACATCAAGGACAAGCCCTACCGGGACGTCTCGCGCAATTGAGGCGCTGAAGCCGGTCAGCGGTCAGCAGGGGCGAGAACTGCGAGGGCAGTGATCGTGGCGGCGGCCACGCCGGGATCGAATCGCACCCGCTCGCTGGTGCGCTCGACGACGTCGTAGATCAGCAGCTCCGAGGAGCCCACCGGGGGCTGAAGCACGGCAATGACGAAGCGCCCGTCGGTACTCCAGGCCATCAGGGGCTGAAGACCGGCGAAAGGAAGGCTGACCGGTCCGCCGACGAACGCGGTGATGATCGTCAAGCGGGGGAGACGGCCTTCGGCGTCGACCGAATGAATGGCCACGTCCCCGTCGGGTGTCGCCTCGATCGCCTCGATTTTCCCGTCGGTGGCGAACGGCACAAACGGGTGGGTCGGTCCCCGTTCGAGCCAGGGCCGGTCGATGCTTTCCCCGTCAAAGATCCGCAGGCCATCCAAGGGCCTGGACCGGTCTCCGATGTCGACGACCAGGTCTCCCTTGAGAGTGGTTCCCCGCGGCGCGCCGGCGATGGAGCCGAGATCGTTTCCATCGAGCCCGATCAGCTGGAACGTTCCCTCATCGCCCCCGTCGAGCGCGAAGCCCCACTCACCCCACCGGATCACCACGGACGGCGCCAACCCTCCAACCACCTCTTTGCCGATGTCGACCGGTCCGTTACCGGCGGCGCGGTAGTCGGCGACCAACAGTCGTGAGGTCCCGTCTTTCGTCTCCACCCATGCCAGGCGGCCGGGGTCGGTGTCGTGCCATGTCCCGTGCACAGAATCGAGAACCTCGGCGAGCAGGGCCTCGTCCCGGGCGACGACCAGCCAACGCTGGGTCGGCGCGGCCCGATCGTTGAGCTGATGGGCCTCGACCGCGAGCCGGCCGGACACGTCGAGCTCGGCATCGGCATGGGTGAACCATTTGACCGTCTCCGGTCGCTGACCTGGGGCCCATTCGGCGAGGATCGCCCCGACGGCCAGCTCGGGGGAGTCGAACACCAACCGCAACCGGTCGCCGAGCTCCGGAGGAAGCACAGTCGATAGCGCATCACTACCCGGGGCCGCAGTGCCGGGCGAGGTGACCTGGCCACGGCGGGTGACGGTCGAGCCGGGTCGGGCCGGCGTCGGCGGCTCGGTGCGCACGAATGGCACGATGAGAACCGCGAGGGCCGCAGCCGCGGCCAGCAACGCCAGGACCTTCGTGATCGTTCGCGGGCCGACCGCCGCAGTGTTGTCGACCGGATGGGGAGCATCGTCGGTCCGGATGTGATCTTCGCCGACCCAGGTGATCTCGGGCTCGTCGTGCCCGGCTGGCCTCACGGTCGCGGCTTGGTTCCACTCACCCGCACCAGGGTGCCCTCGATGAACGGGTCATCGGCCACGGCGGCGAAGCCCGCATCGGTGAAGTAGCCCCGGACCTCGGTCACCGAGTGGGATTTACCGGCTCCGCCGGTGAGAAGTTCCTCCATCCCCCATAACGACGCGTCGAGTGGTCCCACGCCATCCTCGGCCAGCATCTCGCCCACCAGGTGCATCTCTCCCCCCGGATCCAAGGCGTCGAAGGCTTTTTGCACCACCTGGCCGATGACGACCTCGTCGTAGATCGGGAGGTTGGAGGCCATGACCACCGCGTCGCAGCCCGGGAACGGGGTCGAGGTGAAGTCGCCGCCGAGGGTCGAGACCCGGTCACCCACCTCGTTCTGGTCGATGAACTCCTGGGTGACCACGGTCACTGGTGGAAGATCGAGGACGATGGCCTGCAAACCGTCGAAAGCCTGCACCGCGTTGATGCTGTAGGCACCGGAGCCGCCGCCGAGATCGAGCAGCATCCGGCGTCCACTCAGATCGACATGTCGGGTGAACCGCCGGCCGGCCCCCATGCCGACACTGTACGTCGCCCGGTGATACCTGCGAGCCCGCTCGACGGTCAGACCGTCGTACATCCCCAACAGGGTCGGTGGCTCCTGAGAGGTCAGCAGATCGGTGAGGTCGAACCACTTCCGCACGCCCGGTCGCGTGAATTGCATCCACGGGCCGGCGTACCGCGGCTCGTCCTTGATGAGATAGCGCTGGGTGTCCGGAGCGTTGATGAAACGCCCCTCGGAGTCCAAGCGGATCAGGTCCATCGCCAGGCAGACATCGGTGAGGCGCTCGGCGTTGAGCGCACTCGTCCCCATGGCGTCGGCCAGTTCTGCGACCGTGCCCGCGCCGCGGGCCACATGGGTGAACAGCTCCAGATCGATAGCGCTGAAGAACACGGCGGACTCTGCGTAGGCGCGCGCCAGTCGTTGCAGCCGGACCGTCGTGACTCGGCCGGCTTCTGTCGTGGCGGGGTTGGTTTCTGGCATGGCGGGTCTCCCGTGGATGCGTCGCACGGACGATATCTCCTACCGTGCTCGCCGTGACCGATTCCTCTGACTCCACCCCATCCAATTCTCCTAACCCTGACGGCTCGGGCGATGACGCTCCGGTTCAACAGCTCCCCGAAGCCATCGCCGAGTTCCGTCAGCGTCGCGATGTTGTTCGACAACACCTCGGGGGTGAGGACCGGGTGGCGCGAATGCATGCTCGCGGCGAGCGAACGATTCGTGATCACATCGAAGGGTTTCTCGACCCTGGCACCTTCGACGAGGTCGGGACGTTCTCCCGTTCGGACAATCCCCAGGACAAAGCCTCGACGCCCGGCGACGGCAAGATCGGCGGTCATGGCGCGGTCGATGGGCGCGCCGTGACCTTGTGGGGTGACGACATCACCGTCAAACGGGGGAGCAGCTCGCTGGTGGGCAGCCGAAAGGTGTCGCGCCTGATCGACCATGCCTTCCGCGCCGGGAACCCGATCGTGCACTTTGGCCAGACCGGGGGCGCACGCATCCCCGACACGCTCGGTACTGAAGGATTCGTGTCCGTGACCCCGGGCGGCATGCTGCCCATCCGTCAGCGCCGCGTCCCGATGGCCACGGCCATCGTCGGGCAGAGTTTCGGAGGCTCGTCGTTCTACTCGGCCCACAGCGACTTCGTGGTGCAGGTACGCGGCAGCTGCCTCGCGGTGACCTCGCCCCGTGTCGTCGAAGTGGCCACCGGCGAGCAGATCAGTTTTGAGGAGCTCGGTGGAGTGGACGTCCACGCCAAGGTCACGGGGCAGATCGATGCCATCGCCGAGACCGACGACGAAGCGTACGAGCTGATTCGCCAGTTCCTCTCCTACCTCCCCCAGAACATCTCTGAGCCGGCGCCGCGGCTGGCGTCGCCGGGCCCGATCGAGCCGGACCCCGCTCTCTATGATCTGGTGCCCGAGAGCCGCCGGCGAGCCTATGACATGCGCCGGGTGCTGACCCGGCTGGTGGACGGGGGCGAGTTCCTGGAGCTGAGGCCCTTGATGGGTCGAAGCGTGGTCGGTGCGTTCGCTCGTATCGGGGGTCATGCGGTGGCCGTCATCGCGTCGAACCCGATGTTCCAGGCTGGGGTGCTCGGCCCGGACTCGATCGACAAGATGACCCGCCTGGTGCTGATCGCCGACTCGTTCGGGTTGCCGATCATCGTGTTGCAGGATGTTCCCGGATTCATGGTCGGCCGGGCTGTCGAGCACCACAAGCTGTTGCACAAGGCGATCACGGCGCAACAGGCGTTACGCCTGGCGGGTGTACCCAAGATCTCGGTCGTGTTCCGCAAGGCGTTCGGGTTGGCGTACTACGCGATGGGGGGCAACGACCAGGGCTTCGATCTGGTGCTGACCTGGCCGGGCGCGGAGATCGGGTTCATGGACCCCGACGTGGGTGCCAATGTGCTCTATGGCGGCGAGCTCGCCGATCTCCCGGCCGAGGAGCGCCAACGCGAGCTGGCGCTACGGGCCGACGCGCTGAGGGCTGCGACCGACCCGTACGACGGGGCGGGCCTCATGAAGATCGATGAGGTCATCGATCCGGCGGACACCCGCCCCGTGCTGGCCAGGGCGTTGGATCGCTATGGCGAACGCCCTTTCCAGAGCGGTGCTGACCGGCCGCTGTCGGCCTGGCCCACCTGCCTCGCCTGAGCTTTGGCCCACCGAAGCGCTGAGTCGCGCCAGGGTCACGTAGGGGAGGGATCGTCGGGGTGGGTCATGGCTCGCTGGCGGCGAACGGTTATGACGACGCTGGCGGCCACGGCGGCGAGCACGACGAGGCTCACCACGATGGTGACGATGTTGCCCGAGTTCAGGCCGGTGACCAGAAAAAATCCACCACCGATCCCAAAGATGACCCAGCCGATACCTTCAAACGTGTCGCGCACCGCGCCAATTGTAGGGTGAGTTTCCCCTCACGAACATGGCGATGATGACGGTGCCTGTTTCGACGTTCTCGGTCGGTACTCACGGTCGATGCTCAGGGTCGTTGAACATGGTCAAAGATGCAGGCCGTCCAGACTCCGAGTACTCCCCGCGATAACGTGCCCGAATCCGGAATACCGGTAGAACTATTCAGGGGGAATATCGCATGCGATTGCGTAGATTGTTGGCGCTATTGATGGCTTTCGCCGTCATAGCCGCGGCTTGTGGTGGATCGGACACCGCATCGACCGACACGGGCGACGAGGGTGAGGCCCCGGCTGAGGCCGAGGAGGCGACCGAGACGACCGTTGAGGGTCAGGTCGAGGTCGAGAACATCGACGGGGATCAGTCGGGCGCGACCGGTGAGCTCGTCATGGGCGAAGAGCCGTTGGCCGATCGGGGTACCCCCAGCGGAACGCTGGATTTTGCGTGGCACACCGCGTTCTCACAGAACTGGTTCTTGCCTTCGAAGAACACGGCTTCGGTGAGCCAGTTCGGCACCCAGTACATCATGCACGACGCGATGTTGAAGTCGATGCCGGGCAAGCCGTTCTGGCCGTCGATGGCGGAGTCGTACACCATCGCCGAGGACTTCACCTCGGCCACGTTCACCCTGCGTGAGGGACTGTTGTTCCACAACGGTGATCCGGTGACGACCGAGGATGTGGAGTTCAGCTATCTGCGTTATGAGGGCGCCAACTCTGCGGCGTTGCAGGACAACCTGGACAGCATCGATCTGGTCGATGACCGAACGATCACGTTCAATTTCACGGGTCCATTTCTGGACTTCTTGTTGTTGTACGGTTCGACCGCCACCGGCGCGGGTTGGGTCCTGCCCAAGGCCTACTTCGAAGAGGTCGGCGAGGAAGGCTTCCTCGAGGCGCCGATCGGTGCGGGTCCGTTCAAGTTTGTCGAGAACAATGACAACGCCAAGATCGTGTATGAGGCCAACACCGACTGGTGGTACAAGAACCCCGGTGTCGAGACCATCAACTTCAACGCCATCACCGACCCGGCCACCCGGTTCGCGGCGGTCAGCACCGGCGAGCTCGACCTGGCCAATGTGATCACCGGTGATCTGCTCGATGCGGCCGATGCCGATCCGAACGTGGAGATTGTCCCCACGACGGCGGTCCCGTTCTGGATCGAGTTCATCGGCATGGACGATCCCGAAAGCCCGTTCAACGACATCCGGGTTCGCGAGGCGGTCACCCTGGCCTTGGATCGCGATGCCATCAACGAAGCTGAGACCGGGGGCGGTGGCGAGAGCACCGGCCAGTGGATTCCCCGCCAGTGGGCCGGCGCCTACCAGGCCGACAAGATCGACCAGGACTTGGAGCGGGCCAAGGAACTGATGGCCGAAGCCGGTTTCGCCGACGGGTTCGACATTCCGGCGTTGACCCCGTTGCCGAACTACTTCAGCCTCGGTGAGCGGGTCATCCAGTCGCTGGGCGAGATCGGTATTCGCACCACGTTGAACCAGATGGACCGGGGCGAGTTCCTGGGGCAGGTCAACGCGGGTACTTCGGCCAACTTTGAGCGTGACAGCATCGTGGTGAGCACCTCGGGTGCCGGGGGCGATGCTGCGGCTCGTGTCCGGAACTTCGCCGTGACCGGGGGCTCGGCTTCCAGGCTGAGCGATGAGAAGATCGATGCTGACTTCGCGGCGTACGAGGCTTCGACCGATCCCGCCGAGCGGACCGAGCTTCTCGACGGTATTCAAAAGCACATCATCGACCAGCACTACTTCCCCTACGTGTACACGCTCGGGCTGAACATGGCCCAGGGGACCGATGTCGAGACGCCCGGCAACGAGGTCTGGGCCCAGATTCCCCAGTACGTCTATCCCGGGCCCTGGGAGAACATCCAGGTCAGCGAGTGATTTGACCCTTCCCTCGGGCTCCGCCTGAGGCCGCAATGACACCATCATGTCGGGGACGTTCTGAACGTCCCCGACATGATGCGCGTTCGGGCTCAAAGAAATCGCGACCAGAGGCTCCGTGAGCGTGACTGGCGAGGACCCGCGTTACGCAGCCATGTCGAACATGGCATGGTGGTGCGAATCAATAGCAGGTCCAGTGGGGGGAGATCTAAATGCGATTCCGAAGATTGTTTGCACTGCTGATGGTGTTCGCCATCATGGCCGCAGCTTGTGGGGGCTCGAGCAGCGATTCAACCGATACAGCTGGAGGTGACGAGTCGAGCGGCGAGCAGGCACAGGACGATGCCGCGACGCCGACCACCGTGAAAGAGGTGGAGAGCATCGAAAAGGAGGACGAGGCCGCCGCGGGCGAAGTCGTCACCGGTGAGCCCGCACTGGCCGATCGGGGTCCCGATCCCAGCGGCACCTTGGACTACGCCTGGCACACCGCATTTTCGCCCAAGTGGCTCGATCCCTCGCTGAACACCAGCTCGGTGAGCCAGTTCGCGACCCAGTACATTTTGCACGATGCGCTGGTGAAGTCGATGCCCGGCAAGCCGTTCTGGCCCAGCCTGGCCGAGTCTTACACCATCGCCGAAGACTTCACCTCGGCCACCTTCACCCTGCGCGAGGGCTTGACATTTCACGACGGCTCGGATCTCACGACCGAGGACGTGGAGTTCACGTACAACAACTACTCGGGTAGCGGTGCGGGAACGCTCCAGGACATGACCGAGAGCATCGATCTGGTCGATGACCTGACCATCACCTTCAACTTCAAGCGCCCGTTCCTGGACTTCTTGTTGCTCTACGGCTCGACCGCCACCGGTGCGGGATGGATCCTGCCCAGCGACTATTACCAGGAAGTCGGAGCAGAAGGCTTCCTCGGGGCGCCGATCGGGGCCGGTCCGTTCAAGTTCGTCGAGAACAATGACAACGCCAAGGTGGTCTATGAGGCCAACACCGACTGGTGGTTCAAGAACCCCGGGGTCGAGACCATCAATTTCAACGCGATCACCGACTCGGCCACCCGCCTGGCGGCGATCAGCACCGGCGAGCTCGATCTGGCCAACGTTCTGTCCGGCGACCTGTTGGATGCCGCGAACGCCGATCCCAACGTCACGGTCGTGCCGACCACCGCCGCGCCGTTCTGGTTCGAGTTCATCGGCTTCGAGGACGAGGACAGCCCGTTCAACGACATCCGGGTCCGCGAGGCGGTCAGCCTGGCCCTGGATCGCGACGCCATCAACCAGGATGAGACCCAGGGCGGCGGGGAGAGTACCGGCCACTGGATTCCGCGCCAACAGCAGGACTCCATTTCGCCCGCGAAGATCGACCAGGACCTGGAGCGGGCCAGGGAGCTGATGGCCGAGGCCGGTTTCGCCGACGGGTTTGACATTCCTGCGGTGACCCCGTTGCCGAACTACTTCACGCTCGGTGAGCGGGTCATCCAGGCCCTGGGGGAGATCGGCATCCGCGGCACGCTCAATCAGATGGATCGCGGCGAGTTCCTGGGCCAGGTCAACGCCGGCAAGGACGGAAACTTCGAGAAGAACTCCATCGTCCTCAACATCTCGGGTGCGGGCGGTGACGCCGCGGTCCGGGTGCGGAACTTCGCCACCTGCGAGGGTGCGGCCAGCCGTATCTGCAACGAGTTCATCGATGAGAAGTTCGCCGAATACGAGGCCTCCATCGACGCCGACGAGCGGCTGGGCCTGATCACCGAGATCCAGGAGTACATCATCGACGAGCACATCTTCCCCTACGTCTACAGCCTCGGCCTCAACATGGCCCAGGGCCCCGACGTGGTGCAGGCCGGCAACGAGGTCTGGGCCCAGATTCCCCAGTACGTGTATCCCGGTCCGTGGGAGAACATCACTGTTCAGTGACTTGACGACTGTGCCGTAGTGGGTCGTCCCAGCACGGTTCACAACTGAATACCCGGCGAACGGGGCGGCCCGAACGAATCGGGCCGCCCCGTTTTGGGCGAAACCGCTTATCGGCCTTGGCGAGCGGGCGGGAATGTGGGAGCCTATAGGCCCGGTCCTACTGGGCCAGAGTCGAGCAGGGGGCATTGATGCGCCAGTTTTTCGTTCGTCGCGTCATTTATAGCGTTGTCACGTTGTTGATTTTGGCTATCACGATCTTTGGGTTGGTACGGCTGACCGGCGATCCGGCGTTGCTGATCGCGGGGGAGAACACCTCGGCTGAGGACCTCCAGGCCATCCGGGAACAGATCGGTACCGATCGATCTCTACCCGCCCAGTTCGTCAGCTTCTTCGGCGACATCTTCCGGGCCGACTTCGGTACCTCGTTCCAGACCGGGACCTCGGTGCGCAAGCTGTACTTCGATCGCCTGCCGAACTCGATCCTGTTGGTCAGCACCTCCCTGGCCCTCTCTCTGGCGCTGGGCATTCCTGCGGGGATCATCTCCGCGGTGTACGACGGCCAGTGGATGGACTATGTGTCGAAAGGGATGGCATTGACTGGGATGTCCATCCCCGGCTTTGTGCTGGCGTTCGTGATGATGTTCGTGTTCGCACAACAGCTGAGATGGTTACCGGTATTCGGGATAGGAACATGGAAACATTTAGTGATGCCGGCCATCGCGGTTGGCTGGTACTTCGCGGCATCCACCTTGCGCCTGGTGCGCTCGAGCATGCTCGACATCCTGGGTGCCGACTACATCAAGCTGGCCAGGCTCAAGGGCATGCCGGAGCGACGGGTTGTCCTTCGCCAC
>Ga0316190_10000486_pt1 | contig 27419 bp, 24 predicted proteins | sample Eddworburrow2_MG_FD_204929 | JGI IMG/M metagenome (GOLD analysis project Ga0316190, IMG submission 204929) | Coastal sediment microbial communities from Maine, United States - Eddy worm burrow 2 | ecosystem: Environmental > Aquatic > Marine > Coastal > Sediment | place: USA: Maine | collected... | reverse complement strand
CCAGCAGACTCACCAAGGATCGTTGGTAATGCCGCGATATAGATCGTCGCAATAGCCAGCATTGCGGCGGCTCCCACAAGTGTTTCCTTCCATTTGAAGCGACTGAAAATCGTCATTGCTGCAGGATTCACCACGGCGCCTGCGGATGCAGCGTGTTGCAAATTCCAGCGCCTGGAATTTTCATGATGATGGCTGGAGAATTGTTCTTTATCCATGGCTGCCAGTCGATGCGCCTCGGAAATAGCAGGCAAACCGGCATCCACGTTGTCCGCACGTATTGCCAGATCGGCAATGCTTAACAAACCCTCCTGTATTTCCGGAATACTCGAGATACTTTCAGCGTCGGTGAACCGGGCCCGGTCGGTCTCCAGGGGTGTCAAGTGCTCTTCACGCATTTCATGCGATATTGCCTGCACCTCCTCCTTGTCTAATAGGTGACGGCCTTTACCGAAACCAAGCAACAATAAGCGGTTACATATTTTATTGATATGCCGTGGCACGCCCTTACTGAGCTGGTAAATGGACAGCACCGCAGCACCGGTAAAGTCAGGGTCACCATTCCAGCCAGCCTGCAGCAGGCGGTGTTCAATGTAAGCTCTGGCATCCCGCAGGCCTAATGGCACGAGGTGATAGTTTGCAATGACGCGTTGCTGGAACTGCTCCATCCCCGCTGTGTGCATCAATTCCTGTAACGATTCCTGCCCGACAAGAAAGAGTTGCAACATCAGACGGGATTCGGTCTGCAGGTCCGCCAATATTCTCAATTCTTCCAGTGCGGCATGTTCCAGGGTCTGAGCTTCATCGACAATCAGCAGTACACGCCGGCCAGCCTGCTCCTGCTTTAGGAAGTACTGTTGTATCTGGTGGCGCAGCGTTGCCTTGTCCATATCTGCAGCATCGATATCATAAGCATAGGCCACGGTACGCAGCAGTTCTTCTGCCCCGTGGTTGGAGACGGCAATTCGCCTTGCAATCACCCTGTTGATGTCGATTTCTTTGAGGAATGTTTCTACCAGCAGTGTTTTGCCAGTGCCCGGTCGACCGGTCACCATGACAAAACCTTCTCCCTGATCAAGGGCGTATTCAAAGTATTCCATGGCACGTTTATAGCCGGAATGGCTAAAACAGAACTTCGGGTCAGGTGCCAGCCTGAAGGGATTGGTACTTAGTTTATAAAAACGCTCGTACATTAAGATTACCTGAACTCCCTATACTTGCTGTTCTTGCGCTACGTCCTGAAAAAGGCCATCCGTGCCTTATTCTGTCATTTTTATGACTTTTCATTATGAGTCCGATTCCGGCTACTAGTCAAGTCATAGACGCTATGCCACCGTAAAGGCTCACTTCATAATATCCACGTGAACACCCCTGGCCTCCAGTGCATCGGCACGTGCCGAGATAAAACGCTGGAAGCTGGGTTGTACCTGGTAGGCACCGGAGGCCACATAATCAATCGCTGACTGCGTGTGAAAGGCCTTCAGCCAGGCTTCCGTTCGGAACACCTCGACGCCGTCTCCATCGAAGAAAACCAGTGACGGCGCATACTGTACATTCAGGTCCCTGGCCCACTGTACGACACTGGTGGTCTTGCCATCCGGCCGCCTGACCAGGTCTTTCGACCACATATCCAGTAACACCACATCAACCCGCTGCAGCTGTTCCCTGCTCTCCGGGCGTTGTAGTATATCCAGGTGCAATTCATCACAGGGCGAACACTCTTTTTGCTCGAACATCACCAGCAGTGGACGACCCGCACGCCTATCCAGTGCAGCCTCAGCCGACAGATAGGCCGCATCCTGGTGCAATACCCCGCTGGCCGCTGCCGGTGATAATGCCGAATAGTATTCCCGGAACGTCGGTTCGGTGCCGTTGTGCTGCGCTCCGTAGTCGAGTGCCGCATTGAATTTGTGTGGAGGATAATAGCCATTAACCCTGAGCGTAACCCTGCCCTGCTCATTCAGAAATAACAGCGTGGGTGTAAACATCACACGCAGCGACTTCGCGAATTCCTTCTCGGTCGTCATCTCAGCGTCGAACCCGGTGACCTCGCGGTCGCCCCACATATTGATGGCAATGACTTCGTAATACCTGCGTGTCTTGTTTTCTGCCTCCTGCAAGGCGAAGTTGATATCCAGCAGTTTCTTGCAGTAGGGGCAACCATCCTGGTAAAAGTACAGGATCACGCGCTTGCCAGCGCTGGCTGCCTCACTGACATCCTCACGGATATCGAGGAAGGAATTGGCGAACCATGCCGGCTTCTCGGCATAGCCGGGATTGACCAGCCCTTCCATTTCCGGTTCGGCCTGCAGGGTCGTGCCAGTAAACATCAAGAACACCAGGGCCGGAAAATACTGCCTGCACAATTTCATCAACATAATATCTCCTGTACGTAGGAGCGGATCGCGCTTGCGAAGCACTCCTACGACAATAGTCCAGCAGGACAACAGTCAAGCAACACACAGTTACCGCACCGTGGACGCACCCGACAAACCTCCTTGGCATGACGTACAATGAGTGCGTGATACTCATTGAACAACACGGTCTCCGGCCCGAGGATAGACTCGATGTCAACACGCATCGTGTCATAACTTTCATTGCCATTAAAAAGGCCCAGCCGTACAAACAGCCGGCGTGTATAGGCGTCGATTACGAACACTGGCCGTTCGAAGGCATACAGCAACATATCATCGGCCGTCTCGGGACCCACTCCGTTTACAGACAATAACGCCACCCGCAGCTGTGCTGTGTCCATGCGTGACAAGGCCCTGAAACCACCCTTCTCCAGATACCAGCGACAGAAGTTCTTCAGACGCTCGGTCTTTACATTGAAATAACCGGAGGGACGCAGCCAGTTTGCCACATGATCCTTGCGCGTTGCCACGATCTTCCCGGCATCCAGCCGATTGTGTGACACCAGATTGGCTATCGCCTTTTCCACGTTGGTCCAGGCAGTATTCTGCGTCAGGATTGCACCAACCATTACCTCGAAAGGCGTTTCACCCGGCCACCAGTGCTGCGGGCCGTAGGTATCGTAGAGCAGGTGGTAAACAGCGTTTAACGTCGGGGATTTCACAAAAAAGAATCGCGGATGCGATCCGCTCCTACACTGGCGTATCTATTATTGCAGGAGCGCTTTGCAGGAGCGCTTCGCAAGCGCGATTATCGCTTGCGCCGGCCGCGTTTGGCCGGTTTGCGACGCACCGGGTGTGGTTTGGGTGCATCCAGTTTGACCAGCGTATACAGGGTGCTTAGTTCGTTACGGTTCAGGTCCCGGAAACGGCCAGCCCGCACCTCCCGGGGTAACTCGACCGGCCCATAGCGAATACGAATCAGGCGGCTGACTTGCAGACCCTGTGATTCCCACAGGCGGCGCACCTCACGGTTTTTCCCTTCCCTGAGAATAACGTGATACCAGTGATTTGCACCCGCGCCACCTGCATCCTGAATGGATGCAAAGGCGGCTATACCATCATCCAGCATGACGCCTTCCTGCAAACGCTGCAGCACGTCCTCATCCACCTTACCGAGAATGCGGACAGCATATTCCCGCTCAACTTCCCAGGACGGGTGCATCAGGCGGTGTGCCAGTTCACCATCGGTGGTCACCAACAGCAACCCGGAAGTATTAAAGTCCAGACGCCCAACGCTAATCCAGCGACCGTTTTTAATCCGTGGCAAATTATCAAAAACTGTTGGACGCCCTGCTTCATCCTTGCGGGTCGTCAGCTCACCTGCAGGTTTGTGATAAATGAGGGTACGTGGAATATGCTCAGGACCGGTGGCGATGGATACCGATCGCCCATCGATTTTAACCCTGTCTGTCGCAGACACACTGACACCGAGCTCGGCAAGTTTGCCATTCACCGTGATCTTGCCTTCCCGTATCCAGGTTTCTACCTGGCGACGGGAGCCGTGGCCGGCACGCGCCAGGACCTTTTGTAAACGCTCAGCCAAACGCGGGGTTCTTAATGAAGGGTGGCGAGGTTATCGCTTTCAGTTACTTCAATTGCCGATGCAACATCATCTGCTAGCGGCTCATCGGTAGGGCCTTCCACCTCTACAGCAGCAGCCTCAACACCGGCTTCATCGTTGGCGGGAGTCAGCTCAATACCAATACCGGGGATATCAGACAGGTCCAGTTCCAGTTCCCTGCCAATTTCGTTCAGGTCGCGTAACTCTGCCAGCGAGGGTAGCTCGCTGAGACTTTTCAGACTGAAGTAATCCAGGAACTTCTTCGTGGTGCCATACATGGCTGGACGGCCGGGTACTTCGCGATGCCCCACCACATGCACCCATTCCCGCTCCAGCAGTGTTTTAATAATTGTGGTACTGACACTGACACCCCGCACCTCTTCAATTTCACCACGGGTAACCGGCTGCCGGTATACAATCAACGCCAGGGTTTCCAGCAAGGCACGCGAATAATGCGCCGGTTTCTCCTCCCAAAGATGTGCGACCCACGGTTGCATCGTCTCTCGGACCTGGACCCGGTAGCCACTACCAACCTGAATCAAGGCGATACCCCGTGACTCGTAATCCGCCTGCAGCGCACTGACCGCGTCGCGTATGTCACTGCGTTCAGGCCTTTCATGTTCAGCAAACATCGCCAGTAACTGGTCGATGGACAGTGGCCGACCGGCCGCCAGCAGGATGGCTTCAACGATATTTTTAAGCTGATCACTTTCCATGCTTCTGTCTCTGGTCATTCAGGCTGTTGCCTGCTCAGTCGTCAGGTCTTCGACCTCGACAGTATTTTCAGCGCGCGTAGCCGCCTTGACGTGTATCGGTGCATACGGTTCTGCCTGCGTCAATTCGAGCAGCGACTCCTTCACCAGCTCGAGAATAGCCAGCAAGGAGACCACCACCCCCATGCGACCTTCCTCAACAGTAAACAGATCGCCAAAACTGGTGAAGTGTGTGGAGTTAACCTTGTTCAGTACGCTGGACATGCGCTCCCTGACAGACAGGGATTCCATTTGTACATGGTGGTGAGTATACATTGATGCGCGCTTCATCACTGCCTGGAAAGCTGAAATCAGGTCCTGCAGATCAACCTGCGGCGGCATCGAGATGACCTTTCGCTCGGGGGGCTCAGCGGATGCCTGGTAGACATCACGTCCCAGTCGCGGCAAAGCGTCGATATCCTCCGCAGCCTGCTTGTAGCGTTCATATTCCTGCAGGCGCCGGACCAGCTCGGCACGCGGATCTTCCTCGTTTTCCTCAATGTCGACCTGCCTGGGCAGCAACATGCGGGATTTGATTTCAGCGAGCATGGCTGACATCACCAGGTATTCACCGACCAATTCAAGCTGCATATCCTGCATTAATTCAATATATACAACATATTGGCGCGTAATATCCGCAACGGGGATATCAACAATATCAACATTCTCCCGGCGAATCAGGTACAGCAGCAGATCCAGCGGGCCCTCGAAGGCCTCCAGAAAAACCTCCAGTGCCTGGGGTGGTATGTAGAGGTCTTTGGGCAGCGAGTCGAGCGCCTTGCCCTGGACAACAGCGATAGGTAATTCTTCCTGGGGATGGATGTCCGGCGGTGTTTCGCGGCTCTGGTTTTCGCTCATGTAATTCCCTGGTACGTGGTGACCGGCGTCGTATCCGAGGGACGACTTTCATCGTCCGGAGGATACTACCCTATTTCCAGTAATTTGTCGCTTTTTTTGGTTTCCAGACAGGCCTGTCAGCCGTAGCTCAGCCCCATGACCTGACGTACTTCTTCCAGCGTTTCACGCGCCACATCACGCGCGGCTTCGGAGCCTTCATTAATGATAGAGCGTACCAGCCCCGGGTCCTGTTCGAATTCCAGGGCACGTTCCTGAATCGGTTGCAGCTCCTGCAACACACTGTCAATAATGTGCTGCTTGCAATCGAGGCAGCCAATGCCTGCCGTGGTACAGCCTTCACGTACCGCAGCCTTTACCTCGTCACTGGAATAAACTTCGTGCAACTGCCATACCGGACAGATATCCGGGTTACCGGGGTCCGTACGTCGCACCCGCGCCGGGTCGGTCGGCATGGTACGCAGCTTCTCTCGTACGTCATCCGGATCCTCGCGCAAGGTGATGGTGTTGTTATAGGACTTGGACATTTTCTGACCATCCAGACCAGGCATTTTTGATGCCGGCGTCAGCAGCGCCTCCGGCTCGGTCAGAATCATGCGCCCGCCACCTTCCAGGTAACCCAGTAAGCGCTCTCGATCGGTAATGGCGAGGTTTTGCTGCTCCGCCAACAGGGCCTGTGCCACGGCAACCGCCTCGTGATCACCCTGTTCCTGGTAGCGTTTCCGTAATTCACGATACAGGCGTGCATTCTTCTTGCCCATCTTCTTGACCGCAGCCTCTGCGGCCTTTTCAAAACCGGGTTCACGGCCAAAAAGATGGTTAAAACGACGCGCAATTTCACGGGTCAGTTCGACATGGGCCACCTGGTCCTCACCAACAGGAACCTTGTCGGCACCGTAGATAAGGATATCTGCGCTTTGCAACAACGGGTAGCCCAGGAATCCGTAGGTCGCCAGGTCGCGCTCGCGCAGTTTCTCCTGCTGGTCCTTGTAGCTCGGTACCCGTTCCAGCCAACCCAGCGGCGTAACCATGGAAAGCAGCAAATGCAGTTCGGCGTGTTCCGGGATACGTGACTGGATAAACAATTGTGCCGAACCCGGGCTAACACCGGCGGCCAGCCAGTCGATCACCATCTCCCAGACACTGTCAGCGATAATGTGCGATTCTTCGTAATGTGTCGTCAGTGCATGCCAGTCGGCGACAAAGAAAAAACAGTCAAACTCCTGCTGCAGTTTTATCCAGTTTTTAAGCACACCGTGGTAATGCCCAAGGTGCAAGCGCCCCGTTGGTCGCATGCCGGAAAGCACCCTGCTGTTTGCGTTTATTCCACCCAAAATTATCTCCTACCTGCCCATGAGCGCCATCAGTAGCAATTGAAATTTTTGTACAGGCAATCCGGACACCGGCACCACCATCGACATGACCACACTGATGACAGGCCACAACACCATGCCCAGTACGCCCGTCACCAGCAGACCAATCAGGATAAAGAACCCGTAAGGCTCGATACGACTGAACTGGTAGGCCCAGGGGCCCGGCAACAAACCGGTCATCACACGCCCGCCATCCAGCGGCGGCAATGGCAGCAGGTTCAGCACCATCAGGATAATGTTAATGGTAATCCCCGCAACGCCCATATAAATCAGCGCCATGCCATTCTCACCCAGCAACAGACCCAGGCGTGCCAGCAGTGCCCAGGCGATCGCCATCAATAAATTTGCGCCCGGCCCTGCAACCGCCACCAGCGCCATGTCCCGTTTGGGATGGCGCAGGTTTTTCCAGTTGATCGGGACCGGCTTGGCGTAGCCAAAGATAAAACCGGCCTGCAGTAATAACAGCATACCGGGTATCAGTATGGTTCCCACGGGATCGACGTGCTTGAGCGGATTCAGTGTCAGGCGCCCCAGCATGAATGCCGTGTTATCACCCAGTTTGCGGGCAATCCAGCCATGTGACACCTCATGTACAGTGATTGCCAGCAGTACCGGCACCACCCAGATCGATATTTTTTGCACCAGGCTGAGTTCAAGCATCGGCGGATTATAACCTTATGATTGGCAATTGCATTAACGTGGTTCCCGGCAAACTAAAATCCCTCAACACTACCCCGCCCCTGCCTGACTACCTCGGGTACGCCGTCCACAAGGTCCACGACCGTGGTCGACTCCACCCCGCAGTGATCACCGTCAATCACCAGGTCAACATCGTGTTCCAGCTTTTCGCGGATATCGTAGGCATCCGTTTCCGGCATGTCCTTGCCCGGGAGTATCAGGGTAGAACTCATCAACGGCTCACCCAGTTCATCCAGCAGTGCCTGGGCAACAGGATGGTCAGGGATGCGAATGCCAATGGTCTTGCGCTTCGGGTTTTGCAGTCGACGTGGCACCTCATGTGTCGCTTTCAGAATAAAGGTATAGGCTCCCGGTGTCAGCGACTTCAACAGACGATAACTGCTGTTGTCCACCTTTGCATAGGTGGCTATCTCGGACAGATCACGGCACATCAGGGTAAAGTTATGCTTGTTATCGAGATGGCGGATGCGTCGTATGCGCTCCATGCCGTACTTGTCACCGACATGGCACCCCAGCGCATAGCTGGAATCTGTCGGGTACACAACAAGACCACCCTGACGGATAATCTCTACCGCCTGGTGGATCAACCGTGCCTGCGGGTTAAGCGGATGAATCTGGAAAAACTGGCTCATCGAACCGGCCAGCGCTCACTTTCCCACACCGGTGGACAGCCCGCCGGCAATGCCGGTAGCTGGCCCAGTTTAATCCACGGATTTTGCGGCCCGTGGTAGTCAGAACCACAGGATGCCAGCAGCTGCTCGTTACGGCACAGTGCTGCCATGGCACTGATGTTGTCGCGGCTATGACTGCCTGACACGACTTCCATACCCACACCACCACCGGCACGAAATTCACCGAGGAGACGACGCAGCTTACTGGCCGTCATCCGGTACCGTGCCGGGTGTGCAATCACGGCCAGCCCCCCGGCCCGATAGATCCAGTCGAGTGCGTCCTCAAGACTCGCCCACTGACCGGACACGAAGCCGGGCTTGTTATTCACCAGGAAACGCTTGAATACCTCACGTACAGTGCGGGCATGCCCGGCCGCCACCAGATGCTGGGCAAAATGTGTCCGCCCGACAATATTGCCCTTTGCCAGTGCACGCGCACCCTCGTAGCAGCCACCGATACCCGCCCTGGCCAGACGTCGGCCAATTTCCCTGGCACGCCAGTGACGAAATTCACGCAGTGCTTCAAGTCCTGTCTGTAATGGCTCGCAACCCGGATCAACATTCAGGCCGAGTATATGGATGGTCTGTGACTGCCAGCTTACCGATATTTCCACGCCCGGCACCAGTTGCAAGCCCAGCCCCCGGGCGGTGTGAGCGGCTTCAAGCAGCCCATCCAGTGTGTCGTGGTCAGTTAGTGCCAGCACATCCACACCGGCGGCATGCGCTGCAGTCACCAGTTCGACCGGGCTCAGGCTCCCGTCGGAGGCGATTGAGTGGCTATGTAAATCATACTGAAGAGGCATCCGGCCCATTCTACAGGACAGTGCTTTATAATGTGCCCTGAACACCTTGGCACTCTTTCAAAGCGAAATTTCCACACTAATAACCGGGCCTTCATTATGCACATACCCACGGGAGAACTGACTGTTATCCTGACCGACATCGACATTGTCCTTGAGGCCTGCAAACAGGCCGGATCGACACCCGCCATAGCGTCAGAAACCGAGGCAGACCTGCCTGCAATTGCACTGGCGCTGGAGCACCTGATTGATGTCATCACGCGTGTTGAGGCCGACACACAGTCAACTCACGACGCCACCACCGTGGACATCACCGAGATCGGTGAATATGCCCTGCAGTTAGTTGCAGCCCTGTCTGCGGAGTCCGATAACCTGGCCCTGAGCGGGCAACAGCAAGCCCTGGCCAGTCTGGCAATCAATCTTGCCCTCTGGATTGCCCGTCACGGTGGCCAACTCGAAACACTGGAGCCAGTGGCGAATGCCCTGGCCCTTATGGCCAACAGTAGCCGGGAGCCACAAGAACTGGCGCAACTGAGTGGCGTCATAAACGAAATAATTGCTGCCGTATCCAGCTTCATCAGCCAGGACCTGGAAAAAATGAATCCCGGGCGGCCATGGCGGGTACTGCTACTAAACCATAGTATCGTTGCAACACGCAGCCATAATACGGACTTGATGGAAGCGGCCTTTGCCATAATGACCAGCAAGCTGCCGGAAGATGCAACCCGCTTTTTCAGCGAAGGCATGGAGCAAATGGATGCCCTGGATTACCCGCCCCAGGTCCGCCAGGTGATGGAGAAATACCACAGCGAATGGCCGGTTAATCGCTCCCTGCATTAAGCCCATCGCGGATGCGATCCGCTCCTACAGGTGCATCAACCGGCGCAGGAGCGCTTCGCAAGCGCGATTTTCAGGAATATCGCAAATATTCCGGCTTTCACCTGCCCGCTAAAACGACTATTATTTAGCCCCTTTGCGCAACACCACATGGAACTTTCCCCGCAAACCCCGGACTAACGCAGCAATGAAATTTCTTTTTGACCTGTTTCCGATTATCCTGTTTTTTGTGGCCTACAAGATGTATGACATCTATGTTGCCACGGCCGTCGCTATTGCTGCCGCTTTTGTACAAACCGGCCTGTTCTGGTTCAAACACCGCAAGTTCGAAAAGATGCACCTCATCACACTGGGCATACTGGTCTTCTTTGGTGGCCTGACACTGATTCTCCACGATCCTGTTTTTATCAAGTGGAAACCGACCGTGGTGAACTGGTTATTTGGCGCCACCTTCCTCGGCAGCCAGTTTATCGGCAAGAAACCCCTGGTCGAACGCATGATGGGACACGCTATCACCGCACCTTCCCCGGTCTGGCAACGGCTCAACTGGGCATGGGTCCTGTTTTTTATAGCCATGGGTGCTCTCAATTTGTATGTCGCTTTCAACTTCAGTGAAGAGACCTGGGTGAACTTCAAGCTGTTTGGCATGATGGGCCTGACACTGGTGTTCGTGTTCGGACAGGCCTTCTACCTGAGCCGCTACATGGAAGTCGCAGAGGAAGCCGACAAGGAAGCCGACGAGGAAGCATAGTCATGATGCTGTATGCGATTATCAGCCAGGACAAGCCCGGCACGCTTGAGCAGCGACTGGCGACACGCCCGGCCCACCTGGAACGGTTGCATGCACTGCAAGATGAGGGTCGTCTGCTGCTTGCTGGCCCGCATCCTGCCATCGACAGCACCGACCCCGGTGAGGCAGGCTTTACCGGCAGCCTGGTCGTTGCAGAATTCCCCTCACTGGACGACGCACAAATGTGGGCAGATGCCGATCCGTACGTCACCGCCGGCGTCTATGCGCAGGTCACCGTTAAACCCTTTAAAAAGGTACTGCCCTGATATGACGAACGCACGTGCAACGATGATCCGCGAGCGCCTGACGCGCGAATTGCAACCCGTGAAGCTTGAGATCATAGACGAAAGCGCAAAGCATGCCGGTCATGCCGGCGCCGCCAGTGGCGGCGGTCATTTTATCGTCAATATTGTTTCCCCTGCATTCGAGAACAAAACACTCATTCAGCGGCACCGACTGGTCTATGATGCAGTCGGGGATATCATGCACAGTGAGATCCATGCGCTCAGTATCCAGGCAAAAACACCGCAAGAATCCTGATTTCCAACCCTAAAAAAGGACTAAACCAATGAATTATCGTCATTACCTTGTACTCATCGCATCTCTGGCAGCCGCCACAGGCTGCGACCAAACGCAGTCAAGCGACTCCACGGATACCGGCAACGCTGCAGCCACAGCTGCGCCGGCTATCGAGGGTGTCGTCGTTGCAACCGTCAACAACAGCCCGATAACCCAGGATGTCCTGGATGTCTATGCCACTCAACGCAAGGCACAGCCCGGCAATGAGCAGGCGAATACCGAGGAAGCGATACTAAACGAGTTGATTGCACTTGAGCTGATGCGACAGGACAGCATCAAGAAGGGCCTGGACTCACAACCGGTTGTCATTGCCTCACTCAACCAGACAACCCGCACCACACTTGCCGGTGCCGCTATCAAGGACTTCATGACCAATAACCCCGTCACGGACGAGGCTGCAAAGGCCTTCTATGATGAGCAGATGGGCGCAGTTGGCAAGGAATATAACGCACGTCATATTCTCGTGGCTGACGAGGAGTCGGCGAAAGAGGTTATTAAACTGCTTGACAGTGGCAGTGACTTCTCTGAGCTCGCCAAGGAAAAATCCACCGGCCCGTCCGGCGCCAGTGGTGGCAAACTTGGCTGGTTTGGTCAAGGCCAGATGGTGAAGCCGTTCTCCGATGCTGCGGCCGAACTGGATAAAGGCGCCTACACCAAGACACCGGTTCAGACACAGTTTGGCTGGCACGTCATCATCCTGGATGATGTCCGCGAAAGCACTCCACCACCGTTTGATGATGTGAAGGACCGCATAAAGATGCTGCTTGCCAACCAGAAGTTACAGGCATACATTGAGTCGATAAAGAGCTCGGCCACCATCGATATCAAGTAGCAAACCCTGAAGCTGTTCACGGCTGGCGGGACGGGACGTGCCCGCCAGCCGTTTATCCTGCAGGTGCCCGTCTCTGCACCAGCGACACCACATCCACAACCGGGGCGACCTCATTAGTCAGCCATGCCTGTATGCGCACACCATTTTGCGGATCACTCATAACATTCAAATAACTGTGGCGTACCGTATCAATCAACTCGTAGATGGTTTCTCCATCAACACCCGTCGTCACGTTCATCGCAGGCACATTCAATAACAGGATCTGTGCGGTATCAGAAAGCTCTGACTGCATCATGTGGAAAATATATTTCATATAATGACCAGCCTGAAGCCAGGCTGCGTCTGGATGAGAGACGACGGTATCGGCCACCTGAAACCGGAACGACTGCATCGGGTAGGCTGCTTCAACGATCCCGAGCAACCGGGAAACAAGATTGATAATCTGATTACGTTGCAGCCGTCCATCCTTCGCATCCGCCAGCACGCAGGCATTCCGCCCGGCTGCATCAACAAAGGCGTCCAGATCAGTCAGAAACACCTGCAGGTCACTTTGCAGTCGGTCCCGTACTGCGCACAGGTTTTCGAGATTTCCCTGGAACTGGAACAGGCCTGTTTCCTTATCCTGACTATACACGGGTGCTTCAGACGGCTGCTCAAGCGTTCGCGTCATCTCGATTTCGTCATTGAGCAACGTGCCACCGGCTAACATGACCGGTAACTGGATCACCTCAATCAGGGCATGCCAGAGTGCTGACAATGTGCGCGGACCGGAGGAGAATTGCACCGGGATATCTTCCAGGGCATCCGCAACCACGACAATGCCAGCGGCTGCCTCCGACTCGGGAAAAACAGCGGTAAAGGCCTGCCGGGCACGCTGCGCCCTGTTCACGTTTTCATCCAGCGGAAGTACGCCCAGCAATGGAACATCCTGCCCGAGACGTGAATTTACCTGACGATGAAATTCATTATGTATTTCTTTTGCCTCTGCAAGACAGCGTGCTTTATTAACAATCAGGCGTAACAGGCCGGCAAAGCCGTTCAGATGCAGCACCCTGATCAGGGCGAAGGCTTCCGCACGTGATCGCGGTTCGGGGGTAACAACCAGGACAACAACACCCGAAGCCCTGCAACTGGCCAGCAAAGTCCGCGCATCCATACCGGAGGTATCAATCAGTAAGTCATCATAGCCCTCCTGCACATCCATTTCCTTGATGCAGCCCATACGTTGTTCAGCCTGAATCGTCGGCCATTCCCGTAACGGAGTGCCGCATGAAATGATGTCGATCCCCTGATAACCGCTGCGCAACAGGCCCCGCTCATTGGAATCACCCACACGCCTCAGCATACTTACGGGTTGCTGCACCAGTAGCAGCTTGTCAATCGGAGTTGCACTCTCACGCGCATAGAAAACGCCCACCTGCCGCCCTCGCCGGACCTGCTCAAGGGCAATATTGATTGCCAGGTGTGTCTTGCCCGTACCTGGCAGACCACTTGTGATTGTCATTATTCTCGTCATTACTGCTTACCTAATCGAATGAATAGCCGGCCCGCATACAGGCTGTACTGCACATTTCCTGAAACTGTTTCACTCTGTTAAAGATTAAGCATCGCCACGGAATCCACAAAAAACACGGAAAAATAAAAACTTTATAAGAAATATTTTCGTGTCCTTCCGTGGTGATTAAATAAAACAATGCGGTAGTCTGATTTTACTTTATTCCGGCTACTGTGTCTGTTCCTCGATGTATTGACGTTGTTGTGCATTTCCCCCGGGGGCCTGTCCCTTTCAACATATTCAGAACCCAGCGTATCGATTACCGGGCCAGGGATCACTGGCACAAACAGTGATTACTTCGAGACCATCGCAACGCAAGCCGCCTCATCCAGGACCGCTACACCAAGCTTAATTGCCTTGTCATACTTTGACCCCGGATCCTCCCCGACAATGACATAGTCCGTATTCCTTGACACGCTCCCTGTCACCCTGGCACCCAGTGACTGCAACTTTTCTTTCAACTCCGCACGCGGCATGGAGAGCGTCCCTGTCAGCACAAATGTTTTACCGGCAAGTAACTGCACTTGCGGCTTGTCTACAGCACTCCAGTGAACACCGGCCGCACGCAGCTTGCAGATTACATCACGGTTATGTTGTTCACTGAAGAACTCGAGTATCCGTTTCGCCACGATCGGTCCAATGTCGTGAACAGCTTCCAGCGCCTCAATATCGGCGGCCATCAACGACTCGAGATCTCCGAACGCCCGGGCAAGGGTTTGTGCCGTCGTTTCACCCACCTCACGAATCCCGAGGGCATAGATAAAGCGCTCCAGCGATGTTGACTTGCTCTTGTCGAGTGCCTCGATCAGGTTTGTTGCCGACTTCTCGGCCATGCGCTCGAGGCCGGCGAGATCATCGGCAGTGAGCCGGTAGAGGTCACTGATATTACTGATAAGGTCTTTTTTGACCAGTTGTTCCACCAGTTTGTCACCCAGACCTTCAATGTCCATGGCACGGCGTGAAGCATAATGCTTGATTGCCTCCTTGCGTTGAGCGGGACAAAACAGACCACCCGAACAGCGTGCGACAGCCTCCCCCGCTACTCGCACCACATGCGACTGACACACAGGGCACGTCGTCGGCAGGTGAAATTTTCGTGCGCCCTTGCCGCGTTTTTCCCTGATGACACGCACCACCTCGGGAATGACGTCACCGGCACGCCGCACCATCACAGTATCGCCCTTGCGCACATCCTTGCGCTGGACCTCCTCTTCATTGTGCAGTGTTGCATTGGTGACGGTGACACCACCCACAAAGACCGGTTCCAGTCGTGCAACCGGCGTCAGCGCACCGGTACGTCCTACCTGGATATCAATCCCCAGCACCCGGGTTGCACATTCCTGTGCCGGGAACTTGCGGGCAATCGCCCAGCGTGGCGCGCGTGCCACGAAACCCAGTGAATCCTGCTGGTACAGACGGTTGACCTTGAACACCACGCCATCGATATCGAAGGGCAAGGTGTCACGCAGCTGCTCATAGTGCTGGTAATAGGCGATGCACCCGGATATCCCGGATACCCGTTGCACGTCATCATATACACGCAGGTGCCAGCCCTGCAGTTGTGACAGGATATCCGTGTGTGTCGTTGCCAGCGTACCGCCGGCGACCTTGCCAACACCGTAACAGAACATTTCCAGGGGCCGCCTGGCGGTTATTGCCGGATCCAGCTGGCGCAAGCTGCCAGCGGCGGCATTGCGCGGATTAACAAACAATTTCTGGCCTTCAGCACTGGCCTGTTGATTCAATGCCTTGAAACCCGCATGCGAGATGAATACCTCGCCCCGCACCTCCAGAACCTCGGGAATCGAGCAACCGCTTAATTTCAACGGTACCGATGCGATGGTGCGTACATTCTGCGTCACATCCTCACCGGTCACACCGTCACCGCGCGTGGCTGCACGTACCAGCTTGCCTTCCTGGTAGAGCAGACTGATGGCGAGGCCGTCAAGTTTGGGTTCGGCCGCATACTCGACCTGGCCGGTTTCGAGGCGCTCACACACGCGCCGGTCAAAATCGTTCAGTTCAGCATCGGAAAAGGCATTGTCAAGAGACAGCATGCGCACCTCGTGGCGCACCTCGCCAAAGACCTTCAGTGGTGCCGCACCGACACGCTGTGTAGGTGAATCCGGGGTAATGAGTTCCGGGTATTGTGTTTCGAGGGATTGCAGTTCGCGGAGTAACTGGTCGTATTCCGCGTCCGGGATCAGGGGATCATCCCGGCTGTAGTAACGATAATTATGCTCGTGTAACTCGGAATGCAGTTTCCGCGCACGGGCGTGCACGGATTTCGGCACACTCATGATGCCGCATTAGCCACCCGCTGTTGCAACTGGCAGCTGATCACCTCTTCACGCATATGAGAAATCGTCTGATTAGTCAGCCCACTGCGTGTGGCATCGCACACGGAACTGTCCAGGTGACCTGCCAGTATCCGCGCCGACTCGACCATGGCATCAAAAGCATGTACACCGTCTACGCTTCCCGGTACTTGCAGGAACAGGACAATACCCTCAGTGGTAAAGTCTCCCATTGAGGAGAGGTCAAAAATACCCGGCTCCTTGATATTGGCAGCAGAAAACAGGATCTTCTCCTGGCCATTGATAAATTCAGTACGGTGAAAAATCTGCATATCACCGTATTCGAGACTGGCATCAGCGAGCGCACCCAGCAGTACCGGACCACGGAACGGGACCCCGCGCGGCGCCATCACATAGAGGGTAAACACCTTGTCGGGAGAGACGCTCTCGCCTGTTTCGACCGCTTCCTCGTCAGAAGCCCCTGCGAGCGGCGTGGAATCATCATCTAACGGGTCTTGAAGCAGGACATCTCCAGCATACATCTCACCCGCCTGATTCACGATATCATCAAGATCGTTATCGTAATCAAATTCATCAAAGCCGTCATCCTGACCAAGTACCGGTGCCGTACGATGAACGCTACCGCGCTGTGGCAATGAGACTTTCCTGTCCTGGTAAAGACTGAACAGATAGATCGCGAGAACGATGGCAATCCCGACAATGAGAAGTATCCAGCGCAAATTTTCCATGAAAAAATAACCTGACCGCATTAAGCGAAGAAATCTAGAGTTACTGTATTTTCCTCCATATGCAGGGAGGAATTCAACCGGGTCTGACCTGCCCGCATTAAACAGCAGCCAGCTTCACTGCCTCATCAATATCAACAGCCACCAGGCGTGACACACCGGGCTCATGCATAGTAACACCCGTCAACTGGCTGGCCATCTCCATGGTGATCTTGTTGTGAGAGATGAAGATAAACTGTACATGCGCTGACATCTTGCGAACCATATCGCAATAACGCCCGACATTGGCATCATCCAGCGGCGCATCAACCTCGTCCAGCATACAAAACGGTGACGGGTTCAGCCGGAATATCGCAAACACCAGCGCAATCGCGGTCAATGCCTTTTCGCCACCAGAAAGCAGGTGGATGGTACTGTTACGCTTACCCGGGGGACGTGCCATGACCGTTACCCCGGTATCCAGCAGGTCATCGCCGGTCAGTTCCAGGTAGGCATGCCCCCCGCCAAACAAGGTCGGGAAATTTTCCTGCATGCCCTGGTTAACCATTTCGAAGGTCTCTTTGAAGCGCGCACGTGTTTCCTTGTCAATCTTGCTGATGGCACCTTCCAGTGTATCCAGGGCCTCGATCAGGTCAGCATGCTGCGCATCAAGATACACCTTGCGTTTGGATTCCTCCTCGTATTCCTCGATCGCGGCCAGATTGATTGGCCCAAGTCGCTGGATACGCAGTTCCAGTTTCTCGGCCGTCTCGGCCCAGACAGCAACACTCGCCGACTCGTCTATCTGCTCCAGCAGCGGTTGATACTCAAAGCCGGATGCCGTTATCTGCTCCAGCAGCGTATCACTGCGCACCTTGATTTCCTGCCAGGCCATACGGTCCTGTTCAAGCTGCTCACGCATGTTGCTGGCGCTGCGTTCCTTCCTGATCCGTTCCTGGTCAAGTCCTCGCGTATTGTGTTCGATGTCTTCAACCTGTTTACGTGCTGCTCCGAGCTCCGCTTCAACAGTCATGCGTCGCGAAAGCATCGCTTCCAGCTCGGACTCAAGTTCAACAATCGGGATATCGCCCTGACCGAGCACAGTGGTCAGTTCGTCACGACGTGTGAACAGCTGCTGACACTGCTCACGCATGCGCGTCAGTGACTGGTTCGTGGCACCCTGCCCCGTACGCATGGACTCTGCGCGTATCGCCAGTTCGTGCATTGTTTGCTGATCACTGCGCGCAGATTCCCTGGCGGCATCGAGCGAACGGCTAAGATGTTGCTGCTGACGTGTGCGCTCCTCGCGTTCCACTGACAGGGCGGCAGCAGCATCCAGCGCCTCCTGAAGCCGGGTCCGCGCACCTGCCTGCGCCTCTGCCTCGCTGGCCTTTTCAGTGCGCAGCACCTCGGTTTCCATCATGACATGCTCGCGCCGGCTTTGTTGCTGCTCAAGGCGCGACCGCACGGCCGCCAGCTGGGCACGCAGGTCACTGACAATACGTTGCACCTGGTTATATTCACTCTGTAACTGCTCGCGCCCGGTTTCAGCCGCTACCAGGTCCTCACGTGCAGTCGTAATTGACTGGTTTAATGCCTCGATGTTTTCGGCCTGCGCCCTGCTCTGCGTGCTCAACACGCTGATTTCGCGTTCACGCTCCAGCACCCCCGCCTTCTCGTCGGTATCACGAGCAACACGTAACCAGCTCTTTCCTATCCAGACGCCGTCCCTGGTAATAATGGACTCATGGAATGCCAGTCCGGCACGCATTGACAGGGCCTCTGTCAGGGATTCCGCCGCATAGATACCATCAAGCAATGTGCCCATGGACCAGGACGATGTGATCTTGCTAGTCAACAGCACACCGTTGTCACTGGACGTGGACGCAGCGCCGGCGACACTGGTATCAAACAGCGCTACCGCACCCTGTTCCAGACCACCAAGCAGCTGTGCTGCACTATCCAGCCCGTCTACACACACAGCTTCGAGATAAAACCCCAACGCAGTTTCTACCGCATGTTCCCAGCCTGGCTCGACCTGTATCCCCTGTGCCAGTCGCTGCGCACCCTGCAATCCGCTCGATTTCAGCCAGCCAGTGACCTGCTCCGAACGCTGACCCAGTGCCGCGTGCTGCAATGTTTCAAGGGAAGCCAGCTGGCCACGGGTATCATGATGAATGCTTTGCAGCGCGGCGAGCTCCTGTTCCCGTTGCTCCAGTCCGCCACGCACATCGGCTATATGCCGAACAGCATTATCCAGTGTCGCCTGTATCCCGGTCAGCTCGGTTTCCTGCACCTCACATTGCTGTGCCCTTGTCTGTAATCCCTCTTCTATGGACTGTTCACCCAGTGTTTGCTGCTCATCGTCCATGCGCTGCAAGCGCTCATCAAGCTGCTGCATGTGGCGATCAAGATGATCCAGACGGGTACGTTCCACCTGTGCAGCCTGTGCACGCTCCGCAGAACGCTGATTAAACTCGTCCCATTCGTCCTGCCAGGCATGCATGGCTTGCTCGGCAGCTTGCAGCGCCGCTGCTGACTGCCCGGTACGCTCCGTGGCCGCCGCAAGATCGGGCTCCACTGCTTCAAGATCCCGTACCAGCTCTTCCAGCCGCGCACTGTCAGCCTTGATGTGCGCCTCGATCTCGGCCAGCGTCTGCTCGGCACGTGACAATTCCTGTTGCTGTTGCTGACGCGACTCCTTGTTGTGCTTGATGGCCTGTTCGATACGGGCTACATCCGCTCCCAGCTTGTAATAGTGACCTTGCACGGTATTAAAGGACTCATTCGCACCGGTCAGGCTGTCACGCAGCTTTTCAAGTTCGGCTTCTATCCTGCGCTGCTCGGCCAACTCAGCCTGCATGGCAAGCTCTCGTTCCTGTATCGCCTGCTCCCGTGAACTGGATTCCTCGTGCATGGCGTTATAGCGTAACGCCAGCAATTCAGCCGTCACCTGCCGCTCTTCTTCCTTGAGCTCCTTGTAGCGTGCAGCTGCACGCGATTGCCGTTTCAGCTTTTCGAGCTGCTTTTCAATCTCTTCCATCAGATCATTCAGGCGATCCAGGTTTTCACGCGTGTGCTTGATCCGGTTTTCTGTTTCGCGGCGGCGCTCCTTGTACTTGGATATCCCGGCAGCCTCTTCCAGAAACGAACGCAGATCATCCGGCTTGGCCTCGATTAACCGCGAGATCGTGCCCTGCTCTATAATGGAATAACTGCGCGGCCCAAGACCGGTGCCCAGAAAAATATCCGTAATATCACGCTTGCGGCAGCGCGTATTATTAAGAAAGTAGTTGGATGTACCGTCACGTGAGACCTGACGACGGATGGAAATCTCATTAAAACCGGCATACTGACCAGCGATGCTGCCATCCGTATTATCAAATACGAGTTCGACACTGGCATGACCAACCGGTTTACGGCCATGTGAGCCATTAAAAATGACATCGGCCATGGACTCGCCGCGCAAGTGCTTGGCCGAGGATTCACCCATCACCCAGCGTACGGCATCAATAACATTCGACTTGCCACAGCCATTCGGGCCGATGATTCCGATGAGACTACTGGGAACATGGATCGTGGTGGGGTCGACGAAGGACTTGAACCCGGCAAGCTTTATTTTGGACAACCGCATGGACCGCTAGGGTACTCGATTCATACCTGAACGTACAAGCTTTTGTTATTACCTGGAGCTTGCACACATCATCTTGTGTCTTGTATCGTTATCCGCATGTCGACACAGCCCAGCAAGAACCTAGAGACCTTTCCCAATCCACACCCGGCGCGGGATTACACCATCCGTATCCGGACACCTGAATTCACCTGTCTGTGCCCGAAGACAGGCCAGCCGGATTTCGCCAACCTGCACCTTGAATACGTCCCGGATCAGGCCTGCATCGAGCTCAAATCATGGAAACTGTATGTCTGGTCGTTTCGCGATGAAGGCGCGTTTCACGAAGACATCACCAACCGTATACTCAATGATCTGGTCACGGCCTGCCAACCCCGGTACATGCGCCTGCGTGCTGAATTTAACGTCCGCGGTGGTGTGTACACTGACGTGGTCGCGGCGTACCGGCAGCCAGAATGGAGCCCGGCAGACAGCATTACACTGAAATAGTTTAATTTTCAATTAATTATATAATATATCTAATTTAATTACTAGAATAGGCGCTCTACCCGGTATCGACGCCGGCACCTCGGGCTGCGGCTTATGGTGCGGCCCAACTGGCATTAAAAGGATCATCATGAAAAACAACCATTCCGGCATGCACTACCTGCTCGAGGGTTTGCGCCTCATCCGGCAACCCGGTCTGCGCCGTTATGTCGCCATCCCGCTGCTGGTGAGTATCGTGTTCTTCAGCGTCGCGGTCTTCGGCCTGACACACTGGCTGGAACAGTTAATCGGCCTGCTGCTTGGCTATCTGCCCGCCTGGCTTGACTGGCTGCGGTACCTGTTGTGGCCGATATTTGCCATCGCCGGGGTACTGATTATTTTTTACACCTTCTCCCTGATCACCAATCTGATTGCCGCACCGTTCAATGGCATGCTGGCGGAAGCGGTAGAGAAACATCTCACCGGGCAACCCATCGAAACCGGTGGCTGGCAGGCACTGGTGAAGGATTTCATACCCAGCATGCTTTCGGAGTTGCGCAAACTGCTTTATTTTCTGCTGCGGGCACTGCCACTCGGCATTCTGTTCCTGATCCCCGGCATCAATGTTGCAGCACCCTTTATATGGGGACTGTTCAGCGCCTGGATGCTGGCCATTGAATACCTTGATTACCCGATGGCGAATCACCTGCTGCATTTCTCGACACAACGCAAGATGCTGCGGAAGCGACGTGTGCTGTCCTATGGCTTTGGCGGCAGCTCATTGCTCATGACCATGATACCGGTGGTGAATTTTCTCGCCATGCCGGTCTCCGTGGCCGGTGCCACCGCAATGTGGGTGGGGGAATTGCAGGAACAAGTAGAGAACAACTTGTAGGAGCGCATCGCATGCGTGATTGCGGTGGTTGATTTGTTCGCGCATGCGATGCGCTCCTACAGTCAGGACAAGAACTCCCGCAAGCGCCGCACACCCTCCTGCAGATTTTCCAGTGAGGTGGTATAGGCAAAACGCACATGGGTTCCAGGCTGGTTGACACCGAAATCAGTCCCCGGGGTAATGGCCACACCCGCTTCCTCCAGTAGTCGTGAAGTGAAACGGTAACTGTCGTCGGTAAAATGGCTGCAGTTGGCATACAGGTAAAAGGCACCGTCCGGGATCACCGGTATATCAAAACCGACGTCACGCAAAGCGGGCAATAGATAATCGCGGCGCTGCTTGAATTCGCGACGCCGCGTTTCCAGGATGTTGATACTCTCCTCGTCAAACGCCTTCAGGGCTGCATGCTGGGCGATCGTCGGAGCCGCCAGGAACAGGTTCTGTGCCAACTTTTCAATATCTGCCACGTACGCCTGCGGCGCAATCAGCCAGCCCAGTCGCCAACCGGTCATACCGAAATACTTGGAGAAACTGTTCACCACAAAAATCTCATCCGAGATGGCCAGGGCCGTGCTTGCCTGCTCATCGTAAACCAGACCGTGGTAGATCTCATCCACAATCAGACAGCCATCCTGCGCGGCTGCAATGGCATGGTATTCACGCAGGGTATGCTCTCCCAGCAGGGTGCCGGTGGGGTTTGACGGCGAGGCCACCAGCAAGGCTGCAACCTGCTCTGTCCAGTAATCGCGCACTTGCTGTGGCGTTGCTTGATAAGCCGTTGCGGCTGTCACCGGGATACCCAGCGGCTGTCCATTCAACAAATAGACAAAATTGCGGTTGCAGGGATAACCCGGGTCTGCCATTAATACCTGGTCACCGGGATTCACCACCTCGGCCATAATCAGCTGCAACGCAGCCGAGGCACCGGGCGTTACAATAACCCGCTGCGGTTCGATATCAACGCCGTAACGCTGCTTGTAAAACCCTGCAATACGTTCCCGTAGTGCCCACAAACCTGCCGCCGGGGTGTAATGCGTGTAACCCTCCTGCAAGGCCCTGATACCGGCATCAATGACAGGCTGCGGCGTAACGAAGTCCGGCTCACCGATTTCCATGTGAATAATCGAACGACCTGCCGCCTCCAGCTCACGGGCACGCGCCAGCAGCGCCATCACATGAAATGGCTGGATCGACTGCATGCGGCTGGCCGGTTTCATTGTCAAGCACCCTGACAGAGGGCGTGCAAGCGACGCAGATACTCCATGTCGACGATGGGTCCGGGTTGCAAACAACCCTGCAACATGTGACAGGGATTGTCCGGCTCACCGAGGTGATCCAGTACCACGGCTGCATCTGAAAAATCCTGCCTATCTGTGAACTGATTAACAGTGATCAGCACATCCAGGCCGGCAGCGCGTGCAGACTTCAGACCATTCGCGGAATCTTCAAGTGCAAGGCAGTCCCCGGCGGACAATCCCAGCCTGGACATGGCATAGTTATAGATATCAGGTGCAGGCTTCTTCCGGGGAACCACATTGCCAGCTGCGACCACTTCAAACCAGTCGTCCTCATGCTCACCGAAGCTGTGTCTGAATAATGCACTGACATTGGCAGGGGTTGTCGTCGTCACAATTGCCAGGCGCAAGCCTTTATCACGCGCCTCCCTGATCAGGCGATCAACACCCGGTCGTAACGGTACCTGCCCTTCAGTCATCTTGCTGACATAGATCGACGTTTTATCAGCATGCAGCCCGGCAATAAATGTATCCGTATCCGCTGGCAGGTCAGATCCCGGTTGTTCCTGCTGCATGTAGTGACGAATGCGCTCCTTGCCACCGGTTACTGACAGTAATTCATGGTAGCGTTCGGGGCTCCATACCCAGTCCAGTCCCGCTGCCTTGAAGGCCTCATTAAATGCCTGACGATGCACCTCCTCGGTATCCGCCAGTGTTCCATCTACATCGAATAACAGTGCCTGCAATTCTGGTTTCATACTCTGATCCTCTCTATACCATTAACACCGACGGACACAACGAGCCCAGGAAGGTCGCTGCCGCGGCAGTTTTTTGTGCTAATTTCCGTTCTTGACTAATAGTAAAAGTGGCGTATAAATAGCGCCCCTAAAGCTGTTGGTAGCTGATAATAATATGTAAAAGCACAGCTCGTAAAATTTATTTTATTCAATTCAAACAGCATGTTAAACCAGCCAAATCTGGAGAGAGTCTACATGGCGGCAACAAAGAAAGCAGTAAAGACCAAGGCAACGGTCAAGAAAAAGACCGTCGCGAAAAAGAAGACCGTCAAAAAGGCTGCTGTGGAAACTGCTGCGCCGAAGAAAGTTGCGCCGAAAACAGCCGCCACAAAGAAGAAAACGACAAGGCGGAGGCCCGCATCGCAGATAGGGCCTGTACCGGGTATCGCCTCCTATAAGGAAAAGAAGGGCGAGGAGTACATGAATGAAAAGCAGGTCCAGCACTTCAAGAACATCCTGCTGGAATGGAAACGCGGATTAATGGAGGAAGTGGATCGCACGGTGCATCATATGCAGGATGATGCGGCAAATTTCCCCGACCCGAATGATCGGGCCACCCAGGAGTCGGAATTCAGCATGGAGTTACGTGCACGTGATCGGGAGCGCAAACTGATCAAGAAAATCGATGAATCGATTAGCCACCTCGATAACGATGAATTTGGTTACTGCGAGGCCTGCGGTGTTGAGATTGGCGTCAAACGCCTTGAAGCAAGACCCACGGCAACGCTGTGCATCGACTGCAAGATTCTGGATGAAATCCGGGAAAAACAGCGGGGTTAAGCACCAAATGCCCTCGCTGTACATTAAAAGCCGGCATACGCCGGCTTTTTTATTTCCTGCATAGACGCCCCGATGACCCGCTACCGCGGCCGCTTCGCACCCTCACCGACCGGGCCGTTACATTTTGGCTCGCTGATTGCGGCAACCGGCAGTTATCTGGATGCCCGTCATCAACAGGGGGAATGGCTACTCCGTATCGAAGACCTGGACCCGCCACGCGAGATCGCCGGTGCCAGCGAAAACATCATACGAACGCTGGAACAACTGGGTATGACATGGGATGGCCCGATCAGTTACCAGAGCCAGCGCAGTCACCTCTATGATGACGCACTTGACCTGCTCTGGCAGCAGGGCTTTCTCTATGACTGCGGCTGTAGCCGCAGGGACATTGCTGACAGCGCAATACTGACTGAAGCCGGGCCTGTATACCCTGGCACTTGCCGTAATGGCCTAGCCCCGGGACGCAACCCCCGTTCTGTCAGGGTGCGCGTAGATCCTGTCAAAATCGGCTTTCGAGACCGTCTGCAAACGCCGCTGCTACAGCAACTTGCCTCCGAGGTTGGTGACTTTATCGTCAGACGTGCGGACAAGCTGTTTTCCTACCAGCTTGCCGTGGCAGTGGATGATGGCGCGCAACAGATCAGTCATGTCGTGCGCGGTGCTGATTTGCTGGATTCAACGCCACGGCAGATGTACCTGCAACGGTTACTGGGGCTGCCAACACCTGCCTACCTGCATTTGCCGGTCGCCATGAAAACCGACCAGGCCAAGCTCAGCAAACAAACCTTCGCACAGCCGCTCACGGTGGATGACAGACACAGTGCCGTGATCGACGCGCTGCGATTCCTGCGCCAGGAATTACCGGATTCACCCCACGATGCCAGCAGGGATGAACTCTGGCAATGGGCTATTGATCATTGGGACATCACTGCCCTGCCGGTCTGCCGCACTTTACCGGCACCCGCGGAATACATCGACCCGTCCTGAAAATACCACCACCGTCACTTGGCACAACTGGCTGCATGACTATAATCAACAAGCATTCACCCCATATCACGTTATCACAAAGGGAATTTACCAATGTCTGACTCCAGGATTTACGATGTACCGGAAGCTTTCGCCCGGAATGCGCTACTCGATGCGGCACAATTTGAAGCCCTGTATGAGCGATCGATTACTGACCCCGCCGGTTTCTGGGCCGAGCAGGCAGAGAAATTCCTCAGCTGGGACAAATACTGGGATACGGTCCTTGACTGGGATTTCAGCAAGGGACATATCCGCTGGTTTGAAGGTGGCCAGTTAAATGCCTGTTACAACTGCGTTGACCGGCATCTAGATACGCGCGGCGATCAGGTTGCCCTGATCTGGGAGGGAGATGATCCCGCCAATGACGACCACATCACCTACAAGGTGCTGCACGAACGCGTTTGTCGCATGGCCAATGTGCTCAAGTCACGCAACGTCAGAAAAGGTGACCGGGTTTGTATATACATGCCGATGATCCCGGAAGCTGTCTACGCCATGCTGGCCTGCGCACGCATTGGTGCCGTGCATTCGGTGGTCTTTGGCGGCTTTTCACCGGAGTCCATCAAGGACCGGATACTGGACTCGGATTGCCAGACCGTTATCACGGCCGATGAAGGCTTGCGCGGCGGTAAAACCATTCCGCTAAAAGGTAATGTGGACCAGGCACTGCTATCCTGCCCGAATGTACATACGGTGCTCACCGTGCGCCATACTGCCGGCGATATCGACTGGCATAAGGAACGTGACATCTGGTATCACGATGCCACAGCCAGCGTCTCCGCTGATTGCCCCGTAGAACGGATGGATGCTGAAGATCCGTTGTTTATCCTTTACACCTCGGGATCAACCGGCAAACCTAAAGGTGTGCTGCACACCACAGGCGGCTATTTGCTCTATGCCGCAATCACGCACAAGTATGTGTTCGATTATCACGATGGCGATATTTACTGGTGCACGGCTGATGTAGGCTGGATAACCGGTCATTCCTACATTGTTTACGGCCCATTATGTAATGGTGCCATCTCACTGGTGTTCGAAGGCATTCCGACCTACCCTGATGCCTCACGTTTCTGGCAAGTCTGCGACAAGCACAAGGTCAATACCTTTTATACTGCACCCACCGCCCTGCGGTCCTTGATGCGCATGGGCGATGCCCCGGTTAAAAGCACTTCACGCGAGAGCCTGCGCCTGCTTGGTACAGTGGGCGAACCCATAAACCCGGAGGCATGGGAATGGTATTACCATAGCGTCGGTGATGCGCGCTGCCCGATTGTGGATACCTGGTGGCAGACCGAAACCGGTGGCCACATGATTACAGGGGTTCCCGGTGCAGTAAAAATGAAACCGGGCTCTGCCACACGTCCCTTCTTTGGCGTGCAGCCAGCCATCGTCGATGGCGAAGGTAATATCCTCGAGGGTGCCGCTGAAGGCAGCCTTGTCATCACCCATCCCTGGCCCGGTCAAATGCGCGATGTCTACGGCGATCATCAGCGGTTTATCGATACCTACTTCAGCGCCTTCCCGGGGAAATACTTCACAGGAGACGGTGCGCGCCGTGATGAGGATGGCGACTACTGGATTACCGGACGCGTTGATGATGTCCTGATCGTATCAGGCCATAATCTGGGAACAGCAGAACTTGAAAGTGCGCTGGTATTGCACGACACGGTTGCCGAGGCTGCTATCGTTGGTTATCCGCACGACATCAAGGGCCAGGGTATCTACGCCTACGTCACTCTGGTCAGTGGCATCGAACCCAGCGATGAACTGCGCAACGAACTGGTCAAACACGTGCGCAAGGAAATCGGTCCCATTGCCACACCCGATATAATACAGTGGGCACCGGCTCTGCC
>Ga0316190_10000485_pt1 | contig 27431 bp, 24 predicted proteins | sample Eddworburrow2_MG_FD_204929 | JGI IMG/M metagenome (GOLD analysis project Ga0316190, IMG submission 204929) | Coastal sediment microbial communities from Maine, United States - Eddy worm burrow 2 | ecosystem: Environmental > Aquatic > Marine > Coastal > Sediment | place: USA: Maine | collected... | reverse complement strand
ACCACGACCACAACGATCGGTAAGCGTCGGTTGAAAGCCACGCCAGGTCACGCACCACCAGTTCCTGGCTTCGGGCCGGGTGCCCCACACGATCCGAGCGCAGGGTGTAGATGGCGTACCCATCGGCGTCGCCGTGCTCGTCGTGGGAGACGGCGACATGGACCGGGCCGTCCTCGGACCGTGACGCAAAGGCGTTGTTCTCCCACAGGGGACGGGCCCGGTGCAGGTAACACATTCGGTCGGCGATGAAGGCGATGTAGAGGGCCTTGACGGTGTTGTAGGCGGCCTCGGCATCGAGCAGTTTGACCCGACCCGGGCCGGGATCCCCGTCGAAGAAACCAATGTCGACCGTGTCGATGGCATAGCGCCGGTCGTCGGCCACCTGTGCATAGCCGTAGCGCTGGTAGATGGCAGCCTGGGAAGCCCAGAGGGCGGCCAGAGGCTGGCCCCGCTCGCACATGTCCTCGAAGGCCCGGGTGGTGAGGCGGCGGGCGAGGCCTTGTCGCCGGTACTCGGGCAGGGTTCCAACGGCAGAGACCCCTCCGAGGGCGATGGCGTTGCCGTTGACCCGCATGGTAAACGGGATGGTGGCGTAGCTGGCCACCATCTGGTCGCCGTGGAAGGCGCCGAGGGTCCACTCAGGACGATTCGACTGCGACACCGTGTTCTCGGGGCCGTCGCCAAAGGAGCCCCCGTAGACGTAGGCCCCGATGAGCCCGAGCTGGCCCATCTCCTGGGGCGTGGCCGACCTGATCTCGATGTCCATCCGCCCCATCTTCGCCGCCCCCTCCCCTCGACGCCACCACAACGGCGCCGAAGCCACCGATCAGCGGGCAATAGCGGAGGCCGAGGCGAAGGCGGGGCGAGGGTCGGGCACGCCTGATCGGCACCATCTACCTGCAACCCAGCCGGTTCATCACCGCACTGGTGGAGGAGCACTTCACCCCGGTGGCGGCCCAGTTCATGCCCCACCTGGTGGCTGCGGCCCCCCATCGCCAACCACCGGTGTTGGCCTGGCGGGTCCGCTGGGCCCTGTTCCCGATGGTCGGTGCCCTGCTGAGCGAAGAGAACCCGTACGACAGTGTCGCTCCCGACCTCGACAGCCTCGTGAACCACGTGGTGACCAGCGCCGTCGGTGCCCTGACCGCCCCCGAAGCGACCACCGGCTGAAGGTCGGACTGAAGGCGAGCTGAAGGTCGGCCTCCGATCTCCTGACCTCCAGACTGGGACGATGCGTGTCGCCACCTGGAACGTCAACTCGATCCGGACCCGAATCGACCAGGTGGTTTCCTGGCTTGAGCAGTGGCGGCCCGAGGTGGTGTTGCTGCAGGAAACGAGGTGCCCCGATCACGCCTTCCCCACCAAGGCAGTGACCCGGGCCGGGTACGGGGTGGCCCACCACGGCATCGACCATCGAAACGGTGTCGCCATCTTGTCCCGCATCGGCCTGGGCGATGTGCAGCGTGGCTTCCCCGGCATCAGCCGCCCTCCCTTCGACGAGGCCCGCCTGCTGAGCGCCACCTGTGGCGGGGTACGGCTGCACTGCGTGTACGTCCCCAACGGACGCGAACTCGACGATCCGCACTACCTGTTCAAACTGGTGTGGCTCGAACGACTCAGGTCTGTTGTCGACCCGGCCCGCCCCAGCATCGTCGGCGGCGATGTGAACGTGGCCCCCACCGACCTGGACATCTACGACCCGTCACGGTGGCGGCGCCGCACCCACGCCAGCGCCCCCGAACGGGCCGCCATCGACGCCCTGGGCGATGTCGGGCTGGTCGACGTCACCCGCACCCACCATCCCGGGCCCGGCGTTTACACGTGGTGGGGTTACCGCCCCGGCATGTTCGAATCGAACCGGGGTCTGCGGATCGATCTGCTACTGGCCACCCACGATCTGGCCGCCAGGACCACAGCGGTGGCCATCGATTCCGAGGCCCGGGCAGCTGAACGCCCGAGCGACCACGCCCCCGTGGTCATGGATATCGCAATCTAGCCAAACTGGCCTGCCGCCAGCGGTGGTGCCCGAGGGGTGGAGCCGGTACCGTCGCCATCGGTGAATTGGACCGAGCAGAGGCACCCGCAGCCTGTTCAAGGCAAGGTCGTCACCCGTTTCGCCCCCTCGCCAACCGGCTACCTCCACGCCGGCCACGCCTACTCGGCTCTGTTGAATCAACACCGAGCCAAGGCGGCCGAGGGCTCGTTTGTACTGCGGGTCGAGGACATCGACACCGAACGCTGTCACCCCAGCTACGTTGATGCCCTGTTCGAGGACCTCTCGTGGTTGGGTCTGCGATGGGACGATGAGCCGCTGCGTCAGTCGGAGCGGCTCGACATCTACCAGCAACACCTTGATCAGCTTGAGCGGCAAGGTCTCGTCTACCGCAGCTTCGACTCCCACCCCGACGGGGCCGAGTCGTTGCGGGCTCCCCATGATCCACCGAGGGACGCCTTCACCAGCAAGCCTCTGGCCACGATGCAGCAGCGGGACAATCACGCAACCGGTCGACCTTTCGCCTGGCGTCTGTCGATGGCGGCCGCCGCCTCCCAGTTGGGCTCCGACTACCGGATGCTGGAGGTGCTGGAGCAGACCGATGACGGTTCGGTGGCCGCCCAGCGGGCCGAGCCGTGGCGATTCGGTGACGCCGTGCTCGGTCGACGCGACAGTGGCACCAGCTACCACCTGGCGTCGGTGGTCGACGATGCCACCCAGGGCGTGACCCATGTGGTCCGAGGCCGGGAGCTGCGCGAGGCGGCCGATCTTCACGTGCTGTTGTGCGCCCTGCTCGGGTTCGACCCACCCGTTTACCATCACCACCGGATCATCACCGACAGTCGGGGTCGACGATTGTCCAAGCGCGACGCGGGCCAGTCGTTGCGGGAACTGCGGCGCCAAGGAGTGACGGTGGAGGACCTGGTGCACCGATTCCCCCCTCCTCGGTTCGCCACCCCCACCACCGCCCAGGGCCATCATTGATCAGGGCCATCATTGATCAGGGCCATCATTGATCGGTGGGGCAGGTCAGCGGGGCAGGTCGGCGACCTGGAAGTCGAGCAGCCGGGCGATGCTGTGAAAATGCGCCCGCTGACCAACGGGAGCCCCGATCCCGTCGAGCAGGCGATTCAACATCTGAAGCGCAGCGACAACGCCAATGGCACGCTCCGCCGCCCGCTCATTGAGGGCCACCGCCAGCGCCTCCCGCTCGGCGGTTGGCGGGTTCAACCGGTCGGTTCCCATGCGTTGGACCAGAGCTGCCAACTCTTCACCGGCTTTCAACACCGGCGTCGCACCGCTGGCCACGACGGAGTAGTCAAAATCGATACCCAGTTCGTTGCTGCTCGCACGGAGAAAGCCGGTGTGGGCCAGCAATGAATAGAAGCACTCGTTGAGATACGAGGTTCTGGCTGCCAGGTACTCAATCTGGGGTTTGGAGATGGCGTCGACGTAGGTGGCATCGGTGAGATGACCGAAGGGCACGTACATGGGTTGGAGGATGCGGCGCAGCGCCCGCCCTTCCGACGGCAGGGCATCGAGCACGAACGGGACGATCTGCAGTGGACCGGTGGCAGGCACCCAGCCGTCCATGATCCGGGCCTCAGGGTGCACCTCACCGGTCGGCTCCCCGCTCGGGGTTTTCGCCCCGGGGCCGGGGCCGGGGCCGGGGCCGGGGCCGGGGCCGGGGCCGGGGCCGGGGAGATGGTCGAGGGCAGGCACGGTGGCACCCAGACCGCGGGCGTACCAATCGATGTTGGCCAGGCGGCCTACGATCCCCACAACCTCGAGGTAGCGGAGCCGATCCAGGCCACGGCGCTCAAGGTCACCCACAAACTTCTCGTTGAGGCCCTCGGCGTCAACGGCAACCCAGTGGGCGGCCTCGGCCAGGGGGTGTTCACCGGGGTTCGGCGGATCACCTCCGACCCAGGCGTCACGGGAGCGTTGCACCACTTCGTGCCGTTCCGCCATCGACAGCGTGGGCCCCGGACCCACGAGCGAAACCCACGCCTGTTCCACCGCATCGAGTCGATCGGGGTGGGGCTCGATGGCGGCGTCGATCAGGAAAGCGCTGGGTGAGGAGGTCATGCCGTTGCCGCTACACCCAGGAACTTGCAGAGGGTGTCGGCGATCTCCGCCCGGGCGGCCACGCTGGTGATGATCACGTCAACCGCCGTCAGCGAGGTGTGGATCTGGCCCCGATGGTTGACGTGGCGGGCGTCGACCCCGGCGGCGGCCAGGGCCTGGGCGTAGGCCGCCCCCTGGTCGCGCAAGGGATCAAACTCGGCGGTAGCCACCAGTGTCGGGGGCAGGCCCGACAGATCGGCGGCCCGCAGCGGTGAAACCCGCGGATCGGCCCGCTCGGCCGGATCGGTGTAGTGGTCCCAGAACCACTCCATGAGCGATCGGGTTAGCACGTAGCCTTCGGCGTTCTCGTCGTAGGACGGCCGGGTCTGCCCGCCATCGGTCACCGGTGTGATCAGGACCTGACCATCGATGTGGGGTCCGCCTGCGTCGCGGGCGGCCTGGGCGGCGACAGCGGCCACATTGCCCCCGGCGCTCCAACCGCACAGCGCCAGGCGGCCGGGGATGCCGCCGAGGGTCTCGGCGTTGGCCGCGATCCAGTTCACTGCCGCCACCGCGTCATCGGCCGCCGCGGGGAACCGATGCTCGGGGGCGTGGCGGTAGTCGGCCGAGACCACGATGGCCCCGGTCCGCACACAGAGGTCGCGGCAGAAGGGGTCGTCGGACTCGGCGCTGCCCAGTACCCAGCCCCCACCGTGGAAGTAGGCAACGAGGGGATGGGGGCCTTCGGTGTCGGGCCGGTAGAGACGGTAGGCCAGGTCGCCGTCGGCGCCGGGGAACATCCCGTCGACGATCTCGCCCACCTCCGGCCCCGGTGGACGTTGGGCCGATGCAGCGAGGGAGAAGGCCCGGGCCTCCTCGGGGGTCATCGACTCAAGCGGGGGCAGGTCGAGTTCGGCCATCATCGTCAACAACATGGTCACGTCGGGTTGCAGGGGCCGGATGATGCCGTCGTTGGTGAAGCCTGCGTCGTCGGCTCCACTCAGGGCAAAACCGAGGTAGTCACGCTCCACAACCTCGTTGCAGGCCCGGCGGTAAGCGTCAACACCGCCGATGAAGGGCAGGAACACCCGGGGCTTGCCGGGGACGTTGGCCCCCATGTACCACGAGTTGGCCTTGGGGTAGAGGGTCATGTCGGCGGCGTCGTTGACATGTTGCACCCAGCCGGCCTCGGCACCGTCAGTGGCCTCGATCGAGTCGAGCCCGTGCTCGCGGAGGTAGCCGATGCACTCGCTGACCCACTCAACGTGCTGTTCGATCGACACCGCCATGTTCGACATCACCGACGGACTGCCGGGCCCGGTGATGGTGAAGAAGTTGGGGAACCCGGCCACGCTCAAACCCAGGTAGGTCTTGGGGCCCTCGGCCCACTTGTCGGCCAGTTTGAGGCCGTCACGGCCTTCGATGTCGACGGCCACGATGGCCCCGGTCATGGCGTCGAAACCGGTGGCGAAGACGATCACGTCGAACTCGAAGAACTCCTCAGCGGTGTCGATCCCGGATTCGGTGATCGTCGTGATGGGGTTCTTGAGCAAGTCCACCAGGCGCACGTGGGGCAGGTTGTAGGTCTCATAGTAGTTGGTGTCGAGGCAGGGGCGCTTGGTGCCGAAGGGGTGGTTGGTTGGACAGAGGGCCTCGGCCGTTGCGGTATCGGCTACGGTCGAGCGGATCTTGCCGCGGATGAACTCGGCCAGGGTCTCGTTGGAGGCCTCGTTTACCAGCAGGTCGTTGAAGGCCGACAGGATGGCGAACAGCTCACCGGTCTCCCACACCACCTCGTAGCGGGCCTGGCGCTCCTCGGCCGAGACCTGCAACGCCCCTTCGGCTGCGACCTCCGCTGGGACCCCACCGCCGGACCAACGGGCCTCCTCCCGGTACTCGGCGTTGCGCCCCTCCAGGGCCCCTCGCTTCGACTCGGGAATGGGTCCGTTGTGGGCGGGGATGGAGAAGTTGGGGGTGCGCTGGAACACCGTCAGCTGAGCGGCCTGTTGGGCCATGATGGGGATCGATTGGATGCCTGAGGAGCCAGTGCCGATCACGGCCACCCGCTGTCCGCTGAGGTCCACTGGTTCCTGTGGCCAGGTGCTGGTGTTGTAGATCGTGCCGCCGAAGCGGTCGACACCGTCGACGTCGATGTTCTTGGGGGCCGACAGGCAGCCGGTGGCCATGACGTAAAAACGGCCGGTCACCGTGTCGCCGCCATCGGTGGTGATGCGCCAGCGGGCATCGTCGTCGTCCCACACGGCCTGCTCAATGCGGGTGCCGAACTGGATGTCGCGGCGCAGGTCGTGCTTGTCGGCCACGTGCTGGAGGTAGGCCAGGATCTCGGGCTGGGTGGCGTACTTCTCGCTCCACTGCCACTCCTGTTCGAGCTCGGGGTCGAAGCTGTAGGAGTAGTCGAGGCTCTGGATGTCGCAGCGGGCGCCGGGGTAGCGGTTCCAGTACCAGGTGCCACCAACGTCGTCGCCGGTTTCATAGGCCCGGGCGGTGAGACCCATGGCCCGCAACCGGTGCAGCAGGTACAGACCGGCGAACCCGGCCCCCGCTACCACAACATCGAAGTCGGCGCTCGGCGTGTTGGCGGTGCCGGCTTCGCTGGTGACCGTTTCGACAGACATGACTTTCTCCTTGTTCACAGGTCGACGTCGCGCCTGATGCCTGATGTCGTCTCGGCAGGGCCGAAGTCCCGACCCGTCAGGTCTCAGGAGGCCAGCATGACATGCCGCCAACGGCCGATGAAAGTGCTTGGCCAACCAACCCGCCGCCTCCTAGCGACAACGGTGGTTGTCGCTACCGCCAGCGCCAGAAGGGAGATCGGCGAACGGGTGGGCGAACCGAAACCCAACTACGCTGCGGCCGTGGCCGACGATGTGATCGATGATGTGGTCGACGATGCGGCCGTGGCCGACGATCCCGACTATTCGTTGCTCGACCGGGGAGGCGCCAGCGCGGCGATCTTCTTCCCCCGACCCGATCCATCCCCGACACCGGCGGCGGCGACCGATCATCTCGTCGAGGTCGGCGACGGTGTGTCGATCGCGGCGAGACGCTACGAGACGGATGCTCACGGTCCAACGATCGTCTACTTCCACGGCAACGGGGAGGTGGCCGGAGACCACGACGACATTGCTCCGCTCTACCACTCGATCGGGATGAACCTGTTCGTGTTCGAGTTCCGCGGCTACGGCCGCAGCACCGGCTCCCCAACGATGGAGCATCTCATCGCCGACGGCGCCGTGTGCGGGAAGCGAGCGCTCGAACTTCTCGACGCCGATGGGTTCGACGGTCCCCGTTTCGTGATGGGGCGCAGCCTTGGCGCCAACCCTGCGCTCGAGGCGGCAGCGCGGGTTCCCGGCTACCGCGGCCTGATTCTCGAAAGCGGCGCCGGAAACGTCGCGCGGTTCGTTGACCGCCTGGGACTGCAACCCAGCGTCGAACTCGATCGGCTCGTCGCCGCCCATGAGGCGAAGCTGGCGGCGATCACGATGCCCACGCTGATCATCCACGGACTGCTGGACAACCTGGTCCCGGTCGACAACGCGCTGGCGACCGCCGAGTTCCTGTCAGCCAGCGAGGTGACGACGGAACTCGTCGAAGGCGCCGGTCACAATGACCTGCTGTTGGTCGACCCCGGTCGCTACATCAATGCAATCGCCCGATTGGCCGAGACGGCCCACGGTTGAGCGGGACGCCATCAGAGGGGCGGACCATGGGCGGTGCGGATTCACCGCCACTTGACCGGGGCCCGGTCGGTTCTGCCAACATAATCCTCTGCGACGAGCGCAGGCGGACAGATCGGGGAGTGTTGTGGCAGGTCTGACAGGGGACGCTGCGGTCGTCGGATTCGCCGAGTGGCCCTCGGAGCGCAAATACGGGGGACCGCGTTCGTTCCAGATTGAGCAATGGGCCCAGTTGGCGGCCGAAGCCCTGGCCGACGCCGGGATCGACTCCAGCGAGGTGAACGGACTGGTGACGTCGGACCTCCGCGAGTCGAAGGACTTCGTGCCCGCCACGATCGCCGAGTACTGCGGGTGGGAGGTCAACTTCGCCGAGCGGGTCGACATCGGTGGTGCCAGTCCGGCCGGTGCGGTCTGGCGGGCGGCGGCGGCCATCGAGCTCGGGCTGTGCGACGTCGTGGTGTGCGCCATCCCGTCGCGACCCCGGCCGCGACCAACCAAACCCCGCGGCCAGCGCACCGACTGGGGCGCCATGGGCGCGTCGAGTATGGAATGGGGGTCGCCCCAGGCCGAGTTCGACATCCCCCACGGCAACGTGGCCCAGAACGCGGGCTACGCCATGATCGCCAACCGGTACGCCGCCGAGTTCGGGTGGGACGAGCGGGCCCTGGCCAAGATCGCCGCCGACCAGCGCCGGTCGGCCAACAAAACACCCGAGGCGGTGTTCCGAGACGTCCCGATCACCATCGACGATGTGCTGGCCTCGAAGGTGGTGGCCGACCCGATCCACGTGCTCGAGATCGTGATGCCGTGCAACGGTGGCTCGGCCGTGGTGCTCGCTTCGGCCGAACGGGCGGCGCGCGGCCCTCACCGGCCGGCGTTCGTCACCGGTTTCGGCGAGCGCCTCGCCTACAAGACCCACAGCTACGCACGCGACATGATCCGCACCCCCATCGCCCACGCCGCCGAGCAGGCCTTCGCCATGGCCGGTGTGTCCCGGGCCGACGTCGACGCCTGCCAGCTCTACGACTGCTACACGATCACCGTCCTGCTCAGCCTTGAAGACGCCGGGTTCTGCGGCAAGGGCGAGGGGATCGCCTTCGTGAACAACCACGATCTGTCCTATGCCGGCAACTTCCCCATGAACACCAATGGCGGCCAGCTCGGGTTCGGTCAGCCCGGTGCCGCCGGCGGGATGATCCACATCACCGAAGCGGTCCGCCAGATCCAGGGGCGGGCCGGCGACCGTCAGCTGGGGCGGGCCGACACCATGTTCGTATCCGGCAATGGCGGCATCATCAGCGAGCAGACCGCTCTCGTGCTCCAGGGAGGTTGAGATGCAACCCGCACCCATCACACCGGTACCCACCCCGACCTCACAGCCTTTCTGGGACGCGCTGGCCGACGGCAGGGTCCTGATCCAGCGCTGCAGGCAGTGCGACACCTGGGTCTACTACCCCCGGGCCCGCTGCTCGCACTGCTTGTCAGATTCGCTGGAGTGGACCGAGGTGTCCGGCCAGGGCACCGTCTACACCTTCACCGTGGCCCGCCAGCCCACCACCCCGGCCTTCGCCGAGGTGGTCAACCCCATCATCGCCGTGGTCAAGCTCGACGAGGGCGTGCGGGTGACCACCTCACTCGAAGGTGTCGACCCGGACGACGTGCAGGTTGGCATGCGCGTCGGTCCGTTGTTCGCCCCCGCCGAGGACGGTGTGTGGCTCCTCCGCCACCAGCCCATTGACTGATCGAGCGGCAGTGCTCGTCGCCGACGAGCGAGTGAGCCGGGAGTCGTGGCTGTCGCTGGGGCTGGTGTCGGCGGCGACCTTCATCATCATCCTCGACCTGATGGCCGCCAACGTGGCCTTCCCCTTCATCGAGCAGGAGTTCGCCGACACCCCGCGCTCCACCCTGGCCTGGGTGTCATCAGGCAACGCCATAGCGGCCGCCGCCCTGTTGCTCGTGGCCGGTCGGCTCGCCGATCGCCGCGGCCGCCGGCGCGTGTTCCTGGTGGGTCTGGCGGTGTTCACGGCCATCTCGGCCGTGACCGCGGCGGCGCCGAACGCCCCGGTCCTGATCGCGGCCCGAGTCGGTCAGGGGGCAGGCGCAGCCATGGTCACCTCCACCGCCATCGCCCTGATCATGCCGCTGTTCCCGCCGACCAAGCGGGGTCTGGCCGTAGGCATCTGGGGCACGACGGCCAGCGCCGGCGCAGCGGCCGGGCCCACCCTCGGCGCCCTGGCCATCGAGGCCGTCGACTGGAGGTGGGCGTTCCTCATCAATGTGCCGATCGGCCTCGTCGTCCTGGCCTTCGGCCGACACCTGCTGGTCGAGACCGAGACCTCCCCCGACGCGGGCGGCATCGACTTCCTCGGCACCATTTTGGGCACCGCGGCCATCGGCCTGCTCACCTTCGGGGTCCTACAGGGACCACGCTGGGGCTGGACCAGCAGCATGGTCCTCGCCGCGCTGGTCGCCTCGCCCGTTCTCGCTGCCGGCTTCCTCCTACGGTCCGCACGCGCCGCCTCACCCCTGATCGACCTCGGCCTGTTTCGTCACACCTCGTTCGCCCTGGCCAACCTGTCGCAGGCGGGCACGCAGCTGGCGATCATGGCGTGGTTCTTCACCACCCCGCTCTTCCTCATCAATGTCTGGGGGTTCTCGGCGCTGGGGGGCGGGACAGCGGTGGCGATCGCCATGGTGGCGAGCTTCGTGTCCATCCCGGTCGGCCATTGGTCGGACCGTCGGGGGTACCGGGGGGTGCTGGTGCTCGGCGGCCTCATCGCCGCCACAGGCATGCTCGTCTGGGTTTTCGGGGTTGATGAGAATCCCGACTTCTGGTCGGCCTACCTGGTTGGCCTTGTCCTGTTCGGTCTCGGAGCCGGGATGGTGGGCATCGTGATCACCAACGCCGCGCTGACCGATTTGTCCGAGCACGACCTGGGTATGGCCAATGCCGTGTTCCAGACCATCCGCCGACTGGTGGGCGCCATTGGCGTTGCCCTCGCCGTGGCCCTGCTCGGGGACAGGACGAACGAGTCGGTCGAGGCCTTCCGCAGCGTCTGGCTCCTGATCGCCGGTGGCTATCTCTTCTCGGTCCTCGCCATCCTGCCCTACCGGAACCAGCAGTGAAACCGGGCCTGAACTTTGAACTGATCTGAACCGGGCCTGAGCGGGGTCATCGACTGCGCCGCAGGTGCCCGCAGCTTCCATACAGCCGACCCTGGCACGTCCCCTCGTGCCTCTGTGCCCAAGAGCACACCACGAACCCCAGGTCCTCAAGCTTGGGACCTTGTCCTCTCCGCCCGAACCGAGGGTGACCATAGCGTGGGTGGTCATGGCTGACATCGATCCAACCCTGACCCTGGCCGCCCTCGTCAACCAACAACCCGTCCTGATCGCACCTCTCGATCAGCTCAGGCTTGACTATTGCTGTGGCGGCGACCGGTCCCTTCAGGCCGCCGTGGCCAGTGCCGGCCTCGATCTGGCCGAGACGCTTCAGTCGCTCGAGGCCGTTGCCACCGACAACCGGGCCGAGGGGCTGGACGCCAGCCAGGAAACTGACTGGGCGAGCATGGGCCCAGCCGAACTCGTCGACCATTTGGAAACAACCCACCACGTGTACCTGAAGGGAGCGCTGCCCCATCTCACCGGGTTGAGCGACAAGGTGACCTCGGCTCATGGCGAGCGCCACCCCGAATTGCACCAGATCCGTCACGCCGTGGCCGAGCTGCGGGCCGACCTCGAACCACACCTGATGAAGGAGGAACGGGTGCTGTTCCCCATGATCCGGGAGCTGGCGGCGGCCGCTGAGCAACCGACCTTCCATTGCGGCAGCGTGGCCAACCCCATCGGCATGATGCGTTTCGAACACGACCAGGCCGGTGAACTGCTGGCCCGGCTCCGCAGCCTCAGTTCCGACTACACCCTTCCCGACGATGCCTGCGCCAGCTACCAGGCTCTTTACGATGCGCTGGCCGAGTTGGAGGCCGACACCCACCTCCACGTCCACAAGGAGAACAATCTCCTGTTCCCCGCCGCGATCGAAGCCGAGCACGCCTTGGCCACCTGACCAGGATTGGTGTCAGCGTCGGTGGCCCTCACCAACGCCGGACCCACCTCAGTTGCGGGTCCAGGAGTTGGGGAAGAATACTTCGCCGACGGTGCCTTCGGCGCTGATCGTCAGCATGTCGCCGGCGATCGCCCCGGTGAGTTCGGTCAATCCACCCCCGGGGGTATCCGCTTCGGTGAAGGTGGCGAAATCACCGAACGCTTCCGACGACACGGAGATCTCGTAGGTGTTTCCGGAGATCCGGACGGTGTCGCCTACGATCCCCCAAGCGAACGTCCCGGATCCATTCACCGTGAGATCGCCGAGGACGGCGTTGTTGATAAACAACGTGACCCTGTCGTAGGTCAATGTGCCGGTCCCGTCCTCCAAAAATTCCATCAGCAGATCACCCCTGACACCAGCAACGTCGAGCCCCTCACCGTCTCCGACGCCGAACCCTGACGCCTGCTCGAACATCGCCTCGATCGCGTTCGGATTTGCCTTCCAGCGGCCTACGAAGCCTCCACCGGGCGCACCGACGTCGGGCGCTTCCCCTTCTTCGTCACAGAGTTCAGCGACGTCGGTGAGTTCCACTCTGGCGACATTCGACGTCATCGCAAACGACGACGTCAATGCGACCGTGCGCGACGTCGATCCGGTCGGAGCGAACTGGAGGCCAGGGACCGGCGACGCGCCGTCTGAACACTCGCATGGCCCGGCAACACACCACTGCGACGTGGTCGCCGCGGTGACCACGTCGTCGGTGGCGCCTGCGCCATCGAAGCGTGCCGTCGCCAGCCCGCCGATCTCCTCGGTCAACACGTACGACGTATCGCTCGACAGCCCGCCGAAGGTGAAGCGCACCACCGATTGCTCGCCCAGGCCGATCGTGTGCGTCGCCGGGTCGGCGACGGTGACCGACCGCTCCACAATCCGACGGCCCGCGGCAGGCTGGCCCAAACTCACGTCCCAAGCCAGCGACCAGTCGGGTTGCCGCACGGTGAGGGGAGCCAACGCGGCTTGGGCTTCGATGCCCAAGCCTGCGAAGGCCTTGTCCCAGACCGCTACCGGGTCGTCAGCGACTGCGGCGAGACTGGGGATGAGCGCCCAAATCGCCTCGGAGCCGCCTCGGAGCTGCGCCACCTGGAGCCAGAACCCGTAGGCGTCGTAGTCGATCCGACCCAGTCGGACCGACTCCGGCTGAACGTAATTCACCCATTTCCGGTCGCCGAACCCGCTTCCCCCGGCATATTCCTCGCCGACCCAGGTCGGCATGCCCTCATCGAAGAAACCCACGGCGTTGAACCACGACGACTGCGACGACCGGTTGAGGTAAAACCAGCAATGGAAGGTCTCGTGGGCGACGATCGACCGCAGCACGGCATCCTCGAAATTGGCATTGTTAGGGTTGATCGTCACCGTGCAAGAGTCATGCCCGGCGTTCGAGGTGGCGTAGTTGGTCCGGCCAAGGATCCTTCCGGGGAGCGGCCCAACGCGGTAGAAGACGTCAAGTTCCACCCCGCCGAGGCGTCGCTGGATGGTGAGAATGGCGTTGCCGGCGATCGCCCTGACCTCCAACCCCGACAGGTCCTCCGGGGGCTCGCTCGCCGCCAGTCGGTATGATCGCAGGTCAGCCGGTTCGCGCAGGCCCTCAGGCTCGCCGCCGACGCCGGCCGACTCCTCAACCGCTGCGAGATACTCCGGGTCGTCGAGCGAATGGTAAACCTCTTCGCTCGCGGCGTCGATCTCGTCGAGACGGGCGGTGATGACCGAGCGCTGCTCATCGTCGAGTTCCTCGAACAGCACCATGGTCAGTTGGCGCTCTACGTCGGTCCCGAGTTCGGGGAGCGAGTCGTCGTCCAGCAACGGCATTGCACCGGGGACGTCAACCTCGTACAGCGCAGCGAACTCGCTCACCGCCAGGGTCAACTCCGACACTTCGCCGTCGGCGACGAGACCAGCCAACTCAGCGTATGACACCGCCGTTGGGGCGTCCGGATTCGCCTCAGCGAGGGCGGGTTCGGTCTCGGGCCTCGGGGCGGCTCCGTCGGGCGAGGACCCACCACTACAGCTCGCGACCAGGAGGGCGAGTACAACAGCGATGAGCCAGATCGAACGCATGAAGCATTCTTACAGCTCGTCATTGTTGATCCAGCGCGCGGTGCCCCGATTGTATCCTGGTCGTCGTGAAGGTCGTTTCAGATCGGGTTGGGCTGAGCCGTCCGTCGGGCATCACGGAAAGGGCTCGAAGTAGGGTGACCGGGTGTCCTCCACCACGTCGTCCGCTCCCCCGCCCGCTCCGCTGACAACCTGTGTTCGGGGCGCGGCCTGGGTGGCAGCCTGGGACGAAGCCCAGGGACACCACGTCTACCTGAACGACGTCGACGTGGTGTTCTCCGGTGACACGATCAGTCATCTCGGCCCCGGTTTCGACGGTGAGGTGGACGTCGAGATCGACGGGCGGCAGCGCTTCGTGCTGCCGGGCCTGGTCAACGTGCACTGTCATCCGTCCACCGAACCGCTCAAGAAGGGTTTCCGGGAGGAGTTCGGCAATCCCCGGATGCACATGAGTCCCCTGTACGACCGTGCCTTCATGCTCCAGACCGACGACGCAGGCCACCGGGCCGGGCTGGAGTACGCCCTGGCCGAACTGCTGCGCAGTGGGGTGACCTCCGTGGTCGACTTCTCCGCCCCCTACGAGGGGTGGGTCGACACCCTGGCCAGCAGCGGTATCCGCTCGTGGGTGGTGCCCAGCTTTGCCTCCTCGCGCTGGTCGACGACCGATGGCCACAGCGTGGACTATGTGTGGGACGAGGCGGCCGGTCACCGTCTTTTGGCCGAGGCGATCGAGTTGGCGTCGACGGCCGAAGCCCATTCGTCGGGCCGGGTAAGCGCCATGTTGGGGCCGGCCCAGATCGACACCTGCACCGCCGATCTGTTGTTGAGCACCCTGGAGGCGGCTCGGGATCACGGTTGGCGGCTGCACACCCACGCTTCGCAGAGTCTGGTCGAGTTTCAGGAGATGACCCGCCGCTACGGCACCACCCCGGTGCGGTGGGCCGAGCAGATCGGATTGCTCGGTCCCGATATCATCCTGGGCCACGCCATCTTCATCGACGATCACTCCTGGACCCGCTGGCCCGGCAGCGAAGACCTCGACCTGCTGGCCGATTCCGGCACCGGGGTGGCCCACTGCCCCGGGGTGTTCGCCCGCAACGCCCAGATCCTGGAGGATCTGGGCCGCTATCTGCGCCGCGGGGTTCGTCTCGGCATCGGCACCGACAGCTTCCCCCACAACATGATCGAGGAGATGCGCAGCGCCGCCCTGCTTGGCCGGGTGGCCAGCGGCGACGTGACGTCGGTGACCACCGGTGAGGTCCTGACCGCCGCCACCGTTGGTGGTGCCGATCTGGTTGGCCGCTCCGACCTGGGCCGGATCGCGGTGGGAGCCAAGGCCGACCTGGTGCTGGTCGACACCTCCCATCCGGCCATGATGCCGCTCCGGGATCCGCTGCGAAGCCTGGTCTACACCGCGGCCGAGCGGGCGGTGAGCGATGTGTTCGTCGACGGAGCCCACGTGGTGGTCGACGGCGAGGTCACCACCATCGACGTGGCCGAGGTAGCCGAGCGTCTGCAACGCCACCGGGATGCGGCCGAAGCCCAGTCAGCCCGACATCATTTCGCTGGTCTGACGGCACTGCAGGTGGCACCCCTCAGCCTGCCCGGACCGGTCGCAGGGCAGCAACGGTGAACAGATCGGCCGCAGACACCGCCATCCGCTCCGGTCTTGAGAGCTTCCTTTCGGACCAGCTCAACGAGAAGGTCACCATCTCCCGTCTCACCCGGCCGACAGCGACGGGCTTTTCGGCTGACACCATGATCGTCGACCTCATGGTTGGGGAAGGTGGATCGGGGGGTTCAACGCGGCCGGATCGTGTGGTTGTCCAGGCCGCGCCGACTGGTCCAAGCCTGTTCGAGGCTTACGACCTGGCCCGCAGCTTCGCAGTACAGCGTGAGCTGGCAGGCTTCGATGTGCCCGTGGCGCCCATGCGATGGTTGTGTGAGGACCGGTCGTGGATCGGGACACCGTTCTACGTCATGGACCATGTGGAGGGCCTGGTGCCTCCGGATCGTCCGCCCTACCACGTCGAGGGCTGGTTGTTCGACCTTCCGCTTGCGGATCGGGCCGGAATCTGGATGGCCGGAATCGAGGCGATGGGCTCGCTCCATGACGTGCCGATCAGCAGTTTCTCGTTCCTCAACGATGACCAGGGCACGGACACGGCGGATGATCAGAACACCAACATGGCCCGTCAACGAATAGAGCATTGGCGCTCGTTCGGCCACGACCTCGGCCCCGATGTCGAGCCCGCCCTGATGCGTGCCCTCGACAAACTGGAATCGGTTCGACCGCAGTGTGGCCCGCTGAGGGTCAGCTGGGGCGACGCCAAGCTCGGCAACATGATCTTCAATGACGGCCGGGCTGCCGCCATCCTCGACTGGGAACTCACCGGTCTCAGTGTTGGCGAGGAAGACCTCGCCCACTGGATGGCGGTGGACTGGTTCCTGTCAACCGGCATCGGCCTGGAACGGCTACCTGGACTGCCGGGCCCGGGGTCCACCATCGCCCGCTACGAATCGATCGTAGGCCGCCGTGTGGTGGGGGTCGAGTGGTGGTTCGTGTTCGCCGTCGTGCGCATGGGACTCATCTTCCAACGAGCCGCGGTGCAATCGCGGCGACGCCGTGGTGGCGAGGGCCCGCTGCGGGCCAATGCGGTCGCACCACATCTGGCTCAACTGCTCGACGGGACCGTGTGGGCCGACTACAGGCGCCGGAACGACGACGAGGTAGAGGTATGAGCGAGTCAGCGATTCATCGAACGTTTTGTCGGTTCTGCATCGCCTACTGCGGAGCCGACATCGAGATCGACGCTCAGCAGCAGGTCGTTGGGGTTCGTGGTGACCCCGATCATCCAACCTCCCAGGGCTACCTCTGCCCCAAGGGCCGGGCGCTGGGGATCAACCATCACGACCCCCGACGGCTCGACCATCCCCTACTCGGCCGCGCCGGCAACCGTCGGCAAGTGGGTTGGGACGAACTGCTCGATGACGCCGCGCTGCGTCTCGCAGAGGTCGTCGAGCAGCACGGCCCGTCATCGGTGGCGTTCCTGGTTGGCAACGGCGGGTCGTTCGACGCCTCGGGTCGGTGGGCCCTTGAGCAACTGCAACGCAAGCTCGGTTCACGAACGAGATACACCAACATGACCGTCGACACGCCGGCCAAGCCGGTGCTCGGAACCCTCATGGGAGGCTTCCCCGGCCTGGTACCGGCCATCGACCACGAGCGGGCAACGATGACGGTGCTGTTGGGCTGCAACCCGGTCGTGTCGCACGGGCACATGAACTCGTTCCCCGATCCGGTTCGTCGCCTGCGGGCCTTGGGCGACCAGGGTGAACTATGGGTGATCGATCCTCGCCGTACCGAGACCGCGGCGCTGGCCACCACCCACCTGGCCATCAGGCCCGACACCGACTGGGCACTGCTGGCCCATGCCGTGCGTGAGATTGTGCGCTCGGGCGCCGACACTGCCTACGTCTCCGAGCACACCGTCGGCATCGACGAACTGGCCCGAGCGGTCGCACCTGTCTCGCTTGAAATGGCCGTTCGCGTCACCGGGCTGTCGGCGAAGGCGATCGAAGACTTCGTGGCTGCGGTGCGGCGGCATGGGCGAATCGCCATGCAGACGGGGACCGGGGCGACGTTCTCGCCCCGTTCAACCCTCGTCGAGTGGCTGGTGTGGGCTCTGTCGATCGTGACCGGTTCCTACGACCGGCCGGGGGGCATGTGGTTCCACCCCGGGTTCTTCAAGCAGTTCGACGAGCGGAACCTCTCCCCCGTCGACTCACCCGCCTTCGGGCCCGGCCCCGCCAGCCGACCCGATCTGCCCAACGTGACCGGGGAGATGCCAGGAGCCGCCTTCGCCGACGAAGTGCTGGCAGGCAACGTCAAAGCAGCCGTGATCGCAGGACTCAACCCGGTGACGGCCTATCCGAACCTGGGTCGGCAACGTCAGGCCCTCGACAGTCTTGAGGTGGCGATCGTGGCCGACGTCATGGCCAGTGAGCTCACTGATAGGGCAACCCACGTCCTTCCGGTGGCGGGGCCTCTCGAACGGGCCGATCTCAACTACTGGGCCGATTTCTTGATGATCGACATCTCCGGTAACCACACGCCCCGGGTGATCGATCCGGTGGCCGAACGCCGACCGCAATGGCAGGCCCTGGCCCAACTCGGGGCACGCATGAACCTCGACGTGATCGCCGAAGGCGTCAACCCTGACACCATCAGCGAGGAAGAGATCATCGACCGGGTCGGTCGGGGCGCACGTCGAGACGTCGACGAACTCCGCCGCTCACCAACCGCGGTGGTGGCCGACACCTCGGTGTTCGGCTGGGTGCATGACCGCATCCTGCCCGACGGGCGCTGGCGCCTGGCTCCGGCATCGCTCGTCGCCTCGTTCGCCGAGCTCACCGACGTCACCCTCGACACGGGCAACGTCGAAACACCGGACGACTCGCTCCTGCTCATCTCGGCTCGCCAGCTTCGCCATGTGAACTTCCAACTCACCGGGGTTCCACTGGGTGGAGGCCACCGTGACGAACCAGCCCTGCTGATGAATCCCACCGATGCCAATCGACTCGGGATTGCTGACGGGTCCACCGTCCAGGTGAAATCTCCTGCAGGCCACGTCATCACGACCGTCAGAACAACCGACCTCATCACCGCCGGGGCCGCCGCCCTTCCCCAGGGGTTCGAAGACGTCAACGTCGCCGCTCTCGTCTCTGACGATGACGTCGACCCTCACAGCGGCATGCCCCGCCAAACGGCGATACCGATCACCGTCACTCCCCTCTGAACTGCCAACCCTCAGGGTGCGGGGAAGACAGTTCGACGGGTCGAGGGGAGCGGAGCGGCGGCAACGCCACCCAGTCGGGCTGATCAGGATCAGCGGCTGATTGGCGTGTAGCGGCTGATCGGGGTGTAGCGAACGATTTCTCCGCCGGGCCGGGGCGTCGTGGTCGGTGACTCCTTGGTCCGGTTCGTTGGGAACCGGCACCAGCCAATGACCTCACCACCATCAGTGGTGATGACCCCGTCGGCCTCACAATCAAGGTCGTCGAACATGTCGTTGCAGTCATCGTCGCCCTCGCAGACACAGATCCAGCCGGCGCACTGGTAACCGACTCCGTTGTCGATGGCCTTCCCCGACTCGGGGCCGGCCTGGCCCACGGGGTTTCTGGTCGCTGCGTCGGCTGATCCTGCTATGCCGAGAACACCGATGGTGCTGATTGCTGCCACTGCGATTACCCGTGTGATCCGCATGAGATTCTGTCTCCTGTTGGTCGAGCCCCGGGGTGTCCGTGAGCCGATAGAGAGAACCTATTGAAAATTAGACTACTCGGTATCGGGGCTTCCCCCATGGTTCGAGGTGCCCTGTAGGGGAGCCGCAGACACTAGTGTCTGCGGCTCAACCTCTTCGTCAGCCAGGGAGCACACCGTGCCCAGCGTCCCGTGCAATTTCGACCGCACCTTCGAGTTCGCTGGTCCCAACACGGCGCTGCTGGCCATCGACATGCAGCGCGACTTCGTCGAGGACGGTGGCTACTGCGCCGCGGCTGGTGACGACGTTTCGGCCATGCAGGCCATCGTGCCCCGCTTCGCCGGAGTGCTGGCCGCGGCCCGGGCCGCCGGGGTGCGGATCATCCACACCCGTGAGGGCTACCAGCCCGACGGTTCCGACCTCACCGCCCTCAAACGCGAGCGCAACTCCGCCGGTACGCGCGGTCCGTTGGGGCGATTCCTGGTGCGGGGCGAGCCTGGTCAGGACACCATCGCCGAGTTGTATCCCGAGTCGGGCGAGACGGTGATCGACAAGCCTGGGTTCAGCGCCTTCCACCGAACCGACCTGGAGTCGGTGTTGAGCATGGCGGGCATCACCCACCTCATCGTCATGGGCGTCACCACCCAGTGCTGTGTGAACTCGACGTTGCGGGGCGCAGTTGACCGGGGGTTCTGGTGCCTCACCGTGGAGGACTGCTGCGCCGCCGTCGACCCCGAACTCCACGCCGCCGCCATCACCACCATCTACGGCGAGAACCACCTGTTCGGCTGGGTCTCCCAATCCGACAAACTGACCAGCAGCCTGGGCATCAAAGAACTGCAATGACGTCGCACCTGCGATCATGGCGTTCGTCGTTCGCTTCCGGGACCCTGACTGGCGGCAGAGCCTGAGCCAATGCTGTTCCGTGCCAGCAGGGTGGTAAACGGCGAGAAGGGAACAGCCGAATCCACCAAACACGCCAACGCATCGGCAAGCCAGCCAACTGCACCTCATCGCTGGTGATAGGCCCTCAGCAGGTCGTCGATGAAACCGTGAGCGTCTGCGGCTGCTCCATCTCGTGCAACAGGGTCGAGGTGTTCGAACGCAGCTGCTCTCCTCGGCCCAAGATGCTGTGGGCTCTTGAAGTCCCGCGCCAGCCGCTCGATCGTCTGATTGACGATCTCCGGATGGGTCACAGCGTGCTCTTTGAGCTTGGCGCCGACTGCCTCGACAGCTCCTGGCGTTCTCTGGATCACGTAGATCAAGTCGTAGGCGTCCTTTGGTTCACCTCGATCGCTGAAGGCAAGCGTCTTCAGCACGACGTATGCGGCCGGCCCGCAGACGGGCAGCGTTCGCCTGGCCTGCTCGCCCGTCAGAGTGGTGCCGTCGATATCGACGTGCACGGTTTCGTCGAAGGCCAGTTGCAGTCCTGGTGTCACAAGTGCACCGAAGTCCGGCTCGAGGTTCTGCACCCGACGTGCTGGGTCCTGATCTGGAGCGGGCGGCATGAGAAAGTCCACCTTCAGCTCCGATCGGCGCCACCGTTGAACGGTCTGGTTACCTGCCTCATTCTCGTCAGGGCCGAATCCCTCGCTACGCAAGCGGGTACTGATCTCCGCGTAACGCTGGTCGTCGAGCAGAGCAAGCGACAGCCCGAGGTCCAGATCGTTAGTTCCCGGATGCGTCCCTTCGACGTCGCTGATCTCCGGGTGCTGGGTGTCGATGAGAAGACTGGGCACCAGGCCCCCGACGACCACCACATCATCGAGGTAGGCGCCAAGTGTCACCGCCACGGTCAGACATGCTGAGCGCACCAACTCGGTTTCCTCAGCCGTGTAGCCCGACCGGTGCTGAGGTTTGTCATTCATGATCGCTCCATAGGAGCTTGTCCTGGCGAAGCTGGTGTGCGGCTTCCTTCGCTCGTTCAGGCAGATGGCCAAGGTCGAGGTAGACCTGAGCCGGACTCACACACGGGTATCCGCCAGCCTCTCTCTGCCCCTTGAAGACACCGGTGTCGTCAGGTCCAATCAGCTGTACGTTTGCTCCCTTGTCGTTGCGACGGAGGGCAATGGCGTCTGCAGCGTCACGGGGGTCACCATCCACATAGACACTGCAGAGGCGGAATCGAGCGTGCTGGCCAAAAGACCAAGCAGCCGGGAGACCGGTGAACGCATGAGCGATACCAGCATCCGCGAGCCGGCGATCAAGCGTCAACGCGAGGTCGACCCCCGAACCGCTCATGTGGCCGGCTACAACATCGTGGCGATCGAATCGGTAGTCATCGGCCCAGGCGTCAAGAAGGAGTTCCGCATCAACGGGACGAAATTTCCCGTCCTTACGTTCCAGAAGTTCGTCGTCGTCCAGTCGCCGCACCACACGGGAGACGTAGCCATCATCGAGCAGCGTGATCTCAGCTAGTTCCTTCTGTCGCCACCAGCACGAAGGATCAAGTAGCAACACGCGAGCGATCCGGGAGCCCTTCGGCGCGAACGGCGAGGACGGCCGACCCCGCCGGGTGAACCGGTTCGGCCTACCTTCGACCGATATGTAGAGCGGGTCGTCACGAACGCGGGCGTTGCCCGAGAGATCAATCCAGTTGAGGTTCCGCTCAGCAGCGGCCTTCGCTCCTGCTGGTGTCATGTAAGGGACTACGAGGACGGCGAAGCCATCTGCGTCGGCCGCGGTGCGAAGGTTGGCAAGTTGTGCGGCCGCCGCGGCGACAGTGCCTGGGCTACTGGACGTCTTGACTTCAATGAGCCACCGTCGGCCCTTCGCCATGACCACGGCATCCACCCTCAAATCAGGAGCCAGCGGTTGTTTTTTGATCTGGACCTCGTCTTCAGTCACCGCGAGCAGTTCGGCGAGCAGCGCCGGAAGCTCGTGCAGTGCTTCACGTTCAAACTCTGCGGCCTGCATTTATCATCACTCCTGCGGAATCCAACAAGAAGCCGATTATAGACAGGTGACTGACGTCGGCGACGTCGGCTCTCAAATCTCAGTCGTCGCAGCCGTCGCAAAGGATCGGCACGACAGACTCCTACCTTCACCCTGCATCTTGGATTCCCGACCGAGTGGGAACTCGAAGGATGGCTGGGCTTTCGCCAGACGGAACTCGACCGTGATCGTCTGGAACCAGAACTACTAGCCGCCCTTGACGCCGAAACCTGGTCGAACTCCCCGAACGAGAGTGCGGGCACTCCTGGCCGCGTGGTGGATCATCGACGCGCTGGACACCGGCGCTGGCGACCGCCGCTCTCCAATGGACGCCCTCCTCACCGTCGACGAAGGGCCACCCTGGTTGCCCTCTCGAATGAACTTCGCAACCCAGAGCACGGAACACCCGCTGGCCCTTGAGGGCGCGCCTTTGGTCCGTCACGTCGACGGGACCTGGGAGCCAATCGACTTCCTCGACCTCGACCCTCTAGCCCGCTAGACACTGCCGCCAACACTCCCGCGGGAGCCTTGGCGGCAGTGTTGTCACCGCTCCACATCGGAATCGACGGACCTCTCGGCATGAGCCCGAAGTGCATCGAGTGTCACCCGCATTCCCTCATCGAGTCGCCGGCGGCGCTGCTCGACAAGCTCGTGCTGTCGGTCACGGGGGTGTCGATCGAGGATTGGTTGCCATCCCCTGGGAGGACGCGTCATCCGATACGTGTGCGTCAAAAGAACCCCACCTTCAACCTCCTCGATCGTGTAGCGCCAGACGGAAGTGTCGCGGTCCCAGGCCTCAGTCAAGACGGACCAAGCGAACGCAACGGGCGGATCGGCCTCAATGACCTCGCACTTCATGTCCCATCTCCACCCCTTCCCAGTCTCAACGTTTCGCTCAAAGTTCGAGCCGACGAACTGACTGCCAACGAGTCCGGGCTCGCCGTCGGTCCAGGTGGCGGCAATGCACTCGGGGCTCCATTCGCCGGTACGGGTGCTATCTGCAATCAGCCCGTAGACCGTTTCAGCGCTGGCTCCGATTTCGATCTGACTCTGTAGCTCAATCCGATGGTGAGACATCGGCGAAACTTAGCTCGCACGGATACTGGCGACGGTGGATAAGCGCTTCCTGGTGCGATTCAGATGCGGACAGCAGGTCCTCCCGTAGTGGGATCGCTGCGTGGCGTCGGTCAGTTGGCTTCGCTGAAGATGACGACGGGGATCTCTCGCCTGGTGGCCGAAACATGGTCGGACATCCCGGGGAGGCTCTCAGTGAGTCGCTCGAGTAGGTCGGCACGTTCGGCGCCGGTGGCGATCGTGGCAATTGAGGGGATCGACGCTCCGGGAATCTCGATGGTGACCTGGTTGTCGCTCTCGATGTTGCGATACCAGTAGGGGTGTTGGTCCGCTCCACCGTTGGCGGCGGCGACGGCGAGACGACCGTCGGCGTCGATGAACCCGACCGGGGTGGTGTGGGCGTTGCCGCTGCGACGCCCGGTCGTGGTCAACAACAAGATTGGAGCTCCTTCCATCGGGCCGGACAGCTGCCCGTTGTTGGCACGGAACTCGCTGATGACGCCTTTGTTGATCTCTCGCATGTCCATACGTACTTGCTCCTCGTCGCTGAGCCCTGCGATCCACAAGGCATTGTTTGTACAACATACCGTTTGCACAAGTCATAGTTTGTGCGATCGTCCCACAAACTATGACTTGTGGGACGGTCGCCATGGTGAGATGATCGAGGAGTGCCGGCCGAAGAGGTGTTCGCAGCGCTCGCTGCCCCGCAGCGTCAACAGATCCTCCAACTCGTTCGCGATGAGGCGTTGTCGGTGGGTGCGATCGCCGAGAGTTGTGGAGCCAGCCAGCAGGCCATCTCCCACCATCTCCAGGTCCTCAAAGATGCTGGCCTCGTCGATATGAAGCAGGAAGGTCGCCGGCACCTATATGTGATTCGTCCCGATGGTTTCGACTCCGTCGGCTCGTTCGTTGCCGACCTGTGGCCGAACGGACTCAACCGGCTCAAGGCAGTGCTCGAGGACCGCAACAAGTGACCGAGACGTTCACGTGCTCGATTGAGGTGCCTGCACCGCCCGAAACCGTCTTCGACTACTTCATCGACGCCAAGCTCCTCGTGTCCTGGATCGGCGACTACGCCGTACTCGATGCCCAACCTGGCGGAGAGTTCACCCTCAACATTGAAGGCATCCCCGTTCGGGGCCAATACCTCGAAGTCGTCGCCGGCAAACGCATTGTCGTGTCCTGGGGCCACGCCGGATCCGAGACACTCCCTCCGAACTCGACCCGGGTTCAGTTCACCCTCACCGCCACCGACGATGGTGGAACCCTCGTCGAAGTCGAACACCAGGACCTACCCGACGAGCACCTGCCCTCCCACCGGATCGGCTGGCCCATGTTCATGGATCGGCTACACCACACCACCAGCCAACAAAACCGGAAACCCGAGTAACAACGCTCAGCGGGGCTGGCCTGAGCCGATGCAACGTCGTCCCATGCCAGCAGCGTGGCAGTCGGCCTTGATCGTAATTCGGCCCCGTCGTCAGGCCCCCGCGAGTAGCTTTCTGTCATGGATCGGTATGGTCCGGATCCGGACGCTCTCAACACCTATGGCTTCAGCACCGAGCGCCTCACGATCGAGGTGCCTGACACCGGCGACGTGGACCAGCTCTATCGGCTCATCGGGGGAGACGATCGACGGGCGATCTGCTCGACGTTGGGCTGGGATGGGCCTGACGACCGATCTGATGTCGAGCAGTGGATCCAGCAGTGTCGGACTGAGCCGTACGAACAGTGGGGCTTTCACTGGGTTGCCCGCGATCGCACCGGAGACCTGACCGGTACGGCGGGGAAAGCTCTTGGAGCGATCGGCACCCGCCCGCTTGGAGTACCCGGTAGGGCCGATGTTGGCTATTGGCTCGGACGCCAGTACTGGCGTCGTGGGCTGATGTCCGAGGCGCTCGCCGGCCTCATCGAACTCGGCTCGGCAGAACTGGCCTACGCGAAGTTGGAGGCTGTGGTTTTTGCCAACAACGAGGCCGGTCGTCGCCTCGCCGAACATGTTGGCTTCGAGTTGGAAGGTGTCATTCGCCGCGCCTTCAGAAAATACGGCGATTGGGTGGACCAGGCTCTCTATGGACTGGTCCTCTGACAGGCCCAGTCACCTCGGCTCCAATCACGCAGCTGTGGCAGAATTTCGAACCATGGCAGCACCTGATCTGAGCGACCTTCGTGTCTACTCCGCGGCCCGCATCCACACCATGGATCCCGGCCGACCCGAGGCCACGGCGGTGGCCGTCGCCGCGGGCCGGATTGTGTCGGTCGGGTCGATGGAATCGATGCAGCCGTGGCTGCGCCGTCATCCCCACACCATCGACGACAGCTTCGCCGACCGCATCCTCATGCCGGGCTTCATTGACCCCCACACCCACCTGCGCATGTCGGGCACCTACATGGGCCTTGACTATGTCGGACCCATCGATTCGGCCTCCCCCACCGGTCTACGGGCGGGCCTACCCAGCCGGGATGCGGTGCTCAACCAGCTCCGCAGCCTGGCGGCCGAGGCTTCAACCGGGCCCGACGGACGCCCCCAGCCGGTCACGACCTGGGGCTATGACCCGGCTACCCAGCAGGGCCACCTCGACCGTGACCTGCTCGACCAGGTCAGCGACACCGTGCCCCTCTGGGTCTGCGCCTACGCCCCCCACATCGTCTACGCCAACACCCCCATGATCGAACTGATCGGGGTCGACGAACACACCGATCTCCACGGCCTCGGCCGCTACCCCGACGGTCGCCTCAACGGTTGGTTCATCGAAACGGCGGCGGTAGGTCGGGCCTTCAAGCCGGTGGCGGCCCACGTCTTCGGCGAAGGGTTTGGGCGCGAAGCCGTCGATCGCATGGGGGCGGTGGCCCAGGCCGCCGGGATCACCACCACCACCGACATGATCTGGGGCATCGACGATTTTGAGGCCGAATGGGCCGACCACCGGGCCGCCATCGACGACAACACCTTCCCCCTACGCATGCTGATGGTGCCGTTCGAGCCTCGCCTGGTCAACGCCTACGGGGCCGACATGCTCGACTACCTGGCAACCAAACGGGCCGAGGGCGACGACCGCCTCACCACCCACGGCATCAAGTACGTGAACGACGGCTCGTATCCGTCGATGACCCTGAAACTGGGATTCCCCGGCTACCTCGACGGCGAGGAGGGCCTCACCGGCGAGACCCCATGGGATCAGATCTACGACCGCATGCTCCCCTTCTGGACCGCAGGGATCCAGATCCACTCCCACGCCAACGGCGACGACACCGTCGACATGACCCTCGACGTGCTGCAGCGCCTGCAGAACAGCCACCCCCGCTTCGATCACCGTTTTGTCATCGAGCACTACTGTCTCTCCAACCCGGCCCAGGCCCGTCGCCTGGCCGCCCTCGGAGGTGGGGCCAGCGTCAATGCCTACTTCGTGCGCTACCGGGCCCAGATGCACGCCGAAGCCGGCTTCGGCCCCGACCGTTCCGAGGCCACGGCCCGTCTCGGCTCGCTGGAACGAGCAGGCGCCCCCTTCGCCCTGCACTCCGACTTCAACCTGGTGGTCACTCCCCTGTCACCCCTGTTGGTGGCCGAGATAGCCACCACCCGCCTGGGCGCCGACGGCGAGACGGTGCTGGCCCCGGGTGAGCGCATCTCGGTCGATCGTGCACTCCGGGCCATTACCGTCGACGCCGCCTACATCCTGAGTCAGGACGATCGCCTGGGCTCGATCGAGGTCGGCAAACTGGCCGACTTCACCGTCCTGGCCGACGATCCCTATGAGGTGGCCCCGACGGAGATCGGTTCGATCGAAGTCGTCGACACGATTCTCGGCGGCGCCCCAACCGGGCTGGGTAACGGATGAGCCCGGGACAATTCCCGAGCGCCGGACCCCGCTGATGACCACCCAGGGCGGCACCCATCTGGAGACGATGTGGTCGTCGCTGCTCACCGAATTGTCGGCCCACCGGCCCCGCCCCGAAACGGTGGCGGGCCAGGCCCTCGACGAGGACGGAGCGCAAGCGATCCCCGTCACCCTGGTGTCGGGCTTCCTGGGGGCGGGCAAGTCGACCCTGCTGGTCCGACTGTTGAGCGCCCCGCCGGAGGGCCTGGTGATCCGGGCGGTGGTGAACGACGTCGGCTCCCTGCCCTTCGACCCCACCCTGGTCACGGCAGACGGCCCGACAGGGGCAACGGCCGAGGTCGAGGTGTCATTGACCAATGGCTGTGGCTGTTGTGAACAAAGCGCCGACCTCATGGCCAC
>Ga0316190_10000484_pt1 | contig 27488 bp, 28 predicted proteins | sample Eddworburrow2_MG_FD_204929 | JGI IMG/M metagenome (GOLD analysis project Ga0316190, IMG submission 204929) | Coastal sediment microbial communities from Maine, United States - Eddy worm burrow 2 | ecosystem: Environmental > Aquatic > Marine > Coastal > Sediment | place: USA: Maine | collected... | reverse complement strand
TCAAGGTGCTCATCAAGGAGATGCAGGCCCTGTGCCTCAACGTTGAGGTGTTGGCCGAGGATGGCAACGAGATCGAGATGCGGGAACTCGACGACGAGTTGTTCCGCACCGCAGAAGAGCTGGGAATCGACCTCAGCCGCCCCGAACGGGGATCAGACGAAGACGATGCGGCCCGAGCCGCAGGCACCCGACGCTGAGGGTGACCGTGGGTAACCCGAACGGGTTGGCGGTTGCTCGGAGGACCACTGGTTCTCCCGAGACTGGAGAGACGCATGCTTGATGTCAACGATTTCGATCAGCTGAAGATCGGCCTGGCCACCGCGGATTCGATCCGCACGTGGTCGAACGGCGAGGTGAAAAAGCCTGAGACGATCAACTACCGCACGCTCAAGCCCGAGAAGGACGGCTTGTTCTGCGAGAAGATCTTCGGGCCCCAGAAGGACTGGGAATGCGCGTGTGGCAAGTACAAGCGTGTCCGGTTCAAGGGCATTATCTGTGAGCGCTGCGGCGTCGAGGTCACGCGATCCAAGGTCCGGCGCGAGCGCATGGGCCATATCGAGCTGGCGGCACCCGCGGTGCACATCTGGTACCTGCGAGGTACCCGGTCGTGGTTGGCCTACCTCCTCATGGGTACCGAGCCCCGAGAGGAGCTGAAGGCCAAGCAGCTGGAGAAGGTCATCTACTTCGCCGCCAACCTCGTGACCTGGGTCGACGAGGAAAAGCGGGATGCTGACATTCCCAGCCTCGAAGCCGAGGTCATCGGCGAGCGCGAAACCATCATCAAGGAGATGGAGCTCCGCCTCGCCGAGCAGCATGAGGAACTTGAGCGCGAGCTCGCCAAGTTGGAGTCCGACAAGGCCAAGGACACCGAGATCCGAGCCCGGCAGCGGGCGTTCGACAAGGAACTGGCCGCCACCCGCGAGCAGTACGAGATGGAACTTGATGTTCTCGATCGGGCGTGGGAAGAGTTCAAGGATCTCTTCCCACGCAAGATCCTTGAGGACGAGATGCTCTGGCGGGAGATGGCCGACCGCTTCGGTGATTACTTCGAGGGCGGTATGGGGGCCGACGCCATCGCCCAGCTGATCGAGCGGATCGACTTCGACGAGGAGGAGATCAAGCTCCGGGCCGCCATTGAGCCCGACGAGGGTGTCAAGCCGCTGTCGGCCCAGCGCAAGCAGAAGGCCATCAAGCGGCTCAAGATCGTGGCCGCCTTCAACCGGCGCGACGAAAACAAGCGGCGTATCAATGACCCCCGGGCCATGATCCTCGATGTTGTGCCCGTCATCCCGCCCGAGCTGCGTCCCATGGTCCAGCTCGACGGTGGCCGGTTCGCCACCTCGGACCTGAACGACCTTTACCGCCGGGTCATCAACCGCAACAACCGTCTCAAGCGCCTGCTTGATCTCGGCGCCCCCGAGATCATCGTCAACAACGAAAAGCGCATGCTGCAGGAGGCCGTCGACGCATTGTTCGACAACGGTCGACGCGGCCGTCCCGTCACCGGGCCCGGTAACCGACCCCTGAAGTCGCTTTCGGACATGCTGAAGGGCAAGCAGGGCCGGTTCCGTCAGAACCTGCTGGGCAAGCGCGTCGACTACTCCGGCCGTTCGGTCATCGTCGTCGGCCCGACCCTCAAGTTCCATCAGTGCGGCCTGCCCAAGATCATGGCCCTGGAGCTGTTCAAGCCCTTCGTCATGAAGCGGCTCGTCGACCATGAACTGGCGCAGAACATCAAGTCGGCCAAGCGAATGGTCGAGCGTCGTCGTCCTCAGGTGTGGGAGGTGTTGGAAGACGTGATCCAGGAGCATCCGGTGATGCTCAACCGGGCACCGACCCTGCACCGCCTCGGTATCCAGGCCTTCGAGCCGGTACTGGTCGAGGGCAAGGCCATCCAGATCCACCCCCTGGTCTGCACCGCTTTCAACGCTGACTTCGACGGCGACCAGATGGCGGTCCACCTGCCCCTGTCAGCTGAAGCCCAGGCCGAGGCCCGGGTACTGATGCTGTCGGCCAACAACGTGCTGTCGCCCGCTCACGGTCGACCGCTCGTCACCCCGACCCAGGACATGGTCATCGGGATCTTCTACCTCACCGAGTTCGTGGAAGCCGCTCGAGGCGGGGGCGTGTTCCGCCGTGTCGACGAGGTCGAGCGGGCCTACGAGTCCGGCCAGATCGAGTTGCACGCTCCGATCGAGTTCCGCACACCTGGTCTCCTGCTGGAGAACGAAGAAGGCAGCGCAGCGGTCTACGAGAAGACCACGGCGGGCCGGGTGTTCTTCAACGAGACCCTCCCCGAGACGTTCCGCTACGTCAACGAGGTGGTGAAGAAGCGTGATATCACCGCCATCGTCGACGATCTGGCTACTACCTACCCCAAGGCTGAGGTGGCCGCCTCGCTCGACCGGATCAAGTCATTGGCGTTCCGTTTCGCCGCCCGATCCGGTCTGACCGTGTCCATCGACGACGTCCGGACGCCGTTGGCAAAAAAGAGCATCCTCGATCGTCATGAGGTCGAAGCCGAGAAGATCGAAAACCAGTTCCGACGAGGCATCATCACCGACGGTGAGCGTATTCAGAAGGAAGTGGAGATCTGGACCGCCGCCACCGACGAGGTGCGCGAAGCCATGGAGGTCAGCCTCCGGGCACGTCAGTTCAACCCGATCGACATGATGGTCGGCTCCGGAGCCCGTGGCAACATGATGCAGGTTCGCCAGATCGCCGGTATGCGCGGCCTGGTGGCCAACCCCCGTGGTGACATGATCCCCCGCCCGATCAAGTCGAACTTCCGCGAAGGTTTGACGATGTTGGAGTACTTCATCTCCACTCCCGGTGCCCGTAAGGGTCTGGTTGACACGGCGCTCCGTACCGCTGACTCGGGTTATCTGACCCGACGTCTGGTCGACGTGGCCCAAGAGGTCATCATCAACGACCGTGACCCCTTCGAGCCTGGCAAGCCCGTACGTGGTTTGTTCCTCGACGACGTCAAGCCCGATGGCTACTACAACCGGTTCAGTGGTGAGCCCTCCGACCCGGGCGACCCCGATGCCCGGATGGTCAGGACCTACCTGGAGACCCGTCTCTACAGTCGGGTACTGGCCGACGACGTGACCCTCGTCGACGGCACCGTCATTCCCCGCGGGACGATGGTTCGTGAACCCCAGATGGAAGCCATCCGCGACGATCCCGGGAACAACCGGGTGCGCGTACTCTCCCCCCTGACCGACGATTCCCCCATCGGCATCACCGGTGACAGCTACGGCATGTCGCTGGCCACGGGGGTCGACATCGAGGTTGGCGAAGCGGTCGGCGTTATCGCTGCCCAGTCGATCGGCGAGCCCGGCACCCAGCTGACCATGCGTACCTTCCACACCGGCGGCGTTGCCGGTGGGGCGGACATCGCCGGTGGTCTGCCCCGTGTCGTTGAGCTGTTCGAGGCTCGTAGTCCCAAGGGCAAGGCCACCATGGCCCGGATCTCCGGCACGATTCGTATCGCCGAGGACGAGGGCAAGGGCAAGGTCATCACCGTGGTCGGTGAAGACGGCACCGAAGACGACTACCTGGTCCCCCTGGCCGCCCGACTCGAAGTAGTCGAGGGTCAGGAGATTGCAGCCGGCGGCGCCATTGTCGACGGTCCCCGCGATCCCAAGGAGTTGCTGGAGATTCGCGGTATCCGCGAGACCCAGCAGTACCTGGTGGAAGAGGTTCAGAAGGTCTACCGGGATCAGGGTGTGTCGATCCACGACAAGCACATTGAGCTGATCGTGCGACAGATGACCCGACGGGTTGCCATTCAAGAGCCCGGTGATTCGGACTTCCTGCCCGGTGAGCGCTGCGACCAGTGGCTGTTCGCCGACGTCAACCGTCGCCTGGTGACCGAAGGTCAACGGCCGGCCGATGGACGCCCGGAGATCATGGGTATCACGAAGGCCTCGCTGGCCACCGACTCGTGGCTCTCGGCCGCTTCATTCCAGGAGACGACCCGGGTGCTGACCGAGGCCGCCATCGAAGGCAAGTCGGATTCGATGATCGGACTCAAGGAGAACATCATCATCGGCAAGCTGATCCCGGCCGGGACCGGGCTGATGCGACACCGAGACAAGAAGACCATGGCCCCCGACTACCAGCCGATGCCGTTCTACGCTGATGGCGAAGAGCAGGACCCAGCCCAATGGTTGGCTTCGATCGGTGCCGAGGGTGGCAAAGCCATCGGTGGCAACGGTGTCGAAGTGGCCACACTGCCTGCCGCCGCCGCCGACGAGATCGGCTGAGCGAACAGGCTTCGGCTTCTGAAATTCCAACGACAACGGACGCAGGCTTGCACCTGCGTCCGTTGTCGCGTTTCTGAGTTGTTGCGGGTGCGGCTGGGCCACGGGGGACTTGGCCTGGCCGGATAGCCTCGGACCGTGCCCCACGAGACGGCAACCTTGTTCTTCGCTCTGCTGGCCATGGCGTTGGTCGCAGGCCTGGTAGCTCTCGCCGTGGCCTGGGTAGTCGGCCGTGGTCGGGAGCGGTCGTTGATCGCTCCGGTTCGGGCCGTGGCGGTGGAACTGGCCGCCGCAATCGCTGTGGTGGCCATGTTGGGATCGCTGTACCTGTCGGAAGTGGCGAACTTCCGGCCCTGCCGGTTGTGCTGGGTGCAACGAGGTTTCATGTATCCGGCCGCCGTCCTGCTGGTCGGGGCCCTGGTGAGGAGATCCAAGGGCGGCCTGCTGGTGAAGGTCGCCGGGCTACTGGCCCTGATCGGGCTGCCGATCTCGCTCTTTCACCGCTGGGACCAGTGGACGGGGCAGGCCTCGGGCCTGTGCGACGCCGTCAACCCCTGCTCGGCCCGATGGGTCAACCACTTCGGTTTCGTCACCATCCCCACGATGGCTGCCATCGGTTTTACTGGTGTGCTTGCCCTGGTGGCGCTGCAACTTACGACGAACTTATCTCACAAGGAGAGTTGACATGACGATGACCAAGACCCCTGGCAACCCTGGGCCCGGCGGCAACCGACGTTTCCCCCGCAGACTGATGGTCCTGCTTCTGGTCGGCGTGCTGGGCGTGGCCTTCACCTCCTGCGGATCCGACGACACCTCCGATGTCGCTACCGATGGCGCCGACAGCGCCGCTGGCACTGAGGGCGAGCAGACGGCGGCGGTGGAGATCACCGGCGATGGGCTGGGCCCCATGCCCGAGGGTGTTCGGGTGGCTACGGCCGAGAATGACCCGGTTGCGGGAACGCCCGCACCTGAACTGGTTGGCACCGACTTTGCCGGTAACGAGCTGGTCATCGGCAACGACGGCCGAGCCAAGGTCATCTACTTCGTCGCCCACTGGTGCCCCCACTGCCAGGATGAGATCCCTGTCGTGCAGGAGTTGATCGACGATGGCGTCCAACCCGAGGCCGTCGACATCTACGCCGTGTCCACCGCGGTCGACGAGGGGCAGGGGAACTTTCCACCCCAGGCCTGGTTGATCGACGAGAACTTCACCCCTCCCGTCGTTCGCGACAGTGCGGGGAACGAATTGTTCCGGGCCTTCGGAGGCTCCAGCTTCCCCTATGCCGTCTACCTCGATGCCGGCAACAACATCGTTGCCCGGACCGCCGGTGGTATGGAGAAGTCGGTGACGACCGAACTGTGGAACCTGGCCGCCGGAGGCTGACGGTTCGAACTACCGCCGGTGTCACCACGGGTGCCGGGCGTTGCCCCGTGGTGACGGCTCGGCGGGCCGGGACTAGCTTTGCTGACATGTTGACGACGCGCTGGAGCGAGGCCGGGATCGAAGTGGTCGAGGGCGAACCCGGCCCGCTGCGGTCGGGCTGGGCCCGTCTGGCCGTCACCGGGTGCGGGATCTGCGGTAGCGACCTGCACATCTACCGGGCCATGAAGGCCGGTGTCCTGGCCCCTGGCGACTACGCCACACCAGGCCACGAGATCGCCGGTCGTATCATCGAGGCCCCGACCGACCTGACCGACGCGGTTTATGCCGTTGAGCCCTGGGTCGGGTGTGAGACCTGCCCACACTGCCTGCAGGGCGAGACCACGGTTTGCGAGGACGGCCAACTGCTCGGCGTCACCCGGGGTGGAGGCCTGGCCGAATGGGTTGACGTTCCCGTGCGCCTGCTGCACGGGGTCGATGACTCCGTCGATGCCTCCCTGGCCACCCTGGCCGAACCGTGGGCGGTGGCGGTGCGGGCCGTGCACCGGGCCCGACTGACCGAGATCGACGAGCGGGTGTTGGTGTTGGGTGGTGGCAACATCGGGCTGTTGTCGGGCCTGGCCGCTCGGGGACGAGCGGCCAGGGTCGGTATCACCTGTCGGTATCCCCACCAGGCCGAACTGGCCCGCCAATTCGGCCTGGAACCGATCGACCCGGCGGCCGTGGGGGAGTGGGCGGCCGAACACCGACCCGGGGTGGTGATCGAGACGGTCGGCGGCTCGGCCGACACCATGACCGAAGCGGTTCGTTGCGCCCGCCGGGGCGGTCGCATCGTTGTGGTTGGAGTCTTCGGCGCCCCCCAGGCCACCGATTACCGCCAGATCGTGCTGAAGGAGTTGGAGATCGTCGGATCGTTCATCTACGGCACCGTCGGCTCCGGATCGGAGTTCGGGGCCGCCGTGGGGGCCATGGGGTCCATCACCAATGAACTGGCGGCGTTGGCCACCCACCGCTTCGGCCTGTCCGAGGTGGCCGAGGCCTTCAACACCGCCGACGACAAAGCCTCCCTGGCGGTCAAGGTCACGATCGGCGGCTGAAGGTCTGACGGCGGCTCCTCCGGCTGCCGCTATCTCCAGTTGGCGAGACCATCACCGGACAACTCGTCGAGAACCGGCCTCTGGGCCAGGGCCATCATGATGGCCTCGGCGGACCCGCTGATCTCGGCCCCCTGACCGAAAGACCAATCCATGTCGGCCGCCTGAAGCTTGATGCCGTCGAGGGGTGGTCGCTTCACCAGGATGTCAGCCTTTTTGTGGGCGGTCTGGAAGTCGAGGGTGGTGCGCAGCAGCGTCTCGCCGAGCGAACCTTCGAGGCCGAGCCCACGGCGCACGTCCTGGGTGTGAATGGCGATATCGGCCACGGTCAGTTCCTCGGGAAACATCGGTAGCGGGGACGACTTGGAGCCGTTGGCCCGAAGCGACGCTGTCAGGTCGGTCGTGGATCGACCTGAGCGCTTGGCTGCCATCGCTACCGCTGCCTTGTCGAAGTTGAAGCCGGACTTGATGATGGTGGCGAACAGGCTGCCCGCCCCCGTCTCCACGAAACTGGTGACATGGGCCAGCACCTCATGGGCGGTCCAGGCGTCGCACAGGCTCTGCTGTTGCCGTTGTTCCGGCGTCAGGGACTCCATCATGTCGGCGAACTCATTGCGGGCCTGGGCCGCTGTGTTCCATTGCGCCATGTTTGTGCTCCTTGCTGTGGTCGGATGAAACGTTAGCGGCCCGCCGGGGCGGGGCGGGCGTATCAGGCCCGCGTCCAGACCGCCCCGCTCGTGTAACGTCGCAGGCCCCGGTTGAACGTCAGCGCGCCCGCTCCGGCCAAGCCCAGTCCGACCGCCAGGGTGGCGGCGGCCCAGCCCAGGTCGAATTCGGTGACCAGCTTGGCCGGCACCGAGGTCACGAAACCGGCCGGGACGACGGCGTAGAGGAAGATCTTGGTGGCCCCGGAGAAGATGTCAACCGGGTACGAGGAGAACAGCAGCAGGGCCTGGAATCCCAGGTCGCCCGCCTCGTTGCGGCCGACGAAGAAGCTGAGCGATCCGACCAGCACCAGGAACCCGGTGAAGATGAGCACGGCGCTGAACACGCCGAATGCGAACACCGCCAGGCGTTGTGGGGTGGGGTGGCCAAAAAGCAGGAACAGGGCCACGCCAAAAAACATGTCCCCAACGAACAGGGAGTCAACCTGGCGGGTCAACAGGTAGGGGAGGGTGGGAATCGGTAGCGAGAGCGCAGCGTCGAGGCCGCCGTCGGTAATGATCGGCCCGATCAGGCGGGCGTTTCTCAGCATCCCCAGGACGAACCCGGCGCTGGTGGTGAGCACGGCGAACAGTGCGATGATCTGGTCGATGTCCCAGCCCCGGACGTTCCCCACCCGGCTGAAGAACAGCACCCAGAACACGATCCAGGCCACATCGTTGAGCGTCATCAGGGTGATGCCTGTCCAGAAGCCATGACGGTTGGCGGCGGCCTTACTCCAGGCCGTGGCCCAGGTCCGCAGGAGTGGTCTCATGAGCCACCCCTGATCAGACGGCGTTCCCCGGCCCGGAACAACAGGGTGGCGACCACGCCCAGCACGGCCAACCAGCCGATCTGAACCAGTAGCCACTCGGGTTCCAGATGGCCCGAGGCCAGCCGGGCCGGGGCGTAGGAAACGGCGGCAAAGGGCAGGGCCTTGGCCACCAGTTCCACCGGTCGGGGTAGGACTTCGAGGGGCAACAACATGCCGCCCAGTACGAACACCAGCTTCTGGTAGAGAAACCAGGCGCTCTTGGCGTCACGTAGCCAGAAGGCCCCGGCGGCGAAGGCGTGATGGGCCACGATGTTGGCGATCACGGCCAGGAGCAGGGCAGGCAGAGCCAACAAGGCAGCCCCCAGAACAGGAGGAGGCCCGGCGACGATCAGGGCGAAACCGGTGCCGACCACCACACAGACCCCGAGGCGGAGCACGGCTGAGCCGATCTCGCCTGCGATGCGCAATCCGACCACTGATTGGGGCCGCAACATCTCGGTCTCAATGGTTCCCGACCCGATGTCGGTGCCGATGGTTTCGATGAGACGAAGCGGCACGGCGTTGATGGCGCCCTCGGAGGTCACGATGTACCAGACGAGGGCGGCCGAGCTGTAGCCGACGATCGAACCGCCCTGGGCCTCGGCCGCTGTTGACCACAACCCGGCCAACACGCTTGACACCATGAGGTAGAACGCCCCGACGGTGACAAGCGCCGAGGGGCTGGCGATCAGGCGCCGAGCGGAGATCGTTGCCGCCCGGCGTGCAGTCCGCGCCGCCTGCGATTGGTTGCGCCGTCGACTCGCAGGGGCCGACGTCGGTCGAGGTCTGGGCTCCGATCTGGGCCTGGGGGCCGAGACCGTGCCCTGGCTGTTGGGCGCGAGGTCGCTCATGCCGACTCCGGGGCGGGGCGCCGGTAGATCTCACCGATCACCTGCTCCAGCGGGGGATCGACCACCGACAGGTCGGCCACTGGTGCCGGAGCGGCCCGCAGCACGGTGTCGATCACCTCACCGATGGGGCGGAGCAGGGTATCAACATCGAGTTGCAGGGCACCGGATTCCGAGACGGTGGCCTTCACCCCCACCCCGCTGCTGATGGAGGTTCCAAGGGCATCGAGGGCGGAACCCGACGCGCCACCGTCAAGCGGGTCGAGGGCGAAGTGAACCTCGACCCGCTTGACGGCCAGCAGATCGCGTCGCATGGCCGTCACCGGGGCGTCGTAGATGATCGAGCCGTGATTCACCACGATCGCCCGCTCGGCGACGTGTTCGATGTCGGCAACATCGTGACTGGTGAGGAACACCGTCGTACCGAGGTCGGCGTTGAGGCGAACCAGGAGTGTGCGGAACACCTCCTTGCCCAGTAGGTCGAGTCCGATGGTCGGTTCGTCGAGGAAGAGCAGTTCGGGTTCGTGCAACATGGCGGCCGTCAGCTCGCAGCGCATGCGTTGACCGAGCGACAGGGTGCGAACCGGCTGGTCAAACAGTTCCGATGCTTCCAACACCTGGCCGAGTTCGCCCACCCGGGCCGTGACCCGTTCGTCACTGAGGCCGAAGATGGAGCCCAGCAGACGAAACGAGGCACGCGGCGCCAGTTCGGTCCATAGCTGGGAGCGCTGCCCGAACAGCACACCGATCTGCTGGGCCAATTGGCGACGACGGGTCCACGGTTCAAGCCCCAGCACCAGGGCCGATCCGTCGGTGGGATGGAGAATCCCCGTCAGCATCTTGATCGAGGTTGACTTGCCTGCCCCATTGGGACCGATGAAGGCCAGGCGTTCGCCGCGCTCCACGGTGAACGACACCTTGCGCACCGCGTCATGGGTTGTACGCCGGCGGCGGGGGCCGGTGACGAACGTTCGGCTCAGCCCATCGGCAACGATTGCTTCGGTCACGTCACCCAGTATGACCGGGGGCCGCTTGCACGGCCCCCGGATTATGGTCTCAGACCCTGACCACTCACGACCACTCGCCGATGCCGGGTGGAAACCGATCGGGGCGGCGGCGGAACTCAGTCCCGGCCGAAGAGGCCACCCAGATTGACCGAAGCACCGGAGCCGCCGCTGGAGTTTCCGGTACCGACCGCGGCGCTGATGAGGCCCATGAACTCATGGGGGTTGCGGGTCTGCACCAGCAGCCGACCAGGGCCGGTGAAGTCGAAGACGAGGCCCTCGCCGCTCTTGAAGGTCTGTACCAACCCGCCGGTGACCTTGCGGATCTCCATCCTGGTGCCCTCGGTGTAGGCCACCATGTGACCAGTGTCGAGGGTGACCGTCTGGCCCGGCTCCAGATCCCAGGCCTCGATGGCTCCGTAGGCCGCCAGCACCATCGGGCCTTGGCCCTCGGCCCGGAGGATGAAGCCACCCTCGGAACCGAACAGGTTCTTGAACCCGCCCCACTCGGTGTCGATGTTGATGGTCGATGCCCCGGCCAACCACGAACCCTTCTGTACGAACCAGGAGGTGCCGGGGGCGACGTCGACCACGTTGATGTCGCCGGGGAGGGCGGCGGCGACGTCGACCCATCCCCCCTCGGCGGCGGCGGTGTAGGAGGTGATGAAGAACGACTCGCCTCCCAGGGCTGCCCGCTTCAGCGACTTCATGATGCCGCCCTCGGCCCGGGCCTCGACGTTGACCGAGGGCACGGTGGCCATGAGCGCCCCCGACTCGGCCCGGACCGACTCACCGCCATTGAGGCTGAGCCGGGCTACTGCGAATCCAGGTTGATGTCGTACCAAAACGTCCATGGGTCCGAATGTAGTTCCGAGGTGGCCGGGATGCCGGACGGAGTCCGGCTTATGTGCGCGATCTGGCGACGATGTGAGAAGTAGGCGAACCCGGGCCACGATGGCTGGATGCCCCGCATGACGATCGAAGACCGAGAAACGTTCCTGGCCCAGCCCCATGTTGGCGTCGTGGCCTCCCTGCGGCGCGACGGCAGGCCTTACACCGTGCCGGTTTGGCATCTGTGGGACGGAATCCATATGTGGCTCACCGGCACCACCTCGCGGGTCTGGTGCCGCCAACTGATGCACGACCCCCGCATCTCACTGTGCGTCGAGCACACCGACGCCGCCCCGGGGTCGGGCACCGTGATCGGCCATGTCGAGGTCGACGGGGCGGCCGAGGTGCTCGAACCTCCTGCCTTCGATATCTGGCCCGTCAGTCGGGCCCTGGCCCAGAAATACATCGGGCGGGGCAACTTCGGTCGTGCTGAGACCGTCGATGCCTTCGTTGCCAACATGGCCAAAGAACCCCGCCTGCTGATCCGGATCACGCCTGAAGTGTGGCGGGCTATCGACATGAGCGTCTACGAGGGCAAGCGCGCCGATCGCGACCACCAGTGATCGGTAGAGTTGGGCAATGACGAGCAAGAAGAATGCGAGTTCACCGCTGTATGAGGCATTCGTCGATGACCTCAGGATGGAGCCCTTGAAGGAATGGGTCGTTGCCAGTGCAGAACACGAGACACAATGCGGCTCCCTCGCCGCCGCTGCGCTGGACTTGGACGACAATTAGGGGCCCGGCATTCTCACGCGATCTTGCGGGTTTCTTGACGTTAAACCTGTCGGACGTCGAGGCTGTTGAGTGTTGGGAAGCCTTCATCTTGTGTGAATACGGGAATGTTTAACACCATGGCGGTCGCTGCGATCCAGGAGTCATTGACACTCATTCGCAAGCCTTGGTCTCGCAGTTGAACCCGTAGCTGGGCCCAACTGTCGGCGACGGCTTGGTCGACCGGGATTGGATCGAGGGTGAGGGCGGCGGTGAGGGTGGTGTTGAGGCGTCGGTTGCGGGTTGTGACGTCGGTGGCGGCCAACACTCCGGCGCGGAGTTCGCCGATCGTGATGACCGATACGGCCAGTTCGTCGGGAAAGGCCGAGGTGTTGAGGGGGCGTCCGGTTTCGTCAGCGATGAAGATTGATGTGTCGGCTAAACCTCTGGTAGTCACAAGGGCAGTTCGTCGGTTGTGTCGGGGGCGAGGTCGGCGAGGTCGGCGAGGTCGGCGATGTCTTTGGCGAGGTCCGAGTCGGCGCTATGGGGCAGGACCTGGTTGATGAAGTTTGCTCGGGCATCCAGCGGCTGGCTGAGGTTGGCAGGGGGGTGAGCAGTGCCACCGGCCGGCCATTGATCGTGATGGTGATCTGTTCACCGGTCGCCACGCGGTCGAGCAGCGAGCGGGTTTGGTTTCTGAGTTCGCGTGAGGCCACGGTGAGCATGCGACGCTCGTAGCACAGATGCGACACGTGGTGGCCCGGCAGGCGGCGAGGATGGGGCACCTCCGGTCGTCATGGTCGGTAGTCGAGCGGGCACCACTGGTTGTGTGGGAGGCTCGCGGTTTCAACCATGAATTTGACTGAAAGGAGCGGGGCGATGCTTGTCGAGATGACCATCAACGGTCAACTGCGCTCGGCTGATGTGGAACCGCGAACGCTGCTCGTGCACTACCTGCGCGACGAGCTGGGGTTAACGGGAACCAATGTCGGCTGTGACACCTCATCCTGTGGGGCCTGCACGATCCTGATCGAGGGCGCCGACGGTGTCGGGGAGTCGGTCAAGTCGTGCACCATGTTGGCGGTGCAGGCCCGGGGGGCCGAGGTCACCACCATCGAGGGCATGGCCACTTCCAACGGCGACGCTGGCCCGCCGAGCCTGAACCCCATGCAGCAGGCCTTCATGGACTGCCACGGTCTCCAGTGCGGCTACTGCACGCCGGGGATGGTGATGGCCGCCACCTCGTTGCTGAGCGAGAACCCGTCGCCAACCGAAACCGAGGTGCGGGTCGGCCTGGAGGGCAATCTCTGCCGCTGCACCGGCTACCACAACATCGTCAAGGCCGTGTTGTCGGCCGCCGGCGGGGGAGTAGACCAATGACCGTTACCGAACCCATCGTCGGCACCTCGATGAAGCGCAAGGAGGACCCCAAGCTCCTCACCGGGGAGGGCCAATTCATTGACGACATCCACGCACCGGGCGAGCTGTGGATGGGCATGGTCCGGGCCCCCATGGCCCACGCCACCGTGACCAACATCGACGCCTCGGCCGCCGCCGCCCTGGACGGTGTGCACGCCGTCTACACCGGGGCCGAGCTCAACGACATGGGCCTGTGGATCGCTCCGCTGCCCTGCGCCTGGCCCGTCACCCCCGACATGGCCAATCCTCCCCACTTCCCGGCCACCTCTTCGGAGGTCCACCACGTCGGTGAGATCGTGGCCGTCGTCCTGGCCGATTCCCGTTACGGGGCCGTCGACGCCGCCGAGCAGGTGGTGGTCGACTACGACGTGTTGCCTGCGGTGGCCTCCGTCGCCGCCGCCCGCGACGGATCCGATCTGGCCCACACCAGCCTGGAGACGAACAAGGCCTACCACTGGCCCCTGGTGCCCGACCCCGACGCCCTCGAGGCGGCCTTCGCCAACGCCACCCACACCGTCACCGGCAACTTCGTGCAGCAGCGGCTGATCCCCATGCCCATGGAGCCCCGCGGGGTATTGGCCGTGCCCTCCCCAATGGGGGGCGACATGACGCTGTACTCGGCCACCCAGGTGCCCCACATCCTCAAGGTGATGGTCGCCGCCACCACCGGCATCCCGGAGAATCAGCTCCGCATCATCGCTCCAGCGGTGGGCGGCGGTTTCGGCGGCAAGCTCAACGTCAACCCCGACGAGCTGCTGGCCGTCACCCTGGCCCGCAAGCTGGGTCGTCCGGTGCGCTGGACCGAAACCCGCTCCGAGGGGGCGTTCTCCACCCACCAGGGTCGGGGCCAGCTGCAGAAGATCGAGCTGGCGGCCGACGCCGAGGGCAAGCTCCTGGGGGTTCGGGTCCATCTCGACGCCGACATGGGGGCCTACATGATGTTGATCACCCCCGGCGTGCCCCTGCTCGGTAGCTTCCTCTACACCGGCGTCTACAACGTGCCAGCCTTCGGCTTCACCTGCGACGGCTACTTCACCAACCTCACCCCGACCGACGCCTACCGGGGCGCCGGTCGGCCCGAGGCCAGCTACGCCATCGAGCGGGCCATGGACATGTTGGCGATCGAGGTCGGGGTCGGACCCGACGAGATTCGTCGCCGCAACTACCTCGGTGGCGGCGACGCCTTCGAGAACCTGGAGACGGCGTCCACCCTGGTGTTCGACTCCGGTCATTACAGCCCCAACCTCGACGCCGCCCTCGAAATGGCGGGCTACGACGACCTGCGGGCCCAACAGCAGCAACGCCGTGACAACGGCAGCAGCAAACATCTCGGCATTGGGCTCTGCACCTACGTCGAGATCTGTGGCCTGGCTCCCAGCCGGGCCCTTGGTGGGCTCAACTACGGGGCTGGCGGCTGGGAACATGGCATGGTCCGGTTCCTGCCGACGGGCAAGGTCGAAGTTGTCACCGGGGCCACCCCCCACGGGCAGGGCCATGAGACCAGCTGGTCGATGATCGTTGCCGATCGTCTCGGGATCGATCCGGCCGATGTGACGGTGCTGCACTCCGACACCGCCATCAGCCCCCTCGGGCTCGACACCTACGGTTCGCGTTCGCTGGCCGTTGGTGGGGTGGCCATCGCCATGGCGTGTGACAAGGTCATCGACAAGGCCCGCCTCATCGCCGCCCACCAGTTGGAGGCCAACCCCGACGATCTCGATTTTGTCGCCGGAGCGTTCACCGTCAAGGGATCGCCGGACAAGACGATGCCCATCCAGGCAATCGCCTTCGGGGCCTTCACCGCACACAACCTGCCCGAGGGGATGGAGCCGAACCTGCAGGAGCAGATGACGTTCGATCCGGCAAACTTCGTGTTCCCCTTCGGCACCCACGTGGCCGTGGTCGAGATCGACGAGGACACTGGCCACGTCGAACTGCTCAGCTACACCGCCATCGATGACTGCGGTAATCAGATCAACCCGCTGATCGTTGAAGGTCAGGTACACGGCGGCATCGTCCAGGGGGTCGCCCAGGCTCTATGGGAAGAGGCCATCTGGGATGACGACGGGAACCTCAAGAACCCGTCCATGCTCGACTACCTGGTGCCCTCGCCGGCCGAGGTGCCGAGCATCGGCACCGGCTACACCTACACCCCAAGCACCAGCAACCCCCTGGGGGTCAAGGGTGTCGGCGAGGCAGGCACCATTGGTTCCGCTGCCGCGGTGATCAACGCCGTGGTCGACGCCCTCGGGCCGCTCGGTGTCACCGACATCGACATGCCGGCCACGCCGTCGAAGGTGTGGAAGACGATCCAGCGGGCCAAACAGGCCCAGGACCAAGGGGAGGTGCAGTCATGATTCCCGCTGCTTTTGACTACGTGGAAGCCGATTCGGCCGATGCCGCGGTAGCGGCTCTGGTTGAGCACGGCGATGAGGCCAAGTTGATGGCTGGCGGTCACAGCCTGCTGCCGTTGATGAAATTCCGCCTGTCGGTGCCGTCCGTCGTCATCGACATCGGCCGCATCGACGGTTTGAGCTACGTCAACGATGGTGGCGATCATCTCGCCATTGGCGCCCTGACCCGCCACCGGGCGGTGGAAACCAACGACCTGGTGCGGGCGCAGGCCCCGATCCTGGCCCACGTCGCCGGCCAGGTCGGCGACCCCCAGGTGCGCCATCGCGGCACCCTTGGTGGCTCGTTGGCCCACGGCGACCCGGCCTCGGACCTGCCCGCCGCCCTCCTGGCCCTCGGGGGCACGATGGTGGTCACGGGACCGAACGGTGAACGTCAGATCGCAGCCCGGGATTTCTTCACCGGTTTCCTGGAGACGGCGTTGGCCCCCGACGAGATGATGACCGAGGTTCGGGTGCCCAAGGTGCCCGACGCCGGCTGGTCGTTCCAGAAGTTCAACCGGCGGGCCCAGGACTGGGCCATCGTTGGCGTGGCAGCGGTCCGTAACGGCAGCACGGGGGTGGCGCTCATCAACATGGGTCCCACGCCACTGGTGGCCACTGCGGTGGAGGCCGCCCTCGCCGGCGGAGCCTCGATCGACGACGCGGCAGCAATTGCTGCTGAAGGTACCGAGCCGCCGGACGACCTCAACGGCGACGCCGAATACCGAACCCACCTCGCCCAGGTATTGGTCAAGCAGGCGTTGACTGAAGCTTCTTGAGGTCCAGATAGATCCGTCCCCATGGATCGCCATTTAGGGCATTGAGTGGCTCTGAATGGTGGTTCATGGGTCGGTTTTGCCTGGAGTGCGGGGCTTGTCATTTCGGCTGATACCTTCGCCTTCATGATCCGCCGCAAAGCAAGTCCGCTCATGGCACGTCCGGCGGCGCGGGCCCTCACCGGCCTCGCCATCGGTGCCATCGCCATCGCCACTCTCGGCCTACCCGCCAGCGCTGAAGAGGAGATCGTGGTTGACTCCGACGAGATCCTGCGGGGCACGCCGGGTTCGGTCATGCCTGTTTCCAGTCAGCCGATTCCGGCCGAATTGCAGGGTAAGACCTGTGATCTGCGGGTGGTGGCTGAAAACGGTTCCTCGGTCCACCCCGGCAATACCGCCATCATTACCACCGGTGATGCCCGGGTCGAGGTGGCTGAAGTCGAGAACTCACCCGATGGTTCCGTTATCGACGTGGAGCCCGTTCTGCTCGGTGAAATGCTCAACGTGGAATTGCAGCTCGGCCCCGACGGTGTCTCAAGTCTCGGGTTTACCGTTGCCGTGAACTGCGCCACCGCCCCGCCGGTGGTTCCGGCCCAGGTCGAGGCGCCGACACCGGCGGAGACCACACCCCCGACAGTGTTGCCGACCCAGCAGACCGCACCACCGGTCCAGACGGCCCCTCCGGCGCTGGCCACCCCCGGTAACCCGACCTTCACCGGTTGATCATGTCCCGGACCTGGTCGGGGTCGACCATCGCGCTTCGTCGTCGTTCTCGTCGTCATCGCCGGTGGCGGCCCCCCGGTCCGGGTTCTGACCTGCGCCCGGTTGGCATCGCCGTCTTGGTCGTCACGGCGGTGGTGATCCTGGCAGGTTGCGGTCGTGCGCCCGATCCGTTGGCCAACTCCAACTCCAACTCCAACTCCAACCGACCCCTCGGCCCGACGGTGTTGGTCGAGATCGAGCAGCGCCCGAGCGAGACCGTCGTCGCCACCTCGCGGCAATCCGAGTTGTCGGCCTGGGCCGAGCCGTCGGCCGCCGGTGAGCCGCTGGCCCGGTTTGAACATCCGATTCCCACCGGATCGCCCCTGGTTTTCCAGGTGCACGAGGATGCGGGCGAATGGCTCCGTGTTTCGCTGCCGGTGCGGCCCAACGGCTCCTCCGGTTGGATCCGGGCCGCTGACGTCGAGGTCACCACCACCTCGTTCCGGATCGAGATCGATGTCTCCAACCATCGTCTCGTTGTCTGGCGTGACGGTCAGGTCCTGATCGATGACCCGGTGGCCATTGGCACCGGGGAGACCCCCACCCCCATCGGGTCGTTCTTTCTCACCGAGTTGTTGCAGCCCCCAGAGCCGGACGGCCCGTACGGAACCTACGCCTACGGACTATCGGGGTTCAGCGAGACACTCACCTCATTCAATGGGGGCGAGGGCGTGATCGGGATCCACGGCACCAACGAACCTGCCTCACTCGGCACCAATGTGAGTCATGGTTGCGTGCGTCTGGCCAACGAGACGATCAGCGCCATGGCCGGCTATCTCCCGTTGGGAACGCCCGTCATCATCACACCCTGAGACCAGGGGTGCCGCCACGCCGCATCTATCGGCCCCATGGTGGCGGTCAGGTTGCGCTGACGAGGATCCGGGCCGCAGCGAAGGCGCTGATACTGATACCGACCGCCCGTCCGTCGACGGAAACGGTGGTCGTTCCGTCAGGGGCCACCGACAGGATTGTGCCGGTGCGACCCGGTAACAGGCCTGCCTGTTCAAGAAAGGTCAGTTGCCCGTCCTGGAACTCAAGTTCCTCGGGGATGCGCTCAACCACGAAGTCACTATCGACCCTGATCTCGACCAAGGGCTGCGCATTGGCCGGGCCGGTGTAGTCGGTGCCGGGGATCGGGTTGCCATGGGGGCAGGTCGTCGGGTCGTCCAGTAGGTCCATCAGGGCCTTCTCCACCCGGGGCGAGATGACATGCTCCCACCGTCCGGCCTCGTGGTGGGCCTCGGCCCAGCTCAGACGCAGGATGTCGGTGAGGAAGCGTTCGGCCACCCGGTGGCGGCGAACCACGGTGGTGGCCAGGGCACGGCCGTCTTCGGTCAGGTTGATGTTGGCCCGCTGGTCGACGTCGACCAACCCCGCCGCCTGCATGCGCTTGATCATCTCCGACACCGAGGGCCGCGATACTTCCATGCGTTCGGCGATCCTGGCCTGGATCACACCGATGCCGTCTTCCTCCAGCTCGAAGATGGTCTCGGTGTACTCCTCGAATGCCGGATGGTGTTCTGGCGACTGGTACGGCATGGGTCAACAATACTACTGCCGTGCAGTCATCCCGGTCAGACCGGGCGGTCTCCGGCAACGGTGACCCGCCAGCCACTGCGAGTCTCGGGAAAATAGTCCCAGAGCGCCAGGTGCTGCATGCTGCGGTTGTCCCACATGGCCACCGAGTCCTCCTCCCAGGCGAAACGACACTGGAAGTACGGGTTGGCCAAATGGCGGTACAACATGGCCAGGATCTCGTCGCTTTCCCACCGTTCGAGGCCGACGATGTGGCTGGTGAAGTTCTCGTTCACGAACAGGCCCTTGCGGCCACTTTCAGGATGGGTCCGGATCACGGGATGCTCGGCCTGGGGAAAGGTCTCGCCCGCCGGTGGCTGGATGCCGAACCGGTCGGTGTAGACCCTCGCCCCGCTGTGCACCGCCTGTAACGGTGCCAGAAAGGCCTGGAGCGGTTCGGACAGAGCATCGAACGCGGCCTGGGTGTCGGTGAAGAGGGTGTCGCCACCCCGGGGTGGCACGGTGTGCAGGGTCAGGATCGAGGCCAGCGGGGGCTGCTCGTCGCAGGAGACATCGCTGTGCCACTTGAATCCGGCGGAGTGTTTCGTCCGCTCGTCGGCGTGAATCCTCAGCAGGCCTTCGGGTGCAGGGGGAGGGCCCGAGCCCTCAGCTCCCGATTTCCGGGTAGCGGTGGGATGCAAATGCAACGGCCCGAAGTGGCGACCGAGGGCCAGATGCTCCTCATGCGACATTGGCTGGTTGCGGAAGAACAGCGCCCCGAACTCCACGAGGCCCTGACCGAGGGCCGCGGCTTCCTCAGCATTGATCCCGGCCAGCGTCACCCCGTCGACGTAGGCGCCGACGGTTGTCGTGATTGGTGTGAATTCGATCCCCATGGCCAGAATCTACAAGCCCCATCCCGCCCACGCCCGTCCGGTGCAGCCCCGGTCGGCACCGCGGCGGCGCCCGGTGGTGGTGCACCGGTAGGCGGGGCGGCGTTGGTCGCCACTACCCTCACTATCCGTGAACAGCGATCAGCGGCAATTCCCAGACAGTGTCGCCCCGACGTCGGTCGACGACGTCGTCTTGGCTCTGCATCGCAACGAATACCTGGCCGACGAGGGTTTGGCCACCGCGATCTTCCTGGCCCTCACCCTGCATCGGCCACTCTTCCTCGAAGGCGAGGCCGGGGTTGGCAAGACCGAGGTGGCCAAGGTGCTGTCACGCTGGCTCGGCGGGCGACTGATCCGCCTCCAGTGTTACGAGGGCATCGATTCCTCCCAGGCCGTCTACGAGTGGGACTACGCCCGTCAGTTGCTGCACCTACGCACGGCCGAGGCGACCGGTGCCATCACCACCGCCACCGCCGAGTCGGTCGAGGCCGAGCTGTACGACCCCCGGTTCCTGATCCGTCGCCCCCTGTTGGAGGCTCTGAGCCCGACTGAGGGTCCGCCACCCGTTCTACTCATCGACGAGATCGACCGGGCCGACGACGAGTTTGAGGCCTTCCTGCTCGAGGCGTTGTCCGACTACAGCATCACCATCCCCGAGTTGGGGACGATCAAGGCGGCCCAACCGCCGATCGTGGTGCTGACCTCGAACCGGACCCGTGACGTTCACGATGCGCTGAAGCGACGTTGCCTCTACCACTGGGTTGAGCACCCAACGTTTGATCGGGAGGTCGACATCGTCAAACTGCGGGCGCCGGGCGTGGCCGATGGCCTGGCCCGGCAGGTGGCGGCAGCGGTGGAGTCGATGCGCGCCTTTGGCCTGTACAAGCCGCCAGGGGTTGCCGAGTCGATCGACTGGGCCTTGTCGCTGGCGGCCCTCGGTCGTAGCGAGATCGACGAGAGGTCGGTGGCGGCCACACTGGGTACCGTGCTCAAGTACCGTGAAGACCAGGACCGTGTCACCGATCAGGGACTCCCCGAGTTGGTGCGCCAGGCCATTGGACGAGGGGCTCGTTGACCGCTGACGTCGCCGCCGATCAGAGTGAGCGGATGGCCGTTGGGTTCAGCCGCGTCCTGCGCCAGGCTGGGCTGCGGGTCCCGGCCTCGGCCACCATCAATTTTGTCGAGTCGTTGGGGCGGGTCGGGATCAACGAGCGGGCCGCGGTGTATTGGGCCGGTCGGGCAACGCTGGTCAACCGGCCCGAGGATCTGGTCACCTACGATGGCTGCTTCGCCGCCTACTGGGACCGGCAGGGGGGCGAAACCCTTCGTATCGAAGAAACCTCGCCACCGGTCACCCTGGCCCTCGACCTCGATGACGACGAGGACGACGACGGTTCTGACGACGCCGACTCCGACGGTGACGTCCAGGCGATTCGCTTCAGCCGGGCCGAGATCCTCAGCGAGAAGGACTTCGCCCACTGCAGCGAGGAAGAACTGGCCGAGCTCGGCCTGTTGATGAGCGAGCTGCGCTTCACCACCTATCGTCGACGAAGTCGGCGGCAGGTGCCGGTAGCCGGCCGGGGTGAGCGTGCAGACCTGCGCCGAACCGTGCGTTGGGCGCTGCGCCATCAGGGGGAGGCCATGCAACGGGCCTTCACCGACAAAGCCGACCGGCCACGACGGCTGGTGTTGATACTCGACGTCTCCGGTTCCATGGAACCCTACGCCCGGGCCCTGATTCGCTTCGCCCACGCCGCGGTGGTGGCCCGGGGCCGGGTTGAGGTGTTCGTGCTTGGAACCCGCCTGACCCGCCTCACCAAACATCTCACCAGCCGGGACCCTGATGCCGCCATTCGTCGGGCCTTCCCCGAGGTGAAGGACTGGGCCGGGGGCACGAGGCTGGGCGAAGGCCTACAGGAGTTCAACAACAACTGGGGTGTGCGGGGCCTGGCCCGGGGGGCGGTGGTCGTGATACTGAGTGATGGCTGGGACCGGGGCGATGTTGGGCTGCTCAGCTCCGAGATGGAGCGATTGCACCGCGTGACCCACCAGTTGATCTGGGTCAACCCGTTGAAGGCCACGCCGGGTTACGCCCCGCTGGCCGCAGGCATGTCGGCCGCCCTGCCCCACCTCGATCGCTTCATCGAGGGCCACTCCTACGCCTCGTTGCGACACCTGGCGGCGCTGCTGTCGGATGCGGCGACGGGACCGGCTTCGGCGACGGGCTCAGCCGTTGGGCCCGGGGTTGGAGTGCCGGGATGAGCTATGGATCGACGGACCCACCCGCCCTGGACGGCCCCCCGGTATTTGCCGCACCGGCGGTGCCGGACTCCTTCCGCGTGCCGAGGCCGCGTAAGGAGCCGCCCTGGTGGGGGCTGGGCGATGTGCTACTCGGCGTCCCCTTCGTCTTGATGTTCGCCTTCTTCGGTCTTGTCGCCGGGCTGATCTACGTCGGCATCGACCGGCTGGAGGTGACCCTCAAGCGGCCGGAGGTAGAGACCCCGATCGCCGTACTCGCCGCCTCGCTCATCGGCCAGCAGATCGGCCAGGGGCTGTGGCCGATCCTGGTTTCGAAGTGGAAGGGCCTGGGGCCGGTGGTCGATTGGCGCCTGAAGATCAAGGCCATCGACCCGCTACTGGGGGTAGGAACCGCCATGATCACCCTGGGCGGGGTCGGGGTCGTCTCCACCGTGGTCGCCCGCCTGGTTGGGCTGAGCGATGCCTCCGAGGCAGGCAACGCCCAATTCCTGGAAGATGCCAAAGGCAGTCCGTGGGTCTACGTCCTGCTTGCTGGCACCGTGGTCGGAGCCCCGCTGGTTGAGGAACTGTTCTTCCGGGGCCTGCTGCTACGTGCGCTGGAGAAGCGGGCCGGGTCGGTGGTGGCCGTTGTGGGCTCCACCGTGGTGTTCACCCTCGTCCATTGGACCGGGGCCAGTCTGGCCCCCATGCTCGTGCTGTTCAGCTCCATCGGTGTCGTCGGTCTGGTGCTGGCCATGGTCACCATCAGTGTCGGTCGACTGTGGCCTGCCATCTTCGCCCACATGGCCTTCAACGCCGTTGGTGCCGCCGCTGCGCTTGGCGCGTTCGAGTCGGCACTGGGCTAGCAACGATGGGCCGGAGGCATCGTCAACTTGTTGGCTGCGTCGTGCCGAACGACGGCCCCCGGCCGTCGCACTAGATCAGTCGGGCGTCGGTGTCGTGCAGACGCTCGGCCAACTCGTTGGCCACGGCCCGGACCAGTGCCGGGTTGTCGTCGAGAATCTGATCGAACCGGTTGTAGGGGATCACCAGAACTTCGAGTTCGGTCTTGGCCGTTACCGTTGCCGTTGCCGGACCGGTCACGAAAAAACCCAGATCGCCGACGAACTCGCCAGGGGGAATCTCGGCCACCTCGTTGCCCTCGATCATCACTGAGGCCGTGCCGCTCTCCAGAACATACAGCTCGTTGTGGTTGTGGCCCTGCTCAATCAGCACGTGGCCAGCGGCAACGGTGACTTCGTCCGATGCTTCGGCCAGGTGGCGCAGGGCTTTGTGGTCGGCCTCTTTGAACAGGTCGAGCGCAAGCAGTCGAGCTTCTTTCGGGTTCCTCGCTTTAGTGGACAACGGGATCCGTCCTCTCCGTAGGTGGTGGCCACGACAAGCGTCGTGACCAATGGTGCGGTGTAACAAGGAGTCTGCCACGTTCTGGCATCCCCCTCGCCAATCCCGGGTGAGGATAGATGAACAAAGTAGGACCTGTCTCCGGCCCCGGGCTAGGTTCGGCCCCCATGGACAGCTCCCTCGATCGCTACCAGGCCTTTACCGGACTCCGTCTCGACCGCCCCGAGCCCGGCATCCTGCGCATGATCCTCGACACGCCGGGCAAGCTCAACGCGGTGGACAAGGTCAAGCATGCCAATCTGGCCGATGTGTGGCCCGTGATCAGCAGCGACCCCGAAACCAAGGTCGTTGTGGTCCACGGCGAAGGGGGAACGTTCTCTGCCGGTGGTGATCTGAACATGATCGAGGAGATCATCAGCGACCCCGCGGTCCGGGCCGAGACGTTTCGCGAGGCCCGCGATCTGGTCTACAACATCATCAACTGCTCCAAGCCGGTGGTTTCGGCCATCGAGCGGGTGGCGGTGGGGGCGGGACTGGCCACGGCCCTCATGGCTGACATCTCCGTCGTTGGTCGCTCGGCCCGCATCATTGATGGTCACACCAAACTCGGCGTGGCCGCCGGTGATCACGCCGTGATCATCTGGCCCCTGCTGTGTGGCATGGCCAAGGCCAAGTACTACCTCATGACCTGTGAGGCCCTCGATGGGGCCGAGGCCGAGCGCATCGGCCTGGTTTCGATGGCGGTCGACGACGACAAGGTGATCGAGACCGCCTTCGACGTGGCCCGCAAGCTCACCGTTGGCTCCCAGCAGGCCATTCGCTGGACCAAACTGGCCCTCAACAACTGGCTCCGCATGGCCGGACCGGCTTTTGATGCCTCAGTGGCGCTGGAGATGCTGGGCTTCGCCGGTGAAGACGCCAAGGAAGGTGTTGCCGCCCTCATCGAGAAGCGGCCTGCCGATTTCGGCTGACCCTGGGCCCGTGGCGGCGCAACCCGCTGGCCGCGACCCGAATTCACTGAGTGTGTGGGTTGTTGTGAACGGTCACAGTCGCCCGTAGGCTTGCTAGCTGGCGTTCGTCCACGCGCGAGCTGGCGTTGACGCCGTTTCATTCGCCCAGTGGTGACAAGCCGGCCGTAGTCTTCGACTGCGCAAGAGGCTGCCACTGGCACCCGTTGTTTGTCCGTCTACCCGTTTTTTCTGCAATGCCTGTGAGAGGTGCTTGGTGCCCACGATACAACAGCTGGTCCGTAAGGGCCGGGAAGCAAAATCGAAGAAGGCCAAGACCCCGGCCCTGATGGGTTCGCCCCAACGGCGCGGGGTTTGCACCCGCGTCTATACCGCGACCCCCAAGAAGCCGAACTCGGCGCTGCGTAAGGTGGCGCGTGTTCGTCTCACCACCGGTATCGAGGTCACGGCCTACATCCCGGGTGAGGGTCACAATCTCCAAGAGCACTCCATCGTGCTCGTTCGTGGCGGTCGTGTGAAGGACCTGCCCGGCGTGCGCTACAAGATCGTGCGCGGCACCCTCGACACCGCTGGTGTGCGCGACCGCAAGCAGGCCCGTAGTCGTTACGGCGTGAAGAAGGACAGCTGACATGCCACGCAAGGGCCCCGCTCCTCGTCGTGAACTTGAGCCCGATCCGGTTTACCGGTCGGTTCTCGTCACCCAGATCGTCAACAAGGTACTGCTCGAAGGCAAAAAGAACCTGGCCGAGCGCATTGTCTACAAAGCCCTCGAAATCGTGGCCGAGAAGACCGGTGGCGATCCCATCGTTGCCCTCAAGCGCGCCGTCGACAACGTGCGGCCTCAGCTTGAGGTTCGTAGCCGCCGTGTTGGTGGCGCCACCTATCAGGTGCCGGTTGAGGTCAGGCCTCGGCGGGCCACCACGCTCGCCGTCCGCTGGCTCGTCGGCTTCTCCCGCGATCGCAGGGAGCGCACCATGGCCGAACGACTGGCCAATGAGATCCTCGATGCATCGAACGCCATCGGTGCTTCGGTGAAGCGCCGTGAAGACCTTCACAAAATGGCCGAGTCGAACAAGGCTTTCGCCCACTACCGTTGGTAGTTCGTCAGGTCACCGTCGTCTGAGCTTGTCTTCTGCTTCGCCGGTGGCCTGATGTCACATCCCACCCTCTAATCCGCTATTCAGCCCGTACGCCCTGAGGACAATCATGTCTGCGCGACCGACCCCACTCGACCGATATCGCAATATCGGCATCATGGCTCACATCGATGCCGGCAAGACCACCACCACTGAACGCATCCTGTACTACACCGGCAAGAACTACAAAATCGGTGAAGTGCACGATGGTGGCGCCACCATGGACTGGATGGAGCAGGAGCAGGAGCGGGGCATCACCATTACCTCGGCTGCCACCACCTGCTACTGGGATGATCACCAGATCAACATCATCGACACCCCGGGTCACGTCGACTTCACCGTCGAGGTAGAGCGGTCCCTGCGGGTACTTGACGGCGCCGTGGCCGTGTTCGACGGGGTGGCCGGTGTGGAGCCCCAGACCGAGACGGTCTGGCGCCAGGCCGACCGTTACGGCGTGCCCCGCATGTGCTTCGTCAACAAGCTGGATCGCACCGGCGCCGACTTCTACTTCGTTCTCGACACCATCATGGATCGTTTGACGAAGGACGTTGCGGTCATTCAGCTGCCCATCGGCACCGAGTCCGATTTCATCGGCATCGTCGATCTGGTCAAGATGAAGGCCCTTGTCTGGTCAAAGACGACCGATGAGAAAGACCTCGGCGCATCCTACGACGAGGTCGACATCCCAGCCGACCTGGCCGAGATCTCGGCCAAGTACCGGGCCGATCTGGTGGAAGCCGTCGCGGGGCTCGACGAAGAGCTCATGGAGAGCTACCTCGAGAATGAGGAACTCGATGAGGCCGAGCTCAAGCGTGGCCTCCGAGCCGCCACCATCAATGGTGATCTCGTGCCGATCCTGGCCGGAACGGCGTTCAAGAACAAGGGCGTGCAGCCCCTGCTCGACGCCGTTGTCGACTACCTCCCCTCACCCCTTGATCTGCCCCCGGTTGAGGGCACGGCCCTCAAGGGTGGCGAGGCCGTCAGTCGCAAAGCCAGCGATGATGAGCCCTTCTCCGCTATCGCCTTCAAGATCATGACGGCGCCAAACGTCGGCAAGCTCACCTACTTCCGGGTCTACTCCGGCTCGCTCGATAAGGGCGGACAGGTACTCAACACCCGCACCGGAGCCAAGGAGCGTCTCGGCCGCTTGTTGGAGATGCACGCCAACAAGCAGGAAGACCGCGACACCGCGGCCACCGGCGACATCATGGCCGCCATCGGCATCAAGAGTGTGAAGACCGGTGACACCCTGACCGACCTGGCCCAGCCTGTCGTGTTGGAGTCGTTGGTCTTTCCCGATCCGGTGATCCACGTTGCCGTTGAACCCAAGACCAAGGCCGACCAGGACAAGATGGCCCGGGCCCTGATGGCCCTGTCCGACGAAGACCCGACCTTCACCGTCAAGACCGACGAGGAAACGGGTCAGACCATCATCGCCGGTATGGGTGAGCTGCACCTCGACGTGTTGGTCAACCGCATGCTGCGCGAGTTCAAGGTCGACGCCTCGGTTGGTAAGCCACAGGTGGCCTACCGCGAGACGATCACCTCGATCGTCGAGAAGGACACCTACACCCACAAGAAGCAGACCGGTGGTTCCGGTCAGTTCGCCGAGATCACCATCAAGATGGAACCGAGCGGCCCCGGTGGTGGCTACGAGTTCATCGACAAGATCTCCGGTGGGCGCATTCCCAAGGAATACATTCCCTCGGTCAGTCACGGCATCGTGGAGGCCATGACCACTGGTGTCCTGGCCGGCTATCCGACGGTGGACGTGCGAGTCACCTTGACCGACGGCAAATACCACGACGTCGACTCCTCGGAGATGGCATTCAAGATCGCGGGCACGATGGCATTCAAGCAGGCGGCGCGTATCGCCAAGCCTGTGCTCCTCGAACCGATCATGGCCGTCGAAGTGGTGACCCCCGAAGATTACATGGGTGATGTCATCGGCGATTTGAACTCGCGACGGGGTAGGGTCGGCCAGATGGAGGCCCGTGGCCTCAACCAGGTTGTATCGGCGGAGGTGCCCCTCTCGGAGATGTTCGCCTACTCGAACGACCTTCGGTCAAAGACCCAGGGTCGGGCGACCTACAGCATGCAATTCCACAGCTATCAGCAGACTCCCGGTAACGTGCAGGAAGAAATCGTCCAGCGCATCCGGGGCGAGTGAAACCCCTACTACCGACCGAGACCAGCTCGTTCCGTATTCTTTGAAAGGAAGCCGTTGTGGCCAAGGAGAAGTTTGAGCGTAATAAGCCTCATGTGAATGTGGGGACGATGGGTCATATTGATCATGGTAAGACGACGTTGACG
>Ga0316190_10000483_pt1 | contig 27555 bp, 23 predicted proteins | sample Eddworburrow2_MG_FD_204929 | JGI IMG/M metagenome (GOLD analysis project Ga0316190, IMG submission 204929) | Coastal sediment microbial communities from Maine, United States - Eddy worm burrow 2 | ecosystem: Environmental > Aquatic > Marine > Coastal > Sediment | place: USA: Maine | collected... | reverse complement strand
TGTGGCGGTAGATGGTATCATACTGCCGATGTTTTGGTTGGGTAGTCATAGATTAATCCCGGGAGATTAAAGATCATGAATCAAACCTGTAATCCACGTTTTGTAAGCCGGCTAACAAGAAATACGTTGGCACTGATCCTTGCCGGTGGCCGTGGCTCACGTCTGCATCAGCTGACTCAGTGGCGCTCTAAGCCTGCCGTGCCCTTTGGCGGTAAATTCAGAATCATTGATTTTCCTCTCTCCAACTGCATCAATTCTGGTATTCGGCGCATTGGTATTCTGACTCAATACAAGGCTCACTCCCTTATCTTGCATATCCAGCGTGGTTGGGGTTTTCTGCGAGGTGAGTTTGGCGAATTTGTGGAACTTCTGCCTGCGCAACAACGGGTTGAGAACAACTGGTATCAGGGCACAGCCGATGCGATCTACCAGAATATCGATATTTTAAGAAGCCATGATCCAGATTATGTGCTGATTTTGGCGGGCGACCATATCTACAAGATGGATTATGGCACCATGATTGCCCACCACGTGGAGGCAGGTGCAGATATGACGGTAGGGTGCCTTGAGGTTGATCTGGAGACGGCCAAAGCCTTTGGGGTTATGAGTGTGGATTCTGATGGCCGGGTTTTGGAATTTGCAGAAAAACCGGAGAACCCTAAGCCCATACCAGGTTCGACTGATAGTGCAATGGTTTCAATGGGTATCTATGTCTTCAGTAAAGATTTTCTATTTGAGCAGTTGATTAAAGATGCAGATATTGAAGAATCAACCCATGACTTTGGTAAAGATATTATTCCCCGTGTGATTAGCAACCACCGGGTTGTTGCCCATCTTTTCAGAGAGAATGATACAGGTGCACAGGCTTACTGGCGTGATGTCGGTACGGTAGATGCCTTCTGGAAAACCAATCAGGAGCTGATTGGTGTAACACCTGAACTGAATCTTTATGACTCGAGCTGGCCGATCTGGACCTATCAGGAGCAGTTGCCGCCCGCTAAATTTATCTTTGATGATGATGGCCGTCGGGGTATGGCTGTGGATTCCATGATATCCGGAGGATGCATTATCTCGGGAGCGGTGGTCAGACATACGCTGATATTTTCCAATGTGCGGGTTAATTCATTTAGTGAGATTGAGGATTCAGTGGTGTTGCCAAATGTAGTCATTGAACGCAACTGCCGTATTAAAAAAGCAGTGATTGATGATGGCTGTGTGGTGCCGGAAGGAACCGTGATTGGTGAAGACCCTGTGGCTGATGCGGAACGATTCCATGTGACACCCAATGGCGTAGTGCTGGTGTCACCGGTTATGTTGGGGCAGGAGATTCACCGTGTCCGATGAGCATAAATTAAAGGTCGTCCTCTGTTGGCATATGCACCAACCGGACTACCGTGGGCCTGACCATAGCGACTACCAACTACCGTGGGTCTATCTGCATGCCATCAAAGACTATGTTGATATGGCCTATCATTTGGAGACGAATCCTAATGCACGGGCTGTGGTCAACTTTGCACCGGTGCTGCTGGAGCAGTTGGCAGATTATGCAGAGCAGATTAAGGAGTGGCTGGCCTCAGGTAAACGCATTCTTGATCCATTGCTGGCTGCACTGGCCGGGCCAGGGTTGCCGATTGATCGTAAAACCCGACGTGATTTGATCAAGGCTTGCCAGAAAGCCAATGAGAAACAACTGATCAAAAGATTCAGCGCCTATGAACGTCTGATTGAATTGGCCTCCTGGTTGGAGAGCCACCCCGAATCCATTCGTTATCTCAATGATCAGTATCTGGCAGATCTGCTGGTGTGGTATCACCTCTCCTGGGTGGGTGACAGCGTGCGCCAGAATGATCTGCGGGTTGAGTCGCTACAGAAGAAGCGCCGGGGCTATGATCTGGATGACAGGCGGCGGCTGGTGGAGCTTATTGGTGAACTGCTCTCAGGTGTTATTGAACGCTATCGTGCGCTAGCCGAATTTGGCCGGGTGGAGCTATCAGTTACCCCCTATGCGCACCCCATTATCCCGTTGATGCTGGATATTAATTCAACCAAGGAGGCGATGCCTGATGCACAGCTACCGAAGTTAGAATGTTATCCGGGCGGGGAGTCCCGTGCTCGCTGGCATATTCGCAAAGGATTGGAGAGATTTGAACATTTTTTTGGGTTTCGTCCGGAGGGGTGTTGGCCTTCAGAGGGTGCAGTGAGTACTGAAACACTGCGTCTATTGGAGGAGGAGGGTTTTCGCTGGGCTGCCAGTGGGCAGCAGGTACTGCATAACAGTCTGACTGCAGTGGGTGAAAGCTCAGCTTTGGATAAAAACTGGTTGCACCTGCCTTATCGTTTCAATGAAGGGCGCCTTAACTGCTTCTTTCGTGATGATGGCCTCTCTGATCTGATTGGTTTCAAATATGCAGATTGGCATGCAGATGATGCGGTAGGGAATCTGTTGCATCACTTGGAGAACATTGCTGATACCTGTGCCGGTGAACCTGACAGTGTGGTATCAATCATCATGGATGGAGAAAATGCCTGGGAGTACTATCCACATAACGGTAACTATTTCCTCTCAGCACTCTATGAAGGTCTTGCTGAACACCCAAGGCTTGAGTTGACGACCTTTTCAGATTGTATTCACCAGCAAAAAAGCCATCGCCCTCCGTTGCCACAGTTAGTGGCGGGCAGTTGGGTTTATGGCACCTTTTCCACTTGGATTGGTGATCCAGACAAGAACCGGGCATGGGATATGCTGGGTGAGGCCAAACAGGTTTACGATGAGGTAGTGGCTTCCGGACGACTAAGTAAGCAGGCTTTGGAAGAGGTGGAGCTACAGCTTGCAACCTGTGAAGGTTCAGACTGGTTCTGGTGGTTTGGAGACTACAACCCTGGTAGCACAGTGAGTGATTTTGAACGCCTGTTTCGCCGCCAGCTGACGCATCTCTATGAGATGTTGGGTGAGCAACCACCTGCACATCTGTACCAGGTCTTTGCCTATGGCAGTGGCGCGCCAACACGTGGTGGTGTGATGAAACAGAATGCATAGCGTGAAACCGCATCTACATCAGCGACGTGCAGGCGTTTTGCTGCATATTACCTCTTTGCCTGGGTCTGGTGAAACAGGCGATCTTGGCTCTTCAGCCAGGCATTTTGTTGATTTTTTACAGGCTTCGGGCTTTACACTTTGGCAAACCCTGCCTATAGGGCCAACGCAAAGTGATGGATCACCCTACCAATCCACCTCAGTATATGCCGGCAATTCAAACCTGATCAGCCTGGAACCACTGGTTGCAAAGGCGTGGTTAAGTGAGGGCGTACTAAAGCGGACATCATTTTCAGGTGCCGAGAAACGTGATGCTATCGCTGCTGCCTGGCAAAGATTTAACCAAAATGCAGATCAATCTGATAAAGCTGCATTGAGCTCTTTTAAAGAAGAGCACAAAGCCTGGCTGGGTGATTATCTTCTTTTTCAGGCGCTGCATGATGAATATCACTGCGGCTGGTGGGAGTGGCCGCAAGATCTACGCCATCGTGAGCCTGAGGCCCTTGCCAAGGCATCTAAAAGATTGGCAAATAGGATTGACTATCTCTGTTTTGAGCAGTTTCTCTTTTTCAGCCAGTGGATTGAACTAAAGCAATATGCCAACGAAAGGGGTGTGCAGCTGTTTGGCGATATGCCGATTTTTGTTGCACATGATAGTGCAGAGGTCTGGTCTCACCAGTCCCTGTTCTTTTTGGATGATGACGGTCATCCAACAGTGGTAGCAGGCGTGCCGCCGGACTGCTTCTCAGAACTTGGCCAGCGTTGGGGTAATCCGCTCTATCGCTGGGATCTGATGCAGAAGAATGGGTTTGCCTTCTGGGTGGCGCGTTTAAAAACCCAGTTACAGCTGTTTGATCTGATTCGAATTGATCACTTTCGTGGTTTTGAAGCCTATTGGGAAATTCCCGCAGCAGAGGAAAATGCGGTGAAAGGTCGTTGGGTGAAGGCCCCTGGAGATGCCCTGTTTGAGCAGTTGCATGAAGCTTATGACCCGCTGCCACTGGTGGCTGAGGATCTGGGCATTATCACCAGTGAAGTAAATGCATTGCGAATGAAATACCAGCTTCCTGGGATGAAAATACTGCAATTTGCCTTTTCAGGTGAGGCAGATAATCCCTATCTCCCCTTTAACCATACAGAAAACTCAGTGGTGTATACGGGAACGCATGATAATGACACCAGTCTGGGCTGGTATCTCAGTCTGGATAGTGAAACAAGGCAGTATGTTGATGAATACCTTGGTCGTTCGCAAGAGATTATGCCTTGGCCTCTAATTCGCAGTGCATTGGCCTCCTGTGCGCAAATTGCGATATTACCCATGCAGGATCTATTGGCACTTGATGGGCAGCATCGTATGAATCTACCTGGTACGGTTGAAGGGAATTGGCATTGGCGTTTTGAATGGCATCAAGTGGAGCCGGATCTTGCAGCTCGCCTGCGTCGCAGAGTCAAAATGTATGGCCGGTTGGAAACATAATAAATTCAAAAACAGGAGGATCTAGATATGTCAAAAAGGGTAAGAAAGGTTGTATTTCCAGTAGCGGGATTGGGTACCCGGTTTCTTCCGGCAACCAAGGCCAGTCCTAAAGAGATGTTGCCGGTTGTGGATAAACCCTTGATTCAGTATGCGGTTGAGGAGGCTATAGCGGCTGGTGCAGAGGTGATGGTCTTTGTCACGGGCCGTAACAAATATGCTATCTCCAACCATTTTGATACAGCCTACGAGCTTGAAAATGAGCTTGAGGAGCGGGGCAAAGGTGAGTTGCTGAAGATGGTGCGTGATGTTGTTCCTTCGCATGTCTCCTGTGTTTTTATCCGTCAGGCCATGCCTTTAGGTCTAGGGCATGCTGTGCTCTGTGCAGAGCCGGTGGTGGGTGATGAACCTTTTGCAGTTATTCTGGCAGATGATTTGATTGATGATGGCGGTAGTGGTTGTCTTTCCCAAATGGTCAAGGCCTTTGCTGAAACGGGTAGCTCAGTTTTAGGTGTTGAACGGGTCGCGAAGGAAGAGACCGATAAGTACGGAATTGTGGATACTGAAGGGGATAAGCAACTGCTTGAGGTGAAAGGGATTGTAGAGAAGCCAAAACCAGAGGATGCGCCGTCTAACCTGGCGGTGGTTGGTCGTTATATCCTGACTTCAGAGATCTTTGCCCAGCTGGCGCAGACAGGTCGCGGTGCAGGCAATGAAATTCAGCTTACTGATGGCATTGCGCGATTGATGGAGAAACAGAAGGTTTTTGCATACCAGTTTAAGGGCAAGCGCTATGACTGTGGCAGTAAACTGGGCTACCTGATGGCTACGGTAGACTATGCGCTGCAACACCCGGAGCTTGGGGATGATTTTCAGGATTGGCTGAAGTCACGTTTTAGCTAATACCTGAGTCCGTACCTTCATGACAGCACATAGCACAAGCTCTTGATTCCACAGCGCCCCAAAAAAATGCCCGCTTAACCTATGGGTGAAGCTAAGATTTTTTTAAAGCACTGTGAAACCAATATCTTGCACTTTGTATCCGCCATGAAGGTACGGACTCAGGTAATAATCAGGAGGCTATCAGGCTGATCGATGGTTTGGCTTGATAGCCTCCTGAAACGGACGGTTCTACTATCTTGCAGCTCTCATCTTTTCGACCTGCATCAGCATTTTGCCTGCTTCCTCGCCTACTCCTCCATTGGGATCCAGCTCCTGTGCCTTGCGTAGAGGTGCTTCAGCCTCATCATAGCGGCCCAATGATAAGAGAATGTACCCTTTGCTGAGTCTGGCAAATTTATAATTGGGATTTGCAGCTGCTGATTTGTCCAGTGCTGTCAGCGCAGCCTCAGTGTTACCGGTGTAATGGTATGAAAGCCCCAGATCATTCAGTGCGTCATAATCCTTAGGGTTGAACAGTACAGCCCGTTCGTAGATAGGAATGGCTTCATCAAAGCGGCGCTGCTCAAAGTAGGCATCGCCCAGTTTTGCCAATAGCTCACCATTCTCTGGATCATCAAACAACCTGATTTTGAGCATCTCGATTGCTGTATCCTGATTGGGCATGGATGCCTGCATGCTGGGTTGAGCCTGCTGTACAGGAGCAGATGTACCATTGTTTCCGCCTTCACAACCCAGCAGAAAAAAGGTGGCAGCCAGCAACCCTAAGGCAGGGTGGCGCATATTAAATCTTTTAATAACCCGGTATTTCATGCTCAAAAAAACTCCTGTGATAATTGGCGTGTGTGCTGAGTCTGGGATGATCCAATGTGTGCATCCATTCGTCAAGGTGGATGTGGTGACTTCAATGCTGTTTAGATGGCAAACCAGATAAGGATGTAATAGCGTAAAGCCTTACCTGTGATAATGAAGAGCAGTGAGGCTAACCAGTGTGTTTTTAACCAACCAGCGGCCAGACAGAGTGGGTCACCAATAATGGGCAGCCAAGAGAAGAGTAATACTGGGCTACCCCAATGTTGTAGTCTCTCAATGGCTGTTTGATGTTGCTGCTTCAACTGCCGTGCTGGAAAGCGCCATACCAACCATCGTCCCATGCCCCAGCTGATCATACCTCCCAAACTGTTACCCGCAGTGGACACAAGCAGTAGTGTGATAGGTGGGCTGGTCTGATTGACAGCATGATAGACCAGCAGTGCTTCAGAGCCACCAGGAAGTAGAGTGGAAGAGATAAGGGCGCTAACGAACAGCTCCCACAGTGGGTGATCAGACATCTGTTTTTGAGGTTGAATGCATGTAAAGCTGAAAGACTGGGTTTGGGTTAGTATATCTTGTGGCAGTTGCATTGATTGTTGCAAGTTGCCAGATTTCTAAGACTAAACACAGTTGCATAAATAGATAAACCAAAGTACTAGTCAATACTTTTTTCTAGTAAAGACCAAAAGCAGAGTGAAGCCCGTCTTATGAGTGAGCATCAAACCAATAACCCCTTGCATGGCATAACCTTGGAGCAGATCGTTAATGGTTTGGTTAAGCATTATGGTTGGGATGCGTTGGGTAAACGCATTGATATTAACTGCTTCAACAGCAATCCATCAGTGAAGTCCAGCCTCAAATTTCTACGAAAGACACCTTGGGCAAGGGAAAAAGTTGAGGAGCTGTATATCGCCACACAAAAAAGCGTATGGATAAAGAAGTGATTTTTGATTTTCATCATTTCCTTAATGGTTGTTGCAGTCGATAATGCGCAGTGCATTTATGAGTGTCCCTGTTTTTATCGGCGCTTTAAATTGCTAATAAAAAGTTGACCAATCAGCTTTGGTATTTAATAAAAATAATAATAATCAATTGTTACTCGGAATACATCATGACTAATCTAAAAAAACTACTTATCCTACCGTTGCTTGTTACTCTCTGGGCACCACTTAATACATATGCACAAGCGCAAGACAGTCTGTCGGTTGCAATTAATACCGCAGGCATGCAAAGGATGTTGTCACAACGGATTGTCAAAGCGTATCTATTTCTTGGTATGGGGGTTCGAACAGATAAAGCACGTAGGCAGTTAGAGGATAGCCTCAAGCTCTTCAAAAAGAACCATGCTTACTTAAAGAGGTCGGTCTCAGATCCCGAGGTTCAGGATATGCTTGCGTTTCTTGGGAACATGCTGGATCTATATGCAGATATCGTATCCAAACCATATGAAATGGAGAATGGTGCTGAGGCGCTTGATTTAAGTGAAACAATACTGGAAGGTAGCCATGCCATAGTTAAAAAACTTGAGTCAACGTCAAAGTTTAAGAAAGATAAGATTGTTAATATTTCCGGTAGGCAACGCATGTTGTCTCAAAGGATTGCAAAGTATTACATTGCATACCAAGCTGGGTTTCATGATGAAAATACTGTTACTCAGCTTAAGACGGCAGTGAAAGAATTTGAGGAAGCTCATCAAGCCCTTGCGCAGTCAAAGCAAAATACTGCACAAATATCCAGCATGCTGGGAAGAGTGGATATGCTCTGGAAGTTAGTAAGAAAGTTTTTTCTTGCTGTTGAAAAAGGTGGGCTTCCAGTCAGTGTGATGACGACTACGGATCATATCCTGAAGAGCATGAATAAGGTGACATTGGCCTACGTTGAAACTCAATCAAGATAATCTAATGGGTGTTTTTGATACTATTAGTAAGCTGCTTTTGTAATTTGAAAGAGAGATGCTGGCCGCGTTTCTAATGCAAAACTTGAATGCTGTTTGTGATGTTTTGATATATCTATGCGATTTTATGGTTTGTTGATGGTTTTTCTGCCTGTGCCGAGTGTGAGTTTCTCTTTTCCAAAGCGGGTGGTAATTTTATCCATGGTGTCATAGAGATGCTTATCTCGTTCATCCTGGGGAAGGGGAGCAAAGAGATCGGCCTGTTGATTTTTGCCATCTTCCCACCCTGAGATGCCGATCCCGATCAGCCGGAGTGGCTGGCCTACAAAACCACTGCTGCGATAAAGCTCCAATCCAGCTTGGAAAATCAGCCGATTGCTGTTGGTCTGTTTATCAAGCTGACGCTGCTTTGTATGAGTCTCAAATCCCGCCAGTCTGATCTTTAGGGTAATAACAGCACCACTGAGTTGCTCGCGACGAGCGGTTCGGGCAACCTCTGAGGAGAGCCACAACAGTGTGTTCCGTAGGTTGTCCTGATCTGAAACATCCTCATTGAATGTTGTCTCCTTGGAGATAGATTGGCGCTTTCTTTCTCTGCCTACGCTATCCGAGGCGATGCCTCGAGACTGGTTATAAAAATGGGTGCCCCCCTTGCTACCAAAATGATGCTTTAACTCATCAAGAGAGATGGCACGCAATTGCCTTATGTTCTGAATCTGGAGATGGTTAAATATCTTCAGTGTCTGCTTGCCCACCCCCCGTAAGTTGGATACTGGCATTGGGGCTAGGAAATCCAGCACATCTTCTGGAGATACAATTGTCAGGCCATTTGGCTTCTGCGCATCAGATGCCAGCTTTGCAATGAGTCGGTTGGGACCAATGCCAACTGAGGCCGTGAGCTGAAGCTTATTCTGTATGAGTGTTTTAGTTTTTTGCCCAATCTCTTTTGCTGAACCAAACAGGCGCTCAAGGCCAGAGATATCGAGGTAGGCTTCATCAATGGATGCAGGCTCAATGATGGGAGATATCTCTTGCAGGCATTTCATAACATGCTGAGAAGCTGCAACATAATGCTCCATATTTGGGTGGAGATAGATGGCATCAGGGCAGCGCTTATAAGCTTCTGATATAGGCATGGCAGAGTGGATGCCATAGGCTCTGGCCTCATAGGAGCAGGTTGCCACAACACCTCGGTTGCCGGGCAGAGCACCTACCACAACCGGCTTCCCACGATATTCAGGGTTATCCCGTTGCTCGACAGTAGCAAAAAAAGCATCCATATCCAGATGCATGATGAGTTTTGAGGCCTTATTCAATGGTTCTTTTCAGCTCTTTGGGTCGGGTCAAGGAGCACAATTGAGCACAGCCATATTTCAATGTTGTCCAATCCTCTGAAATTGAAAGATGAGCCAGAGTCGCCGTGGGCATAAGATTACCATTTGGCGGAAGCTGGATATCATCACCCCACAAATAGCTGACCAGTTCAGCCACTCCAGGATTGTGCCCCACAAGCAGCACCCTCTTTGCATGTTGTGGCTGTTCCTTGAGAATAGCGAGTAGATTATTGAGATCAGCCCCATAGATACGTTGATCCCAATGGATTGCCCTCTTGGGGATCTCCAGTGTTTCGCATACTAAATGGATGGTTTCCTGCGCCCGGATAGCCGGCGAGCCGACTATATAGTCTGGTTTTAGGGCTTGAGCCTGTATCCATGCTCCTATGCGAGGTGCATCCTGCCTGCCCCGCTTGGAGAGTGGGCGCTCAAAGTCTGTGGGTGCATCTGTATCCCAGGCAGATTTGGCGTGTCGCATAATCAAGAGATGGCGGGGGATGATGGATACCTTTTTTTAGCTCGTTTCTCAATTCCAGGGGGCAGCCTCACTGCATTACTCTAGCCTAAAATGCTTACCTATGTGGCCCCTGAAAAAATCACCTACTTCCTTAAGTGTTTTAGCGTCGATGCAATAGCCATTAAATTCAAATAAGATATGTGCCGAAGATGGCCAAAGGAAAACAGAGATTGTAAGGCGCGAAATCCATTATAATCGGGAAATCATGAGATCTAAGCCTCTAAAAATCGTGAGCAGTAACCGCCAATCAATGCTTGCTTCAGTGATTCTGGGGTTTGCGGTGGCGTTAATGTCTCCCATGCTCTGGGCGGTCGAAGCTACAGATTCAGACGATGATCTCATGCCAGACGCCTATGAAAACAGCTATGCCTTCCTTGACCCACAAAACCCTTCTGATGCGGCACTAGATCAAGATGGTGATGGATACAGCAATCTTGAAGAGTATATCGTCGGTACAGCACCAGACTCGGCAGCATCAAAGCCAGGAGATGTGCTGTTGATAGATGATGATCTCCCTGGTTTTAGTGCGCTTTCTGCTTACACCGATGCGCTTGATCAGCTTGGGGTAACCTACGATGTAATCACCACAGAGGCAGATGATATACCTGTTGAGCTAGCTGCGCATAGGGAATATCCCAATATCTATAATAAAATCATATGGTTTGGTCATACTTGGATGGGGCCAACCCAAGAGGCAGAGACCGCCTTGGCTGCAACCTTGGATGCTGGAAAATGCTTGATTCTGAACTCCCAGGATTATTTTTATCATAGGGAGGCTAAAACAGCCTTTATGGACGAATATCTTGGTGTTGATTCTATAGTAGGTGATATTGCCATAGATAAAGGTAGTGACACGGTTACAGGTGCTGGAAGATTCAGTGAGCTGGGGCCATATAGCTTAACATATCCTTATGGCGACTATAGTGATGCTGTTACCCCTGATAGTACGGCGTTTACGGGGTTTATTGGTGATAATGGCGGCACATCCATTTTTAAAGATAGCGGGGTATACAGGACAGGTTTTTTGACGTTCCAACTAGAAGCTATTACGTTAGTTGATAGGGCTGAAGCCATAGAAGCATTGCTGGATTATTGTGATACAGGCCATCTACCGGTTAGTGATTTTGATGGTGATGGAACGCCAGATGTTGATGATCCAGATGATGATAATGATGGCCTGCCAGACACCTATGAAGAGAGTCATGCATTTCTTGACCCGTTCAATGCTTCTGATGCGACATTAGATCAGGATGGTGACAGCCTTACCAATCTTCAAGAATATTTAGCGGGTACTGACCCCACCAAGGCAGACACAGATAATGATGGTCTGCCAGACAGCTATGAAGCAAGCCATGCATTTCTTAATCCACTCAAAACTTCCGATGCTGCACTGGATCAAGATAATGATGAACTCACCAATCTTCAAGAGTACTTAGCTGGCAGTGATCCAACTAAAAAAGATACAGATAATGATGGCCTGTCAGACAAATATGAGTTTGATAACCAGCTTGATCCAGCGGATGGTGTTTGTCCAACCTGGGTGTGTGGCGGTGGAAGTTGGCGCCATGCCATCTCATTAATTAAATAGGTGGTGAAGTACAATAAATTAGTACTTGCTGATTATCGGAGTACTTGAATGTCTCGTTAGTATGGATCGGCCTTCATCTGTGCTAATTTAAAGAACCGCGTGCGCAACAGCTCTCCGATTTATATGACTCTCTCGTGATAATAAAAAGAGTCACCTTTTTATCTACAGCCATACTCTTGTTGCTGTATCTTGCGTTTGCCTCATTTGAATATCCAGGTGTTACTGAGGCTACACACAAAACAATGGATGCAGGCCACTTTATTGCCTTTGGGTTTTTAGCTCTGCTGTTGCAGTATCTCTTTGCCAGTTACGGAAATTTAAAGTCCACAGCTTTGTCATTTGTTGTTTGTGCTGTACTGATAATTACCATTGAAGTCATCCAGCCCTACGTAGGCCGCATGGCATCACTGGGAGATGTGGTGAATGGTTTTTTGGGGCTCATCATTTTCCTATCAGGCAGATATATTTGGTTATCATCAAAAAGATCTTATATAAAGTACCTTCATGCACTGCTAGGAACACTTGTTTTTGCCGCTGTTGTTAGTGCCGCACTATCTGAATGGCACGCTGTTTGGTGGCGGATGCAAAACTTTCCTATGCTAGGTGACTTCGAAGAGAATGTTGAGTTGAAGTTATGGCGTGCGCAGGGTGAGGCAGCAGGTATACAAACTCCTGTTTCTTTGAGTAGTGATTATGTGGTTTTTGGTATATCAGCATTAAAGATAGAGACAGCGCAAGGAGTATGGAGTGGTGTCAGATATGCTGCTGGAGATAAGGACTGGAGCGCCTATAATGCTCTAATCATGGATATCTACAATCCTGGAACGTCCTTCTCTATATATCTCAGGATAGATGATGATCGTGGCTCACCTGATTATCCAGAACGTTTCAATAGGGCAATCCCATTATCAAATGGTTGGAATAACATAGAAATTGCACTAGCAGATGTGGCTGATGGGCCACAAGATAGCATGTTAAATATGCATGCAATCCATAAGTTGATTCTCTTTACCAGCAAAGAAGAAATAGACCGAACTTTTTATCTGGATCATGTGCATCTTCAATAGATATTCTCTGTATGAATAGTAAATTAAAGTGGCTTATTGGGCAGATTCAATGTTTAGGTTAAAGCTTATCAGCATCAAATCTCTTTTTAACAAAACTATATCTAACCGGTGGGTAATTTTTTAACCCATAATGAGATTCAAGCTTTTTGCGCGCTCTTTCAGTTAAGATCTGATAAATCCCTTCCACTTCTATTGTGAACGACTGGCTATTTGGTCCGTCGGGTATGTCCAATAAAAGAGTCCGGGTCTCCAGTGGTTTGAGCCGGTTGTCGCTCAGTTCAATCATGATCGGTTTCCAGATGATGATGCGTCTGATATGAAGCTCTTCAGTCTGTATCACCTCGCCTTTGTGATTCATCAGTTTGGCTGTGATAAAAACCTCTCGATCCGGATCTCCAGTGGGGAAATTATGTCCAGCGCCACTGTTGGTAATATCAACTCTAACTGTGCCTTCTTGGCGTTTGGCCGTGATGGTGAGTGCCTTTGCTACTTGCTCAGGGCTGTTGCCGCCTCTCCACAAATGGCGTCCGTTTTTGCGACTCTTTTGGCCTGCAACCAATGGCCGTGTCACTTCAGGCATATGGCAGGTTTGGCATCTATAGCCCTTTTTAATATAGGGGCCATTCTCCCACTCACCACCTGTACCGCAGATTCCTGATCGCAGAAAAGAGAAGGGCTTGGCAGGTACCTCATGGCAATCCAGGCAGAGTGCTTCTGAGAGAAAACGCTCATCATAGGCGACAGGGTGAGGGGCATTGAGCTGCTCCGCAGGATAGGGGCCATAGATGACGCCATCCCGCACATGACAGGCGGCACAGGTGATTCCCTCTTGTTGCAACTCCGCATCAAAACGATTGTTGTCGGCAAACTGTGGCTGACGGAAGTCATTGTCTTTAAATTGGACTATCCGTTGTTCCAGTTGATTTTCGAGTGGTGTGTGACAAGTGAGGCAACTCCATTCGTATTCGTCCTTTCTCCAATAAGCCTGAAAGAAGGGGTCGGTATAGGCTCCGGCATGCATGGTGGTTCGCCACTCTGCATAGATCTCCTGATGGCAGGTGCCACATGCCTCGGCTTTGAGCGATGCCAGGCCCTGGGGAATCTCTTGATAGGAAACTCCAACCGCAGTTGTCGGGCCAAGATCATAGATCAGGGTTTTCCGATAGCTGGCATAGACCAAGACAATGGCTATGAGAGCAACAATGATCAGGGTCTTTTTCATGGAGGTGGCAGATAGTGGCGGCTTAAGAATCTACATGATCTTCGATAATGCTCTCTGAACAGTCTACAGGCAATAAGTTCCTATTTGCGATGCCTACTACAATCTATATGTATAGATTGAATTTAAACTGCTTGTCCAGTAATGGGGATGGAAGAGTTTATATGATCACTATAGGCAACAGCAGCTTAAGGATTAAACAGCTGATACGAGTGGCGTGTGAAGGTGAGCAGATACGGCTTGATACCGGCTGTAGAGCGGCATTGGGCAGCTCCCGGGCGCTGATTGAAAAAAAACTGGCAGCCAAAGAGATGATCTATGGTGTGGATACCGGCTTTGGTGAACTTACTCATGTCTCTATCCCACTGGAGCAGACCCGACAGCTACAGCGAAATCTGATTCGCAGTCATGCTGTAGGGGTTGGAGATCCGCTGCCGAGAGAGGTAGTGCGGGCCATGTTGCTGTTGCGCATCCAGTCGTTGGCGCAAGGCTATTCTGGTGTCCGGCCGCAGCTTATCGATACGCTGATTGCCATGCTTAATGCTGATCTGTTGCCTATCGTCCCAAGTCAGGGGTCATTAGGAGCCAGTGGTGATCTGGTTCCGCTGGCGCATATCGCACTTGCAGCTTGTGGTGAGGGAGAGGTCTGCTTTCAGGGTGAGCGGCAGAAGTCGCTTAAGGCTTTTAAAAAGCTGGGGATCGAACCTCTCAAACTGGAAGCAAAAGAGGGGCTGGCCCTGATCAATGGCACTCAGCTGATGACAGCGCTGGGGGCACTTGCGGTACATGGTGCCAAACGGCTGATAGAGCATGCCGATATGACTGCTGCACTGAGTACTGATGTGCTGAAAGGCTCAATGACTCATACTGACCCCCGCATTCACCGCTTACGCCCGCATCCTGGCCAGTGCCGTTCAGCGGCAAGCATTCGTGACTGGATGACGGGTAGTGAGATCTGGGAATCACACCAGGGGTGTAAAAAGGTACAGGATGCCTACAGCTTGCGCTGCGCACCACAGGTGCATGGGGCTGTGCGTGATGCGATCCGATATGCCGGCAAGATCATCAGAATAGAGATGAACTCAGTGACTGATAACCCTCTGGTTTTCGCTGAGGATGAGGAGATTCTCAGTGGTGGTAACTTTCATGGGGAACCTCTGGCATTGGCATTGGATCTGCTGGGAATAGCGCTGGCAGAGCTGGCTAATATCTCAGAACGGCGCACTGCACGGCTGGTGGACCACAAGTTATCAGAGTGCCTGCCACCTTTCCTGACCCAAGAGAGCGGTCTCAATTCTGGTTTTATGGTGGCGCAATACACGGCGGCTGCCCTGGTCTCAGAGAATAAAGTGCTGGCGCATCCTGCCAGTGTGGATTCGATTCCCACCTCAGCCAATCAGGAAGATCACGTGAGCATGGGGGCCATAGCGGCGCGACATGCGATGGATATTCTGCAAAATAGCAGCCGGGTGATTGCGATTGAATTGCTCTGTGCTGCTCAAGGGCTGGATCTGCATCGGCCGCTCAAAAGCAGTCCCAAGCTGGAGGCTGTGCATCGGGCTATTCGCAAAAAAATCCCCTTTTTGGATGTTGATAGAGTGTTGGCTGATGATGTTGAACAGATGAACCAACTGGTGGCGAGTGGCAAGCTGATTGAGCGAGGTGCTAATGCTGGCTCATCTTAAATCACCAAAAACGGTTATCCATGAGCCATGCAATAGTGCGGATGACCGGCGTTTAAAACATATTATCCTGCCATGGGAAGAGGGTATTGAGGCTCAACTGGCACTGGTAGGCGTCCCTTTTGATGAGGCGATTACTGCAGGTGGCGGACGAGCAGGTGCCAGCGAGGGGCCGGATGCTATTCGACTGGCCTTAAAGTGTTACGGTACAACCTACTGCATAGAGCATGAGGTTGACCTCAGTCAGCTGAAGATTGTTGATTGTGGTGATCTGGAGGTTGAGCCAGGGGATACCGAAGAGACCCACGCCCGTCTGAGCAGTGTTGTTCTGTCATTGCTGCAGCAGGGCATGCTTCCTGTCACCCTGGGAGGTGGGCACGATCTCTCTTTTGCCACTATCCGCGCGCTGGTTGAAAACAGTGAAAGCCTTGTGGGTGGCATCAATGTGGATGCCCATCTTGATTTGCGTCCTGCCACTGATGGAGTGATTACCAGTGGCACGCCTTTTCGTCGGGCATTGGAGATGTTGTCAGATAGCTTTCCTGGCAAGCGTTTTGTTGAACTGGGTATGGTGGGGCATAGCAATGCCAAGGTGCACTGTGACTATCTCAAAGAGCAGGGCGGCACCCTGATACCGCTCACCCAGATACGGGAAGAAGGAGCAAAAGCCAGCATGAAGATGGCCTTGCAGCAGGCTGGTGATGCCGCCTTTTTCAGCATTGATATTGATGCGGTGCAGCAGGCCTTTGCTCCTGGCTGTAGTGCGCCTGCCCCTGTAGGTCTCACACCAGATGAAGTCACCTCACTGACTTACTGGGCGGGTGTCTCACCCACAATCAAACTGTTTGATTTGATGGAGGTCTGCCCCCGATTTGATTCAGATGGCCGCACCGCCCGGCTGGCAGCATCCATTCTCAGTTATTTCTTCACCGGCTTCGCACAACGATTGAAGGATTCGCCATGACTAGACCACTCTACCCAAAGGAGAAACCGACAGCTCCCATCCATGCCAAAACAGGGCCAGAGCTGCGTTGTAGCAGTTGGGAGATTGAGGCAGCCCTGCGCATGCTGGAGAATAATCTGGATCCAGCCGTGGCGCTGGTTCCTGATGAGCTGATTGTCTACGGTGGCAGCGGTCGGGCGGCTCGTAACTGGCGCGCCTATAACGGCATTGTTAAGGCCCTCAAAGGGCTCAAGCCTGATGAAACCCTGCTGGTGCAATCGGGCAAGGCGGTGGGTGCGCTCCAGACCTTTGAGCATGCTCCACGGGTATTGATAGCTAATTCCAATATTGTCCCCGCCTGGTCTACGCAGGAGAACTTTGACCGCTATGATGAGATGGGTCTCACCATGTACGGGCAGATGACTGCAGGCAGCTGGATCTACATCGGTACCCAGGGAATTCTGCAAGGCACCTATGAGACCTTGGGTGCGCTGGCGGCAGAACACTTCAATGGCAGCCTCAAGGGTAAATGGGTGGTTACAGGTGGATTGGGTGGCATGAGTGGTGCTCAACCCCTGGCAGTGACCATGAATGAAGGGGTGCTGTTGGTGGTTGAGGCGATTGCAGAGCGTGTTGAGCAGAAGGTTCGGGAAGGCTATTGCGACAAGATGGCAACCAGTCTGGATCAAGCCATGGCATGGGTTAAACAAGCTGTTGCAGATCAGAAGCCGCTATCTGTGGGGCTGGTGGGAAACACGGCAGATATCCTGCCCGAGTTGGTGCAGAAAGGGATGATCCCTGATGTAGTGACGGATCAGACCTCCGCCCACAATCTGCTTGATTATGTCCCACAAGGCCCACTGGATGAAGTGCTGGCGCTTAAGGAGTCCAACCCTGCTGAATATAAAAAACGGGCACAGCAGAGTATTGTGGCTCACACCCAAGCAATCCTGACCATGCAGCAGCAGGGTGCTATCGCCTTTGATTATGGCAATAACTTGCGAGGCCAGGCGGAGCAGGGTGGCCTCAAAGTGCGGGATGAGCAGGGGGAGTTCCTCTATCCTGGTTTTGTTCCGGCCTATATCCGTCCGCTGTTTTGTCAGGGCAAAGGCCCATTCCGCTGGGCTGCGCTTTCGGGTGATCCTGAAGATATCCGCAGAATTGACAAAAAGATCCTCGAAACCTTTCCCGAAAATGAGGGGCTACGGCGCTGGATCACTCTGGCGGGTGAGAAGGTGCCTTTCCTCGGCCTGCCCACACGTGTCTGTTGGCTGGGTTATGGTGAACGCGCCAAAATGGGGTTGATTATCAATGAGATGGTTGCCTCAAAAGAGCTTAAAGGGCCAATTGTCATTGGTCGTGACCACCTGGATTGTGGCTCAGTGGCTTCGCCCAATCGTGAGACAGAAGGGATGCGGGATGGTAGTGATGCTATCGCTGACTGGCCGCTGCTCAATGCACTGGCCAATACTGCCTGCGGGGCTGATTGGGTTTCGATCCATAACGGTGGTGGGGTTGGCATCGGCAATGCCACCCATGCCGGGATGGTGATTGTTGCTACCGGAACGGAAGCAAAGGCCGCCCGGTTGGAGCGGGTGCTGACGGCTGATCCCGGCCTTGGCATCATGCGTCATGCTGATGCAGGCTATGAGGAAGCCATCAAGGTTGCAGATGAGAGGGGCGTTCAAGTGGGTAGCAAGTGGCAGGAAAAGTAATGACTCAACCGGTCGATCTGCTCATCACCCATGCCAGCCAGCTCCTCACCATGGAAGATGGCCTGGGGCTGATTGAAGACGGTGCAGTAGCTGTCCACAATGGGAAGATTGTAGCCACAGGCAAAACATCGGATCTGGAAAAAAGATTTGTTGGGCAAGAGATAATTGATGCCAGTGGTAAAACCATCACCCCTGGTCTTGTAGATTGCCATACACATCTCCTGTTTGCAGGCAGTCGAGAGCAGGAGTTTGCAAGCCGATTAAAAGGAGCTGACTATCTGAGCATCCTGCAACAGGGTGGCGGTATTCTGAATACGGTGGAGCAGGTGCGGCAAGCTACACCAGCTGATCTGATCCAGCATGGCCTTAAATGGCTCAATGAATTCCTGACTCATGGCGTTACCTGTGTGGAAATCAAGAGTGGATACGGACTGGATTATGCCAATGAAAAGAAGATGCTGGAGGCTATTTCAGCGCTGAGTGAATATACAGATCAACATCTTGTCGCCACATTTCTCGGCGCACATACCTTTCCCAAAGAGATGAAAGAGCAGCCAGAAAAACAGATGGATGAACTAGTGAAACGTATGCTGCCAGACTTCCGGGAGCTGGCTGAGCATTGTGACCTCTTTTTAGAGAAAGGTGCTTTCTCGCTTGATCAGGCTGAACTGATTTTGGAGTGTGCACAAAGTCTTGGTTACGGTTTAAAGATGCATACCAACCAGCTGAGCCAGTTGGGCGGTATAGCGCTGGCAAAAAAGTATCAACTACTCTCGGTAGATCATCTCGACATAATGAGTGCAGAGGAGATTGATACACTGGCAGAAACAGATGCTGTAGCAGTCCTGCTGCCAGGGGCTTCATTTTTTCTAAAAGAGTCAGCTTGGGCTCCAGCCAGAAAGTTGATTGATAAGCGGATTCCGGTGGCACTTGCGACAGATTTTAATCCTGGCTCATCCCCTTGTCCCAATCTGCATTTTGTTATGAATCTGGCTGTACATCAGCTGGGCATGCTGCCAGATGAAGTGTGGCAGGCAGTGACGGTTAATGCAGCCAGGGCGCTCAATAAAAATGACACGATAGGTAGCTTAATTCCTGGGAAGTATGCAGATTTAGTGCTGTGGGATATGCCCAATCATCTTCATCCTTTCTACTATTTTGGAAAGAACTTTGTGGAAAAAGTATGGGTTAATGGTCGTTATGCTCATCTACATTAATTGTATTAATGGAGATTAGATTGGGCAGGCAGCATCAGTACTTTAACTACTAGATGGTGCTAATCAATTATCAGAGATTTAAATAGTGCCATATGGAATAGAGAGGTGTTTATTGCAGGTTTTCTCTTGGCGCGCCTAGGCTAAGGCTAATTAAATCCCCTCAATTTCACCATCATCCGATAGAGTGATGTGATAAGCGGCTGGGTTTGAAGGCAACCCCGGCATAGTGACGATATCCCCGGTCAGCGCCAGTAGGTAACCGGCGCCTGCTGCAATACGCACCGACTCTACTGGTAATACAAAATCCCGTGGACGCCCAATCTGCTTTGGGTCGCTGCTGAGAGAGAGATGGGTTTTGGCGATACAGATGGGGAGCTGGTCATAGCCGAGGCAGCGCACCCGTTCGAGATCCTGCTTTGCAACACGGCTAAACTCCAAGGACTGAGCACCATAGATGGTACGGGCTACGGCTTCGATCTTTGCTTCGGGTGATTCTGTCAGTTCGTAGAGATATTTTACCGGTGGTTGTGGTTTAGCAGCGGCAGCGGTAACAGCCTGGGTCAGCTCTTCTGCACCAGCGCCCCCCTCATTAAAGCCCGTGAAACGAGCTGTTATTAAGCCAAGCTTGGCGCATCCTTTTTCGATTGTACTCAACTCCTTCTCTCTGTCCCCAGCAAAGCAGTTGATGGCGATGATGGGTTCAAAACCAAAGGCCCGCACGCTCTGTACATGATGGTTCAGATGTTCCAGCCCACGATCAATCTCAGTGGCAGACCCCTGTTGGGCAAGGGCACCACCACCGTGGATGCGTAGAGCTCGGACGGTGACTACCAACACAACGGCACTGGGCCATAGACCAGAGCTACGGCATTTAAGATCAAAGAACTTCTCCGCCCCCAGGTCGAAGCCAAAGCCGGCCTCTGTGACCACATAATCCGCCCGTGCTGCTGCCGTTTTGGTGGCGATGATACTGTTGCAGCCGTGAGCGATGTTACCGAAGGGACCGCCATGGACAAGGGCGGGAACACCCTCGGTGGACTGTACAAGGTTGGGTAGAATGGCATCCTGCAGCAGGGCGGACATGGCCCCAGTGGCTTGCAGGCCGTCTGCCGTTACTGGATCCCCGGAGCGGTCAAAACCCACCAGGATTTTGCCAAGTCGCCGTTTCAGGTCGGTAACCCCCTCGGCGAGACAGAGAATCGCCATCACCTCAGAGGCGGCGGTGATATCGAAACCAGTTTCACGTGGCACACCATTGAGTCGCCCCCCAAGGCCGGTCACTGTGTTGCGTAGTGCCCGGTCATTAACATCCAGCACCCGTCGCCAAAATATCTGCCGGTGTTCCAGGTCAAGCCCACTGTGAAAATGCACTGCATTGTCGACCAGGGCAGATAATAGATTATGTGCCGCGCCAATGGCGTGTATATCCCCGGTGAAGTGCATATTAATCCGAGTGGATGGCTCCAGTTGGCAGCGCCCGCCGCCTGTTCCACCGCCCTTTAGACCAAAGATTGGGCCAAGTGATGGCTCGCGCAGAGCCAGCGCTGCTCGATGGCCATCACGACACAGCCCCTGTGCCAAACCGATGGATACGGTGGTCTTCCCTTCACCGCTATGAGTAGGATTGATTGCTGAAACCAGGATGATCTTCCCTGGCGGCGGGTTCTGCTTGGCAGGTAAAGCATCCAGATGTAACTTGGCCATTTGATTGCCATAGAGCATAAGATTAGATGGCGACAGATTTAATGCAGCTGCAATTTCCAATATCGGGCGCATAGGAGGAGGCTGATATATTTGGATGAATGTATCCCTAAGTTTAGCCTGCATTTTCAGATTGGATCTGATGGGCACTCCGTTAGGGCGCCATGTACTTTCAGCAAAAGTAGCCCCCCATTCCATCTAACTAACTGGCACTCTGCCTCCATTCTGCCAAACTGTAGTAGTACGGTTGTGAATTGATTATTGCGCCTTTTATAGAAATTGGAGAACAGCGCGATAAGCAATGAGTGGTGGTCAAAAGTTAGCAAGGAAGAATAGATGAAAGCACATAACATCAAAAAACAGGTGCGGGAAAACTATGCAAAAATTGCCAAGGATGAGGCGAGCTGCTGCCAGACCGGAGCTGCTGTCTGTGGAGATGCTAATCTTGCAGAGAGTGTCAGCAGCAAAATTGGCTATTCCCAGGAGCAGATGGAATCGGTGCCAGATGGGGCGAACCTTGGTCTTGGCTGTGGCAATCCCGTTGCAATTGCTTCTCTGCGTGAGGGAGAGGTTGTTCTGGATCTTGGTTCAGGTGCAGGCTTCGACTGTTTTCTTGCTGCCCGCAAGGTTGGGGAGAGAGGAAAAGTGATTGGTGTCGATATGACACCCGAAATGGTAGAAAAAGCCCGATTAAATGCAGAAAAGGGCAACTATAAAAATGTTGAATTCAGACTTGGTGAAATAGAAAATCTTCCGGCTGCTGACAACCTCGTCGATGCCGTCATATCAAACTGTGTAATTAATCTCTCTCTGGATAAAAGCAGGGTATTCCAAGAAGCATTCCGTGTGCTGAAACCTGGTGGGAGAATGATGGTTTCCGATATTGTTGTCTCGAAGACACTGCCAGCGTCCATACGGGAGTCTGTTGCTGCGTATGTTGGCTGTCTCTCTGGTGCGATGGTCAAAGCTGAATATCTGCATACTATTGAGGCTGCAGGTTTTCAGGATGTAAAGGTGATTAGTGAAACAGCCTTCCCGTTTGTTGCCCTACTGAATGATCCAACTGCACAGGCGGTGATAGAGGCTAATAATCTGTCAGATGAAGAGGTCAGGGAGGCTGGAGGAAGCATAATAAGTATTACGGTTAACGCATTAAAAACAGAGCAATAGAAAATGAACCAGGTGCAAAACAAGGAGGAGTTATGCCTAGATTAACAGCAAAAGAGAAAGAGCTTATCGCCGTGGGAACAGCGGTATCTGCCGGTTGCCAGCGTTGCTGCAATTATCACTTTAAGCAGGTATTTGAGGAAGGTGCGACTGTTGATGAAGTTGAAGCAGCCGTTGCCAGTTCTGCCCTTGTCATTCAACATGCTGATGAACAAATGCAACGAAAAGCCTATGTTTTAATGAGTATTGAGCGGGAAGAGCAAGAGCTAGATGATAAGGGAGATACAGAGCAAATAGCTTTACTGGTCAAGGTTGGTGCTGCAGTGGCCTCTAATTGTAGCCCCACGATTGAGCATTACATTGCAGCAGCAAAGGCCATGGATATTGAAATCGGAAATATTAGATATGCAATAAAAATCGCCAAGATGATCCTTGGAAAGGCAGGTGAATTTGCCGATGAGGCTATTGCTGAGGTAATAGAGAAGGTGGCGTAGTTTCTTTAAGTGTTCAATGACGCCATTAGTGCCATGCAAACAATTTCAAAATACCTGGTTTAGTCCAATAGGTGCGCAACAATGAACGATTGGCTAAGGCTTATAAGACACGCGAAGTTTTCTGTCCTTTTGTGTCTGCTTCCGCTTGGCGCCAGCGGGCAAGAGTTGACTAAGGTGTCAGCATTGGGGCGCATTGAGCCTCAACACGGAGTGTTCCAGGTGGCAGGGCCACCTGATCTTGCGGTTGTGATCAAGGAGCTGCTTGTAAAGGAGGGTGATCAGGTCAAGAAGGGCAAAATTATTGCCATTCTGGCAGGCATTCATGTGGCCGAGGCAGAAGTGGCGCGTCTGAGGGCTGAGCTTAAAAATACCGAGCATGAGCTAAATCGCAATAAACCACTCTATGAGCGCCGAACCATTACTGATTCACAGTGGAAATCACTGCAGTTAGCGCGGGATGTTGCTGCCGCCGAACTGCAACGAGCCAAAGCCAAACTTGAACTTTCAAAGGTGCGTGCACCTATTGATGGCCAGGTGTTGGAGATACACGCCAAGGCAGGTGAGCGGGTGGATAATGACGGCATTATTGAGCTGGGTGATACCTCCGTTATGTATGTGATTGCCGAGGTCTATGAAACCGATATCGGACGGATACGTATTGGCCAGCAGGCACGCATTCGCAGCCCAGCTCTGCCACATGAGGTGAATGGGCAGGTTGAACATATCGGCCTAAAGATTGGCAAGAAGGATATATTGAACACCGATCCAGTGGCGGATGCCGATGCCAGAGTGGTTGAGGTAGACATTCGACTTGATGCCCCAGCGCTTGTCTCAACCCTAACCAATCTGCGTGTCGAGGTGCTCATAGAACCATAAGGAGGTGTACGGTTATGAGACGAAGAATTCCTCTAGCCTGGCTGCAACTCAGCAAGGATAAGCCGCGCCTGCTAACGGCATTGGCTGGAGTGGTATTCGCGGTGATTTTGGTTTCGATGCAGTTGGGTTTTCACAGCTCGATATATGAGAGCGCTGTTCGATATCACCGCCATTTTGACTACGACCTGGCAATGCTCAGTCCCTCCACTCCCTTCATCGCCTGGCCTGAGAGCTTTACCCGCCGCCGACTATATCAAGCACTGGCGGCAGATGGTGTGGAAGGAGTGACGCCCGTCTATCTAAAACAGGGGCAATGGAAAAATCCGTGGGAGTTCAATGGCCGTGGCCTGCTGGTGGTTGGCTTCGACCCCACCCATGATGTCTTGGCTATTCCGGGAGTGCGCCGGAATCTGCAACGGCTAAGGCTACCGGATGTGGTGTTGTTTGATGCGGAATCGCGGCCTGAGTTTGGACCGGTGGCGGAGAGGTTCAACGAACAGGGTGAAATTATCACGGAGGTTAATGATCGCAGGATCAAAGTGGTTGACCTGTTTCGCCTGGGGAGCTCCTTTGGTATCGATGGCAGCCTGGTGACCAGTGATCTGAATTACCAACGCATCTTTCGTGACAATCCGGCAGGTATCATTCAGCTGGGCCTGATACACCTACAGGACGACATCGACCCGCTTGGGGTGCAGCGGAACCTGCAAGGTTTATTGGAGCGGGATGTAGAGATCCTCACCCGCGAGGAATTTATCCAGCGTGAATTTGATTATTGGTCCAGCACCACCCCCGTGGGTTATGTCTTCGGCTTCGGCGCCATCATGGGACTCATTGTCGGCTGTGTGATCGTATATCAAATACTGTTTGCTGATGTTTCAGAACACCGTGCGGAGTATGCCACCCTCAAGGCCATGGGCTACCGTAATCGTACGCTTTCATTGATGGTGCTCAATGAGGCAGGGATATTGGCAATTCTAGGATATATCCCCGGCCTGCTGATTACTATGAGTCTTTATCATGCAATGGGAGAAGCAACACGGCTGCCTATTGAGATGACGCTGGAGCGCGGGTTGGCAGTGCTGCTGCTGACCCTGGCAATGTGCGGTATATCGGCGCTGATAGCGCTACGCAAGGTACGCTCAACCGATCCGGCAGAGGTCTTTGTGTGAACTCTGCGCCTATTATTATTGAAGGGCTTAATCACTATTTTGGTGAAGGTGAGCTTCGCCGCCAGATTCTATTTGATATCACAACCGAAATCCGTCCGGGTGAAATCGTTCTGCTAACCGGTCCTTCTGGTTCTGGTAAGACAACCCTGCTGACGCTTATTGGTGCTTTGCGTACTGCACAGGAAGGCAGCTTGCGCGTATTGGATCGAGAACTATTGAGTGCCAAAGAGCAAACCCTCACTGAGGTACGTAAGCGTATTGGGTATATTTTTCAGGCACACAATCTTCTTGCAGCACTGACGGCGCAACAGAATGTGCAGATGGCGCTACAGATTCAACCTGACCTGGCATCTAAGCAGTATCCACAGATTGCAGCTGAAGCCCTTGGAGCGGTTGGCCTGAAGGATAAGGTGCATTCATACCCTAGTGCGCTTTCGGGTGGTGAAAGGCAGCGGGTTGCGATAGCCCGTGCCTTGGCTGGGGCACCTGATATTATCCTGGCTGATGAACCTACAGCATCACTGGATAAGCGAACAGGTCGTGAGATTGTGGAGCTATTGCGGCAATTGGCACGTGAGCAGTCTGTTACTGTTATATTGGTTACTCATGACAACCGTATTCTGGATGTTGCTGACCGGATCTTGACATTGGAGGATGGACGCCTTTCATCATTGATGAATCGGGTATCAACCGATACACACCGCATGCTGCAGTTACTTGTTAAGGATATTCAGAAAGGGCATTTCGTCGAGCATGTTGCAGATATGCAGCCGGCAGAGTTTATGCGCCTGCTGGAGCAGGTTACGCGAGAGACGCAAGAGATGCTGGCGATTGTCAATGTCATTCAAGGTCAAACCTTTGCAGGCATGATCCGCCAAGTTGTGGATGCCTCTGCGAATAAACTTGCAGATATCATAAATGCGGAAAAAGCAGTGCTTTATTTTGTTGATTCTGATGCCAGTGGGCTCTGGGCTTGGGCAGTTGATGACCAACAGCAAAGTTATGAACGCCACTATTCCACGGATGCTGGTATTCTCAATCATGTAGTGAAGGGTGGGAGTACAATTAGGCTGGAGGGGGTTGCTGAGAACCCGCGTTACTATTCTGCAATCGATGGCGAGGCAGTTAATACATTATTAGCAGTTCCTGTCAGGGACTTATCAGGCAGTGTATTTGCTGTTGTTGCATTGCTTAACAAAAAAGAGGGAGTCTTTAGCAAAGAAGATGAACAATGGATGGAACGGTTCACCAAATCAGCAGGCCTGATTTTAGAAAGCTGGTGGCGCATGGGCTGTGACTGTCGTACAGGCATGGTTGGAAGGCAGCCTGAATGTTGCGGCTCGTAAGTTGAATGAGTGTATAAAATTAAGGGCAGATAACGGTATTTGTAAAAGCACTTGTATGATTCAATATTTTGAGCCGGTGCAACAGGCCAAGATAGGCTGGTATTGGTACTTATGAGTGCTGCTTAAATTGACGGTGAATAAACGCCCAAACAGGATATAACCATCTATACTGTAGGTTATTGCTGGGAGAAACTAAGTTGACGGAAAAATTAACTTACGAGGAGTTAGAGGATCGCGTCAAAGAACTTGAAGCGATTGTAAACAACCCTGCCAGCAAAACCTTTGAACATCTCTTCAATCACTCTCTTGATATTCTGTGTGTGGTTGATGCAGAAACTGATCTGTTCAAACTCACAAATCCTGCCTTTGAGAAAACACTTGGCCATACGAAAGATGAGTCCAAGGCGTGTCATTTTCTTCACCATGTCCACCCGGATGACCAACCCCTCACAATGGAGGCATTGAAGCAACTATCCAAGGGAACACCGGTCACCTATTTCGAAAACCGTTGTCAGTGCAAAGATGGCTCTTATAAATGGCTGGCCTGGACTGCCACGCCAGCGCCTGAGGATGGGGTGATTTATGCGGTTGCGAGGGATATCACTGATCATAAGGCGGTGGATCAGGCCTTGGCAGAATCGGAGCAGCGCTTCAAGGCCATCTTTAATAGCGCTGAAGATGGTATTTTGATTACGGACAAGCAGAGCCGGGAATTTATTACCGGGAACGAAGGTATGGCCAAAATGCTTGGTTACAGTGCGGAAGAATTTACCCAAATGCAGGTCTCAGACTTGCACCGGGATGAAGATCTTCCCTATGTCTTGGAGCAATTTAACCAAGGTGTGGAAGGTGCCATTAATAAAGTTCAATGTTTACCGTTTAAGAGAAAGGATGGAAGTGTCGTATATATAGATATCACTGGGTTTCCGGTTGTAATAGATGGAAAGGAATACCTGGGTGGGATTTTCAGGGATATCACCGAACGCAAAAAAGCAGAAGAAGTCCTGCAAAAGGCCCATGGTGATCTGGAGCACCGGGTTATCGAGCGAACGAAAGAACTCCAAAATGCAAAAGAGCTCCTACAGACGCTGATTGATGCCCTCCCGGATGTTGTCTATTTCAAGGATGCTAACTTTCGCCACCTCGCCGTTAATCGAGCCTGTAATGAGTATCTCGGGCTGCAAGAGGGAGAGGCACTGGGAAAGACCAATAAAGAGATCTTGCCACCCTACCTTTATGAACACTGTCAAAAGGATGATGAGAACATTTTACGCCGTGGCAAGTCCATACTGTGTGAGGAGGAGCAATTTACAAATGAAGAGGGTAAGCAGGTCTTCCTCGAGACTACAAAGATTCCTCTCCACGATGAGAATGGTAATGCCCGGGGACTGGTAGGTGTAAC
>Ga0316190_10000482_pt1 | contig 27555 bp, 19 predicted proteins | sample Eddworburrow2_MG_FD_204929 | JGI IMG/M metagenome (GOLD analysis project Ga0316190, IMG submission 204929) | Coastal sediment microbial communities from Maine, United States - Eddy worm burrow 2 | ecosystem: Environmental > Aquatic > Marine > Coastal > Sediment | place: USA: Maine | collected... | reverse complement strand
ATATTGGTTTGGTGAATACTTTGATTTCATTGACACACCTCTTTTAAAATGTTAAAACTATAAAATAAAAGATGAAAAACAACCTCTGTTGTTCAGTGTGTCCATTAATCGGGTACGATTCAAGCCATTCAAAAAGACAAAAAGCAGATAGTATTGCTCCTGCATCGCTAATTTCCGGAATTTGAGTCCGGCACAATTTTAAAATGGGCTCCAAATTTATTGGTCGTAAAACACTTGATTCGTTTCAGTGCGCAGCGCTCTTTGAGATATTCAAAGGGGGAAGACTTGGATCCAAATTCTCACGAACACGCCCATCGATTGGGTTTCGATTTTCAATGGCAAACCCGTTTTTACGACCATATTATCCGTAACGATGCCGCATACCAACGTATCGCAAATTATATTAACACCAATCCCGAAAATTGGGAACAGGATAAATTTTTCAAATCGGAATAATTGTGAGCAAGCCCGGCGACATGATTGACTAAAAAAACAGGGTTGGTGTGATGGATAAATTCCGAAATAAATACCGCATACCATTGGCACGTCTGCAATCCTGGGATTACCGTTGGGCAGGCGCCTATTTTATAACCATCTGCACGGACAACCGTGTGCATTATTTTGGCGAAATTGAGCCCGTAAAGACAGGGCAATCCCCGTTTCTACCATCATCCCAACAAACCCCACAAATGCCATTATCGCACATTGGTATTATTGCCGATATTTTGTGGCACCAAATCCCAAACCATTCAATAATACAGAATTGGGCGCATTTGTGGTTATGCCAAACCATATCCATGGAATATTGATATTAACCGGAAACGGGAATATTAACCATATTGACAACAATGACGCCGACAATGCCAACGTTGATAATGTAGAGACAGGGCATGCCCTGTCTCTACGGCAACAACAACAAATACAACCAACCGGACAATCCAAAACCATTGGCCAACAACGATTTCAGAATATTGGCAAAAATTCGGTTTCATCAATTATTGGTTCGTATAAATCAGCGGTCACAAAACACGCCCATCGATTAGGTTTCGATTTTCAATGGCAATCCCGTTTTCACGACCATATTATCCGCAACGATAACGCATATCAACATATCGCAAATTATATTAACACCAATCCCGAAAATTGGGAACAGGATAAATTTTTCAAGTCGGAAGAATTATGAGCAAGCCCGGCGATATAGAACGAATAGCACAAAGCTGTGTGGCGCGCGCCGTCAGGCCGCGCTGACATAAACATGCCCAAAAGAATGCGGTTCGGGATGGCTACCCACGCAGAACGGCGCAAAACGAGCGTATGGCCATAAAAGGCTTTTACAACTGCATCTTTTTAACTATATTGCACGAAAACTTCGCTTGCATAAGTCTCTATCCGGCAAAAACAGTCTATCCCCATGGTCACATCAGCAACATTTCCACACAAATATTTGGTTAGCGTAGAGAAATAAGAACTGTTTTAACAGACATACTCGATATTTGCTCTCACATCAGCGGCAGTTCGTCTCAGTTATGTAGCCGACGTAATGAATATGTGATAGTTGAAAAAAAATACTCGATATCTGCTTCCGCATCAGCGGCAGTTCGCCTCCATTATGTAACGGACGGAATGAATAAGGGATAGTTAAAAAAAGATACTTGCTGTTGTTTTAAAAACTTCGCAAGCTTTTGCATGGAATTTACTTGAAAACATGAATGTTTTGCTAAACAGTTAAGAACAGGAGTTCCCGGATTGACCACAAAAGCATTTTTACTCTGTCATCTGTTGACGCTGCCTTTCTGCGCTTCTGCAAGCGACAATCTCGTCAAGGCGGAGGCCGCTTTGCAAGCTGGCCAATATGCCGATGCGCAAACATTTTTTGAGCTGGCTTTAAAAAATCCAACGCTGGAAGCGCGCGCCGCCGTGGGTCTTATCGCGACGCTAACCGAGACCGGCGGCTATGAAAAGGCTGAGGAAATTGCCCGAAAAACTCGAAAAAAATTTGCATCCAATCCTGACATCAAGGCGTCTCTCGCCAATATTCTTCAGTTGACCGGCAAATATAAAGAAGCCCGACAGCTCTATCAGGAAATCGTCAGTCGCTATCCATCGCATTTACCGGCGCGCCTGGCGCTTGGCAAGTTGCTGTGGAATTGGGGAGAAAAGGAAGCGGCGCGAAAAACACTCAGCTTCATGATTAGCCATTACCGCAGCCAAAATGATCTTTCAGCAAAGGAAGTCAGCATGGTGGCCGAAGCCTGCATTTATCTTGAAAGGTTTCGCGACGCCAATCGTCTTTTCAATGAGGCGACCCAAGCTGATCCGGGACTCTGGCAGGCATTTGTGTCATGGGGCAATTTGATGCTATCCAAATACAATATTGGCGACGCGCGCGGCATATTTGAAGATGCGTTGCAGAGCAATCCCAATTCCACCGCAGCGAACCTCGGCCTGGCCCAAACGCTGCAATTCACTAAACTGGAATTTGTTCAAATAGAAAAGGCGTTGGCAATCAATCCCGATTTTATCGAAGCCTACAACTATCTTGCCGAGCTTGCAATTGTTCGCGGGCATTTCGAGGAAGCCCAAAAACACCTCGACAAAGCGCTTTCGATCAATCCCGCCTCCCTTCCCTCAAAAACATGGCGCGCGGTTGGCCTCTACTTAAATGACAATTTGAAAGAATTCCAGAAAGAAGAACAGCAAATCCTGGCAATCAATCCAAATCATGCCGAACTCTATTATCATTTGGCCGGGCAATTGGCAAAGCGTTATTTGTTCATGGAATCGACTGACTTCTATAAGAAGGCCATTGCACTCGATGCCGAACATTGGCCCTCTTACGCCGGACTTGGAACGAGTTTGAGCCGTTTGGGTCGCGAAGACGAATCAAAAGAATATCTTGAAAAAGCCTTTGCAAAAGATCCGTTTAACAAGCATGTCGGCAACCTGCTGCGGCTGTTTGATGATTACCCGAAATATCAAACCACCAAAACGCAATATATAACCATTAGAATGCATAAAGATGACGCGCCGACGCTCAACTCATACGCCGCAGCGCTTGCTGATGAGAGCTTTGCCCATCTGTTGAATTTATATAAAATCAGAACAGACCAGCAGGTTCTTTTAGAAATTTTTCCAACGCACGACGATTTTGCCGTGCGCTGTTTTGGCCTGCCCGGCGCCGAAGCTTTTCTCGGCATTTGCTTTGGCAATGTTGTGGCGATGGATTCTCCGCGAGCCCGCGCCAAAGGAGGCTTTGTTTGGGGTGAAACCTTATGGCACGAGCTTGTCCATGTCACCCATCTGCGCTTAACCGGCAACCGAATTCCACGTTGGTTTGCTGAAGGAATCGCGGTGTATGAAACCTCTGCATCAAAACCATTTTGGGGCATGAACCTGGACTTGCCGTTTATTTTGGCCATGCAAAACGACAAACTACTGCCTTTAAAAGAGCTTGATTCAGGCTTTAACCGCAATCCCGGCCAGGTGAGCATATCCTACTTTCAATCCTCCCTGATAGTCGAATATATTATCGAGAACTATGGCCGCGCAAAACTATATGAGATGTTTCCGCTCTTCAGGAGCAAGCTGAAAACACCGGCGGTGATAAAAGAGGTTTTTGGACGCGATGTAGATCGATTTGATCAAGATTTTCAGCGTTATGTGACAAAAAAATATCGCCTCAATGAAGTTGATTTCACCTACGAACACAAATCAGTTCAGGCCGATGAAAAGGCCATGGCCGCAAACCTGAAAAAGGCGGTTGAAAAAAATCCAACCAATCCGTTCCTGAATTTTCGCTATGGTTTGTATTGCAAGAAGACAGGTGAATATGAAACGGCAATCGCCTACCTGACAAAAGCAAAAACGCTTTTTCCTCAATTCGTCAGCAGCGGTCAAAATCCGTATGAAATATTGGCCGGCATTTATCTGGAGCAAAAGCAAAAACGCAAAGCTTATATGGAATTAAAGCAACTGACTGAACTGAGTGCGAAAAATATTGAGACGCTTAAGAAACTCGCCGCGCTTGCCCTCGAAGTTGACAAACCAAACGACGCCGTCAACGCGCTGCGGAAAGCGCTCTACATCGATGTTTTTGATTCAGAAATTCATAGCAAGCTGGCAAAAGCGTATCTTGCCACAAATCAGACTGAAAAGGCCATCTTTGAATTGCAGACCAACCTGCAAACCGAACCGCCCGATTTAGCGGCGGCTTACTGTGACTTAGCTGGCGCCTGTATGCAGGCGGGACAGATTTCAGAGGCAAAAAAAAATGCGTTGATGGCGCTTGAAATCGCGCCCGGTTACGAACGCGCGCAAGAAATATTACTCGAAAGCATTGAACGTGCAACCAAAAACTTATAACGGAATCTTTCGAAATCATGCCTGGAATTGGCGCGTCATCTTACAATTCCTGCTTTGCCTCGGCGCCAGTTCAACTTTGTTGGCGCAAGAGCCATTGGGCGATGAATTTGAATTTATCCGAATTCGTTGGACCGACAACAAAATCAGGCATGGCTACGGATTTTACACCAACGCTGAGTTGTGGGCGCACGATTACCCGCAGGCGGAACAAAACCTGAACGTTGCCCTCAAAGCCGCAACCAATATTAAAACGACCGATAAACAGCAGGTTCTAACCTTCGATGACGAGAAAATTTTCAGGTATCCATTTATCTATGCTTGCGAAGTCGGCTACCTCTCTTTATCTGAGGCCGAAGTAAAGAATCTGCGGGAATATCTGCTTCGCGGCGGCTTTTTAATGGTTGATGATTTCCGCTATCCGTGGGAAATGCGAATTTGGACTCAACAAATTCGTCGAGCCTTGCCAAAAGCAAAATGGCGCCGTTTACAGGAAGATGACCCCATCTTCAACTGCTTTTTTAAGCTCTCCTCCGAAATCCATGAACCGACTCCTTTTCTAAAAGATTTTCGGCCTGAATATTACGGAATTTTTAACGAAGCGGGTCAAATGATGGTGCTGATGAATTATAACAATGACGTTGGCGACGGCTGGGAGCTTCCCGATGAAACGCCCGACTTCAGCACCTTGTCATTTAAGCTGGGCATTAACTATCTCATTTATTCTTATAGTCATTGAACCATGAAAGCAATTGTTTTTTCAATATCCGCTTTCCTTTACTACGCCATTTTTTTGCGCGCCAATCCGGTTTTGGGTCAGGGCAGCAATGGCGATGAATTTACCTTTCTGCGCGTTCGCTACAAGTCAGGCGGCGTTAACTTTCAGCACCGAAATTATTTCGGGCCGCGCTGGGAAAGCTGGACGGTCGATTATCCCGGCGCTGAAGAAAATTTTATGCGCGGTCTGGAGAATTGGACAACAATCAATGTCGCCGAAAAAGCCGTCGCCCTCTCTCTGCTCGAAACAGAATTCTTTCGCTACCCATTTGCCTACATTGTCGAGGTTGGTTATATGCAAATTAGTCAACCGGAAGCGGACACGCTGGCGGAATGGCTCAATCGCGGCGGCTTTCTGATGGTAGACGATTTTCACGGGCCGTTTGAATGGCAAAATTTTGTCAATCAAATACATAAAGTATTTCCGGATAAACATATTGTTGATATTCCGATGACGCATCCTATCTTTCACTGCTTTTACGATTTCGAAAAATTAGTCCAGGTGCCGGGACTTGGGTCATGGTTAAATGGCAGAACACATGAAAAAGGGGGCGTCAATCAGCGTTGCATGGGAATAACCGACGAAAATGGCCGTCTAATGGTTTTGGTTATTCGCAATATGGATATGGGAGACGCCTGGGAACATACTTACGATCCGCGATATCCTTCGGAATATTCAGCAATTGCCTACAAACTTGGTATAAACTTCATTATCTACGCACTGACCCATTGACAAAGACGCATGGGTTCAGATTCTAATTTGGGAGTCAAAATGTTTGAACAAAGCACACCGGCAAGCTCGCATGCTGAAGACTTGGTTTCTGTTGAACAGTTACGCGACGGCGGCAAAAAAATCATGGATGAGTTGCGCAAGACCATTATCGGTCAGGATGAAGTTATCAAACAGGTGATGTTGGCTCTGTTTACCGGCGGCCACTGTTTGATTACCGGTGTGCCGGGTTTAGCCAAAACCTTGCTCATTCGCACCATCTCTCAAATTCTCGACCTGAAATTTAAACGCATACAATTTACGCCGGATCTCATGCCTTCCGACATCATTGGCACCGATGTTATTTCAGAAGATAAAAGCACCGGGCGCAGAACATTGCAGTTTGTGCAAGGGCCGGTTTTTGCTAATATCATTCTGGCGGATGAAATTAACCGAACGCCGCCCAAAACCCAGGCCGCTCTGCTCCAGGCCATGCAGGAACACTGCGTTACCGCCGGAGGCAACACTTACAAACTTGAGGAGCCGTTCTTTGTGCTGGCAACTCAAAACCCGATTGAACTGGAAGGCACCTATCCCCTGCCCGAAGCGCAATTGGATCGGTTTATGTTCAATATTGTTGTCGATTATCTTAATGAAAGCGATGAAATCAAAGTTGTAACATCCACAACGTCAAACTACCAACCGCAACTGCACAGTGTGATTACCGGCCAGGAAGTATCTGATTTTCAAAAAGTTGTCAGAAGGGTGCCGTTGTCGCAGCAGGTCGCCCAATACGCTGTCCGTCTGGTTCATTCAACGCGGCCCGGCAGCAAAGCTGCGCCTGACTTTGTGAAAAAATGGGTGAGTTGGGGCGCAGGCTTGCGCGCTTCGCAAAGCCTGATACTCGGCGGCAAAGCGCTGGCGATTATGCAAGGGCGTTATAATGTTTCGATTAGCGACATCAAAGCGCTGGCTCTGCCGGTTCTGCGTCACCGCATATTGACTAACTTCTATGCGGAGTCAGAAAAAATAACTTCCGAGAGTATTATTAAACGCCTGTTAAAAACGGTTCCGGAACCAAAGTCGGGGCTGCGTTAAGCAAAACCAGACCTTCCCTCCTCTCCTCAAAATTCAGTGGAAATCCCACTGACCGGAGGGGTTGCAATGCAACGTAAAACAAATATTTGGCGGACTTAAAAAGAGTATAAATGTCAAACAGAACAAGATTTTTAGACCCTGTGATTCTTTCCAAAATCTCGAATATGGAGTTGCGGGCGCGCACCGTTGTTGAAGGTTTTATCTACGGCTTGCATCGCAGCCCGTATCGTGGTTTCAGCGTGGAATTTGCCGAATATCGAGAGTATACACCCGGCGACGACCCGCGCTTTATCGACTGGAAAGTTTTTGCCCGCTCCGACCGTTATTACTTGAAAGAATTTGAAGAGGAAACCAACCTCAGCTGTCATATCTTGCTTGACATCAGCGCTTCGATGAAATATAAAGGCGCGGGCATATCCAAACTCGAATATGCGTCTTATCTGGCCGCTTCGCTGGGATATTTGATCTTCCAACAACGCGACGGCGTCGGCCTGATGAGTTTCGACAATCAAATCAGACAATTCATTCCGGCGCGCAACCGTAAAGGTCACCTGTTTTCCCTCTTGCGTTACCTGGAAAATTTAGAGCCGAGCAATGACACCGAGCTGTCGCCGCCCCTTCACCAAATCGCCGAAATGGTCAACCGGAAAGGACTGATTATCTTAATTTCAGATCTGCTTGATGATCCTGAAACCGCCCTGGAGGGCTTTCGGCATATCCGTTTTCAAGGACACGACCTCATTGTTTTCCATGTTATGGACGATGATGAGCTAAACTTTCCGTTTGAAAACACCACACGGTTTGAGGATTTGGAAAGCCCGCGCTCTTATATGGCTATTCCGGCCATGGTTCGCGACAAATATCTGGAGCGCTTGCAAAACCACATCAACGCTTTCAAAGTCGGCTGTGCAAGAGTGCAGGCCGATTATCACATTTTAAACACAGCAAAGCCGCTTGATTTTGCCCTGTTTAGCTACCTTACAAACCGGGCGGGAAAAGGCTAAACGGGCAATAAGTCACTCAGGTTTTGCACAAAAATTTTGTACTCATGAATATTAACAAGAAAGCCTTATTGGCGCTGACAATAAAATGGTTTAGCCACGGATTCACACGGATGAACACGAATTTTCTTCTTTTTGCTTAAATTTTGTTTAGAATAATAATTCCAAAGGCATTCGAGACGGGAAACTATTAATAAGTCAAACCTTCTGTAAGAATAGCGCTATTAGCCGCAGGACTATTATGAATTCAATCGTTTTAATCCGTGAAAATCGGTGTAGATCCGTGGCTAAAATAAACCGGGAAATTGTTGTTGTCTTTTTCATACACCGGCAAAGAGTTCGCAACGAATGGATAGCTTTAATCCAATAGCAAAACAGGTCGAAATGAAATACGTATTTATCATTTTATTATTTATAAAGTTACAACAATGATTTAGCTATAGGCAAAACCTGAGTATGTCATTTCTGAATACAATTTTCCTTTGGGGGTTGGCGGCGGCGACCATTCCGGTAATCATCCATCTTATCAAACGCAATAAGGCGAAAAGAACGCCGTTTGCCGCCATGCGTTTCCTGGACATCGAGCCGAATAAACGGGTTCGTTCGCAAAGTTTAAAACAACTACTGTTGCTTGTCATGCGAATTCTTGCCATTGCTTTGTTAATTCTTGCGTTTGCGCGGCCATTTCTTGTCAACCGACTGGCAACGCCTTTCCTGGGGGCTGAATCCAAAGCCGCCGTCATACTAATTGACAATTCCTATAGCATGATGGCTGGCGACAAATTTAAACTTGCCGTTGAGAAGACTTCAGGAATTCTGAGGAGTTTTCAGCAACGCGACGAAGCAACGGTCATTCAATTTGCCCGACAGAGCCAAATTGTCGCGCAGGCGAAATCAGATTTCCAGGCGCTGGCCGATCAATTGCCCGGCAAACTCAACATTTCAAACGAGTCCACCGAATATCTGCAAGCGTTGCAAACAGCAGAGTCCATTCTGCTCGCGTCTGCCAGGAGTTCAAAAGACATCTACTTAATTTCAGATTTCCAAAAATCTGCATGGGAAACGATCAATCCGCACTGGCGCGTCCATTCCCGCGTCAATGTCAACTTTGTCGTGGCTGACCATAACGACCAGCAAAATTCAGCGATACGCGAAGTTCTTATCTCCAGACAAACCAAGAAAAAAGGGCGCGTTGATATCACGGCCAACATTGTCAACTATGGCAAAGAATCGCAAACCGGGCTGGTAAGCTTGCGACTCAAAAGTACGCAGAAATCAACTCAGACAATAACGATTCCGCCCGCAAAAAACCGCCTTGTGCAATTTAAAGACGTTAATTTGCCGCCAGGCGCGATTCACGGCGCAATCGAAATAAAAGGCAAAGGCGATATTGTCGACGCCGACAACATCTATCATTTTGTGATAGAAGAAACCATGAAGCCCAAAATACTCGCTATAAACGGCGAGCCGCGCGCAGACATCGCCCAAGATGAATTGTTTTTTGTTGCGCAGGCGATTAACCTGCCAAACGCAAAAAAGTTTACACTGGTCGAAGCCAAAAGCAAAGACCTGCCAAACCACAGCTTCAACGCTTATCGCGCAATAATTTTGGCCAATGTAAAGGAGATTCCACGGCGCCAGGTTGAACGACTTGAGCATTATGTTCGCAACGGCGGCGGACTGCTTCTAACCATGGGCGATCAGGTAAACATTAGCATTTTCAATACATTATTCCAAAACCTGAGCCCGGCTCAAATCAACAATCCGGCCTTCAAAAACATCTCGGCTGAAAATAGTCTCATCATTGCTGAAAGTGATTTCAAACACCCTATTTTCAGGCCGTTCAGCGAACCGGGACAAGGCGACCTTGGCGTTGCGCAATTCCTGCAATATATGCACGTTACGCCAAATGATGATGAATCGGTCATTGCGCGGTTCGACGATGAAAGCCCGGCCATACTTGAACGTCGCGTGGGCGAAGGCAAAGTTGTTCTCTGGACATCAACTCTTGATAATGAATGGAATGACCTGCCAATAAAAGCAATGTACCTGCCCCTACTCTATCAAACCCTGAATTATATTGCCGCTCAACAAAAAGGACAGCAGGCATTTCTGGTCGGAAGCTCGATCAAAACCAGCTCTCTTCAAACCGCTTCCAACGATATTGTCATCCAAACGCCATCGGGGAAATCCTTTCCGATTAAAAGCCCCTTTTTTGAAGAGACAAACGAAATCGGCGTCTATCAAATTCATTCAAAAAGAGGAAGCAGCCCACCTCGCTACTTTGCTGTGAACGTAAATTCAGCGGAATCTGACTTGACGCCATTAACCCCAAAAGCCTTGCAGGCTCAAATGGAAAACATTTCAAAAAACCCGACTCAAGCCGCATCAATCTATTCGGGCGAACTTGTTGCAAACCAGGAAAAAGCGCAAAAGTTATGGCGCTTCGCAATCATTCTGGTCATTTTTTTGCTATTCGGCGAGACATGGCTTGCCAACAGGACTTACCGATGAGGAAGAACATGCGGAATCATCAGGCGCAAATTAATCAGACCATAAAAAATGTCTATCGACAATGGCAACGCGTTATCCTTATAAGAGGCTGCGCCCAGATAATTGCCGCTGGCGGATTGCTTATCGGCGCTGCATTTGTCCTCGACGCTGTTACTTCTCTGAGTGTCGCTGCGCGCGCGACCCTTTTGGGCGCCACTGTATTGGTTGGCGTTGTCCTTGTCGTCACCAGAATTATTCGTCCACTGCTCAGCGCTCCTTCGCAAGGGCAAATTGCGCGCTACCTTGAAGAAAAACATCCGCATCTCGAAGACCGCTTGGTTACAGCAGTGGAGATTGGCGAAGGCAAAGGGCTTGAAGCTTCCGCTGTCATGCTTGAAAAACTCATGGAAGACGCGCGTTTTCATGTTGAAAACATCAACGTCTCCCATGCGATTAAATCAAAGGCTGCTTCATTATGGACTTATACGGCGCTTGCGATGCTGGCTATATTTGTTGCATTGACATTGTCGGATTTGGAGATGGTCAAAATGCAGTCGGCTCGATTGGCTACACCCTGGCGCTTTCCAATCGTAAAGCCAACGCCTTTGCTTTTGGTGAAACCGGGCAACCTGCGCATTGCCAGAGGAGCGGCGCAACAAATCAGCGCGCAAACCAACGGCTTTACAAGCGAAAACATTACGCTTTATTACGGCGAAAACGATTCTTCCTGGCAAAAAGCAGAGATGGATCCGACCTATGACCTGCAAACTTTTGTCTATAATTTTTTTGATGTTCAAAACGGTTTCAAATATTATGTCAAAACCGATGATGAGATATCGCCAATATACGCCCTGACTATTTTTGACAAACCCAAAATCAAACGCGTGGACTTAAAGTACGTTTTTCCGAAATACACGGGTCTTCCCGCCAAGATCGAGAAAAATGGCGGCGACATCTGGGCGCCGCAAGGAACCGTTGTAACCGTAACCGCCATAACAAACAAGAACTTGAAAAGCGCCAAAATCCTCCTCAACAACGAGCAAAATATCAAAACAGTGATCGCGCAAGACACCCTGGCAGTCGCCAGATTAATCATTAAAAAGGATGCCTTTTACGCTATAGAACTACAGGATATTGATGGATTAAGCAATGCTCCAGCCACAACATTCTATATCCACGCGCTTCCTGACCGACCACCCACATTGACTATCAATCGCCCTGGACGCGATCTGCAAGCAACGATGCTGGAAGAAACGCCTCTCCACATTTCTGTTCAGGATGATTACGGCAAGCCCGAAACTGTTTTGAAATACACCCTGAACGGAAACGAGGAAAAAAGCGTTCCGCTCTCCCTTCTGGCAAAAAAGGCAAGAACAGGAGTCGCTGAAAAGAAAATTTATAACGCGGAGCATCTCTTTTATTTTGAAGATCTGAAGGTTGCTCCGGGTGATTTTCTAAGCTATTATGTTGAGGCGCAGAACCAGGGCAAATCCGCTCAAACAGTGCGAACGGATATCTTTTTTATCACCATCCGACCTTTTGAAACCGAATTTTCAAGACCTTTGTCGCAAGGCCAAACTGCGGGCGCCAGCGGCGGCGGCAATAAACTTTCCGAAACACAACGCCAAATTCTGATCGCCACATGGAAGACTTTGGAAAAACAGGAACAGGAAAAAGAAGCTTTTAATGAGGATGTTGAAATTTTGCAGGAAAGCCAACAAAATCTACATGAGGTTACCCAAAATGCGTTGCGCCAACTTGAGCAACGCTCAATTTTTACCAAAGATGTTGGTTCAGGGCTGACCGAACTATATGCAAAAGCGGTTGAAGCCATGCTACAGGCCACCAAAGCGTTAGCCGAAAATAAATTAAACGACGCGCAACTTTTTCAACGCGAAGCCTTCCGATTCCTCCTGCAAACCGAAGCCCGTATTCGCGAAGTGCAAATACAGCAAACACAGAATCAGGGCGCAGGAAATAACGCCTCGCTACAGGAGTTGTCAAATTTATTCGAAAAGGAGCTTGATAAGCTCGACAATAAATATGAAACCCTGAATGAAAAGCCGCAAAATCGAAACGGCGAAGAAATTAACGAAGCGTTGCAGAAAGTCAAAGAACTGGCCAAACGGCAAAAACAGTTTAATCGCCAAATACAGAAGCTGGCAAAAAACGAACTCGACATAAAAGAAAAAGAACGCAAGATTGAAGATCTGAGGCGGGAACAGGAAAGAATCAAACGACAAACACAAGAGCTCTCCAGGGAAATGACGCAGCTTGAACAACAAAACGCCAATCTACCCTCCGACGTTCAGGAAAGTTTGAAAAATGCCACTTCTGAAATGAATAATGTCGGACATAATCTGCAAAACAATAACCCTGAATTGGCCGCCGCAAAAGGCAGAAGAGCCTTAAACCGTTTGAATCGTTTGGAAGATTCTTTACGAAAAGACCAGAAAAAATCGCTGCGGCGACAGGTGGAGGAATTAGAACAAAAACTACAACGATTGGCGGAAAAGCAGCGCAAAATTACCGATGCCACGGACGATCTTGCCAACACTAATGAGCGCATCAATCAGGAGCGGCTTGACGACATCGGGCAAAAGCAGGAAGATATTCTGGAAGAGACTGAACGCGCTGAACGGCAAGTTGAATCGCTGCGCAAACAATCCCGCTCTGAACAAAACCAAATTTCCAGCCAATTGTCACAAGCCACGGATGAAATTCTCAAAAAAGGCATCGCCGAACGGATGAAGCAGGCTCGAAAAATGCTCGCGGAGAATAAAATAAACTCAGCGGCGGCAGCCAACAAAGACATTCTCAAGCAATTTGAAAACGCAGAAAAGCAATTGACCAAAATGCGCGGCGCCCTGGCCGAAACCGAGGCGGAAAAAATGGAATTGGCGCTTTCACAGACCCAAAAACTGCGTAAACATCTGGAAGATTTACAGGTAAGAGCCAATGCCGAGTATCCGGGAGCGCCCGGCAATCGTAACGGCGAACCCCTGCCCGCCGACCCAAATGCAGACCCAGACCAATCGTCGGCGCAAGACTTCGATACCCGAAAGTCAGAAAAGATCAATGAAGAGCTCAAGCAAACCCTGCAGAACATGCAATCCATCACAAGTTCATTCAGCGCCGACTCCTCTCTCAACAGTAAAATAAACAAATTGGGAACCAACCTTGGTAAAATAATGAGGTCCTTTGACGGCGGCAACCAGCAGAAAATGCGTCTCATCGAACAGTACGTGCTGGCTCCTCTGAAGGGTCTTGAAGCTGAGCTTGCTCAAAAATTGGCGCTGATGAAAAATCAAAATAAATTATTCCTCACTCGCGAGCAAGACATCCCAAATGGTTACAAAGAATTAGTGCAAAAATATTATGAAGCGTTATCAAAAAGCAAGTGACCTAAATGTTTGAGTTTTTGTTTAAATACAGCCCGGTTATTTTCTCAAAAGGTTCGACCGGTTTCAGCAACAGCGCGCCGTTGCTATTGAGCATTGGCGCCGCCGTCATTTTTACGCTGGCGGTTCTCGTTTTTTACAATAAAACGACTTTGACCATAAAACCCGCTTTCAAGGCAATTCTGGTTGCCTTAAAACTTGCAGTTTTCTTATTGCTGGGGGCGATATTGCTGGAACCTTATATCGCTGTCTCCACAATCATTCCGAAAAAAAGCTCCGTAGTTGCGCTTATCGATGACTCAAAAAGCATGAGCATCCGGGATGTTGAAGGTCAATCAAGAACGCATTTCACCGCAAAGCTTTTGGGAAGCAACGATAATCCGGCGCTCTTGAAAAAATTGAGCGACAATTTCAAATTGCAACTTTATCGATTTTCCGACACAGTCTCGCATCTTGACGGCGCCGACTCATTGCGCGGCAATGGCGATTTTTCTGATTTGGGCGGCAGTCTGGAATTCGCCGCCGGGCTTGGCGACCAAAACGTCGTTTCAGCGGTGATAATTGTAACAGATGGCGCAAATAATGGAGACAGCGATCCGCTCGAAACAGCGGCGATCTTGAAAAATAAAGGCCTGCCAGTCTATGTGGTTGGCGTTGGCAATAAAGAAAATCAGGATATTGAGCTGGCCAGAGTTAGCGCGAATCATTCTGTGATTGAAAATTCGGTCATCGAAATTGCGGCGTTAACCAAAATAAAAAAACTGCGCGACCAGAAAATCGAATTTGAATTGCGGGAAGAAGGAGCTATTCTCAAAAAAAAATCTATCACACAAAAAGGATCCACTTCGCGCAATACACTAACTTTTTCACCAAAAGAAACCGGATTTACCCATTATAAACTGACGGTGAATTCACATGCGGAGGAGGCGACTTACGCCAATAACGCAAAGAGTTTTTTAATAGACAACCGCCATAAAACTGCCCGAGTTTTGTATGTTGAGGGATATCCACGAGCCGAGTTCAAATTTATCCGGCGGGCGCTCGACGGTGACAGAAACATTCAATTAGTCTCCTTGTTAAGAACCAGCAAAGATAAATTTTATCGACAGGGCATCAAAGATGTGGATGAACTGCGCGACGGTTTCCCCAAGGATCGCAAGACTCTTTTTGAATTTGACGCCATTCTGCTTGGCAGCATCGAGCGCGCCTTTTTTTCAAAGGAAGACTTGCAAAACATATCCGATTTTGTGGCTCATCGCGGCGGCGGGCTCATGTTAATCGGCGGCGGCAACGCTTTTTCAGAGGGCGGATACGACGGTTCAATTATCGCCGATATTTTGCCTGTTGAACTGTTAGATCAAAAGCAAAGCTTTTACCGGGGCAATACGTTTCGAAACAAATTCAGGCTTTTGCCCACGCCGGAAGGCTATCGAAACCCGCTTATGCAACTAACCGCAGGCGCGGAATCAAATCAGATTTTTTGGGACAAATTGCCTGCTCTGGAGGGCTATAATATGTTGGGACGGGCAAAGCCGGGCGCGACAATTTTGGCGGTTCATCCGCTTAGCGAAACGCAAAATCCAAAAACCATTATGGCATTGCAGGCGTTTGGACGCGGTCGCTCCATGGTGTTCGCCAGTTCAAGTTCATGGTTATGGCAAATGGGAATGCCGCATGAAGACATGAGCCATGAACGTTTTTGGCGGCAGATTATGCGTTGGCTGGCGTTATCCACGCCGCCCGCCATTGAAACAAAAACCAACAAAGATATTTATGTGCGCGACGAAAATGTAAATATTGCCGCCGAAATTCGTGATGATGAGTTTAATCTGATAGACAATGCCCGCGTGACCGCCCGCATTCTGAAACCGGATGGAAAAATTGTGGAAAAACAATTTTCATGGTCAGATGAAGAACAGACTCAATATCTTTCAACCTTTAAACCCCGCCTGGAAGGTTTATATCAAATTGAGGTTGAGGCTTTTGATAGCGAGGAAAAATTCCTTGGCAAATCAGAAACAGCTTTTTTAGTTGAAGCGTCACAGCTTGAGTTTAATAATGCGCACATGCAGTCTACTTTTCTGAAACGGATTGCCGAGATCAGCGGCGGCAAGTATTACTATCAGAATGAGGCTGAGCGTCTGTTTGACGATATTTCAGTGGTTAAAAGCAGCTACTCGAAGCTGGAGCAGCGCGATTTATGGGATATGCCAATATGGATCTTTCTAATTATCCCCCTTTTGTCAATAGAATGGTATATGCGAAGAAACCGGGGATTGTCATGATTCTTCGACGTTATTTATTGGGCGCGTCCTTTGCCCTTTTTCTCATAACCCTGCAGCCGCTCTCCCTGTCGGCTCAGTCGCAAAACACTTCCCTCGTTGTCGGCAAACGCTATGCAATCATCATTGGCGGGCCGGGCGGAGAAGAAAAGTTTACCGGGAAATATTTTTCCCAAACCCAACGGCTATTTACAATTCTGACCGATTCATTAAAATATAAGAGAAGCAATATCGTCTATCTGTTTGAATCGCAAGCGTACGATTCCCTTACGATTGACGGCGTTTCAAACGCCGCAAATATCAGAATGCATGTTGAACGGTTAGGCAAAAAAATGAAATCCGAAGATCAATTTCTATTTTGCCTGATCGGACATGGCTCCTATGATGGCCAATGGGGAAAATTCAATTTGGTGGGGCCTGATCTGAAAGATTTGGATTATGCGCAACTTCTGCAACGTTTGCCAGCCAGGAATATCATTTTTGTCAACACTGCAAGCGCCAGCGGATCTTTCATTGACCAGTTGAGTAAAAAACAACGAATTGTCATCACAGCAACAAAAAATGGTTTGCAGAATTTCGAAACCAATTTTGCCGACTTTTTTATCGCATCCCTGGCCAATGAAGCGGCTGACTTCAATAAAGATGGCCGAATCAGCATAAAGGAATCATTTCAGTTTGCGCGCAGCAGTCAGGATCAATGGTTTTCAGAACAAAAACGCATCCGCGCCGAACATCCGTTGCTTGATGACAACGGCGATGGCAAGGGCAGTCAGCAAATTGGCAAACAGGGAGACGGCCTGCTTGCCGAACAAACCTATCTGGGGCCGCTTTCATCTGAATTGGAAGAAACCTTGCACAGGGTTCAAATTGGCGCAGCTTCAGCAACAGACAGTCTTCTGCTGCGCAAGTTACATTTGGAAGAAAAAATCGAAAAGTTGAAGGCAAACCGTGAGAATATGGATGCAGAAGAATATGCCAAAACTTTTGAACGGCTTGTGATTGAGCTGGCAACCACAAACCGGAAACGAAAAGAAACGCAATAGCTTGGATTGTGGCTTCAAAAAAATGCCTGACCTAAAATACAAAGTTGAACCCGCCGGCCTCTTGTCGGTTGAGAAAACAACGTTTTCAGTCAGGCAAAATGAACCCGCAATCAATAACGCAACATCTTTTGCGCTAACTGAGCCATCCCTGCAAAATTTCAATCATCTTTTCCGCCTGCGCCCGACTGGAAATATTGAATTTGCTCTGTTGTCTGTAAGCGCCGCCCGTTTTCTTATAGCGTCTTATGGTATATTTATCATCAGAATAGATTTCTTTGGCGCGATCCCAATCCTGATATTTGAAAACTAATGTCGCCCAGGCGCCTTTAGATAACACAGCTTTATCAAGCTCTTTGACCACTTCAACGCCATCTTCTTCATAAGTTATTGTCAGTTCCTCAACGGTTTCCGCCATTTTCATTCTTTCCTTTCGTTAAATTAATCGGTTTCAGTAATTTATAATTATTTAGAAATCTTAAGTCAATTAAGGCAGGTTCCTTTTAATTCGAAATAAAAATATCGGAGAATTTTGCATTCCAGACAATATCATACCACTTATATGAAGCGCGCGCGTGTACGGTTTGAGAAAATGTTTCATCAAAAGCTGTCCGTAAAATCAAAAACTCCACATCATCCCGTTCAAGTTCAGCGGCTGACGAGCCAAACAAAGATCACTTATAAATCTCCAATAACTGTCCAGAGAAACCAGACCACTTCTTTTTCTTTTTTTTTGACCGGAACCATTTTCAAATAAATCCTCGGCGCCGTTAAGTAGCTGCTTCTTCCAGTTCTGTATTTGATTAGAATGAATTTGAAATTGCTCAGATAGCTCAGCCAGGGTCTTTTCACCCCGGATTGCGGCCACGGCCACTTTTGCCTTGAATACTGCTGAGTGAGTGCGTCTTTTTCGGCTCATTTCCTGTGTTCCTCATATTTAAATGAATTAAGAATTTAAAAAGATTTCACTTGAATTCACCTTAAAGATGTCTTAAGCATGGGCTCCACTTCTTAGGCTCCTGATTTTCAAAGAATAAAATATGACTATCGAGCACTTAAAGCAATGTCCTATATTTCCAGACCACCTCTAAAAAACAGCAACCCGGTTCGACCTACATTAATTGTTCCGTCTCGATTGAGCAATCGCATTAAACTTTCGTCTGCGATGCGCGAGCCAAAACCAAGATCGCGTAATTCTTCCTTTTGAACAGAAGTTTTTTTTCTGCCATTTTTCCCTCTGTGATTTGCAGAGCTAAATAAACATTCAGACCGATTTATTCAAGCTGATTTTTATTATTGCAAGACAGCATGCGCGCACATCAAAAAAAACACAGAACTTCAATATTGTGTGACATCTCATTTTTCAAAAAAATATCGTTATCGGCATTTAATTAAGGTTTTCTTAAGTTCGGACGTTACATAAAAAACTCTTTATTGGAGTTCAATTACCCCTTTACCTCAAATAAAAAGGAGCCTTTACTTTTGAGATACCGTTCTGTTTCGTTGCCGCCGGTGCGAAACATATAGGCTTATAATTTTAATGAAGAAAAATATATTCTTTTTCCTACTTTTCTTCGGAAATGTGTTCTTAATCCGAACATTGTCAGCACAGTCCACACATCCTGAACTAAAATTCAAGCGCTTTGATAATGAACAGGGTCTTAATAGCTTGCTTGTTCACGATATGCTGCAGGATGAAAAGGGTTTTTTGTGGTTTGCAACGGAAAACGGCGTCAACCGCTATGACGGCTATACATTCATATCGTACAAAACTGACCCAACCAATGAAAACTCAATAGCCTATGATCGCACGCTCACACTAGCGCAGGGCAAAAATGGACAAATCTGGGTAGGCACCGCCATTGGTTTTAGTTGCATCGACCCTAAATTTGAAACCATAAAGAATTATGTTTTTCCGTTGAAAAGCAAAAACGCCAGACCCCTGCAAGTCAACAACCTGACTGTTGATGAAGCGGGAAATGTATGGGTCGCCGCTGATTCCAGCCTGATTCGTTTCGACCCGCTCAGCGAACAAATTTCCTCATTCAGATATAGCCCTGATGACAAATCAGGTCTACTTAGTGGTAAAATCCTTGATCTTGCGATAGGCTCATCCGGAAATGTTTGGGTTGCGACTGCCACGGGATTATGTCGCATCAACCCGGTCAATGCAGAAATCACCTCTTTCACGCATACTCCCGGCGATGTGACAAGTCTGCCGAGCAATGAGGTTTTTCAGCTATACATACATTCATCCGGGGCGCTTTGGGTAGCGACAGCCAAAGGGGTCGCCCGATTTTCACCGGAACAACACAATTTCATTGCCTATCCGACCTCAGTTATCGGAAAGGAAAAGTTGAAAGTAACCAGTATTTCCGAGGATCCCGAGGGGAGTCTCTGGCTCACAACCCTGGAACACGGCTTGCTCCATTTCATGCAGGAATTGAATAAATTTCACGTTCACAATGGCGACAGTTCAAATGATTTAAACGCGGGAGACGACGTAATTCGCTATGTCTTTGTTGATAAATCCGCCGTTTTATGGGTGGCCACTCTCGACAATATTTCCTATGCGCATTTGTATCAAAAACAATTCCACACGTATCAAAACATACCAGACAAACCAAATAGTTTAAGCAATAACTTTGTTATCAGCATTTCAAAGGATAAAGAGGAGCGCATCTGGGTCGGAACCGTAAACGGGCTTAACCAAATTGATAAGAACGGAAATATCACCCGTTTTTTCCACGATCCGAAAAACGAAAACAGCTTGAACGCTTCAGAAGTCTGGGCATTGCACACAGACCGGAAAGGTCGTCTTTGGATTAGTGCGTTGGGAAAAGGGCTGGATTTGTGGCGCCCGAAAAGCAAAACATTTGAGCACTTTGTGCCTGATTCAACCAACCCCAAAGCGCTCACCAGCAATCTAATTTTAACAATATATGAAGATCGGGAAGGCTTCATCTGGCTTGGAACCACACAGGGTCTTGAACGGCTCGAACCGGAAAAACGACATTTCAAACCATTCCCCTCAAAAGTTGGCGTTCGAACCATTATGGAAGACCGGCATGGTGAACTGTGGGTGGGAACGGAAAAGCACGGGCTCGTTAAATTCAACCGGCAAACCGGTGAGTACAGCAACTTCACATTTCACGATCATCAGAACTCGGCGGCTATACCGGGAATGCAATCGGTCTTTGCGCTAACCGAAGATCAGTACGGCGAAATTTGGGCCGGTTCTGCATCCGGCCTACTGCGAATATCAAAAAAAACGGACAAGGAACCGCGAAAACACCTGACGACCTATACTGTCAAAGACGGCATTTCTGACAATACGGTTACCGGAATTTTACGAGATAATTCCGGGGGAATCTGGCTTTCCACTCACCACGGTCTGACCCGAATTAGCAAAGCGATAAGCCACCAATCATTTGCCTCTAATCACGCTGCCGATGTAAAATTTAAAACTTATTTCCACCGCGACGGCCTGGCAAGTGATATGTTTTATATCGGGTCAAGTTACAAAGATGACGCGGGCAATCTTTATTCTGGCGGAGACAATGGTTTTACCACATTTAATCCGAAAGAGCTGCTGGAAAACCCATATCCGCCCAAAACCGTTATCACAAATTTCAAATTATTCAATAAAAGCATTCATCCCGGTGAAAAAATAAAGGGCGGACGGGCACCTTTGGCCAAGGCAATCTCTTTTACCGACTCCCTGACGCTTTCCTACAAAGACTATGTTGTTTCAATAGAGTTCTCGGCTTTACATTTTGTCGACCCCAAATCCAATCTATATAAATATCGATTAAAAGGCTTTGAGAAGAGCTGGAATTATTCAGAACACCGCCATTTTGTAACATATACCAACCTGCCGGCTGGCAAATATACCTTTTTGGCAACGGCTGCAAATTCAGACGCCCTTTGGGCAACGGAAGGGGTTTCTTTGGCAATCACGGTGCTTCCGCCATTCTGGCAAACCACTTGGTTTCGCGTGATGGTTGCGTTTACCGTAATCCTGAGTCTGTTGCTTATCTATCAGGTAAGAACACGCGCATTACGCCTGCAAAACGAACTTTTGGAACAGAATATAGCTGATAGAACGATGACCATTCAACAGCAAAACACGCTGTTGTTTAAGGCAAAAAGAGAAGCCGAACAGGCAACTGTTGCAAAAAGTGAATTCCTTGCAAATATGAGCCATGAAATACGCACGCCAATGAATGGCGTTATCGGAATGACGGAACTCCTTATGGACACGAAGCTGAGCAAGGAGCAAGCCGAATACACTTCAACTATTCAACGCTCCGGAGATGCGTTGCTTAACATTATCAATGATATTCTCGACTTTAGCAAAATCGAGGCCGGCAAAATGGATCTCGAAGTTATCGACTTTGACCTGCGCGCAACCTTGGAAAACATCAGCGACATTTTAGTTTATAAAGCTGATGACAAAGGGCTGGATTTCATCCTGGATATGCCGCCGGACGTGCCATCAAAATTAAAAGGAGATCCGGGCAGGGTGCAGCAAATTATCATCAATTTTGCCAACAACGCCCTAAAATTTACCGAAAAAGGCTCTGTCGTCATTCGGGTCAGACCTGAGGAACAAAAAGACGAATTGGTCACACTGAAATTTGAAATTAAAGACACTGGAATTGGTATTCCAAAAGACAAACTCAATCTTCTTTTCAAAGCATTTAGCCAGGCGGACAGTTCAACCACGCGTAAATTTGGCGGAACCGGACTGGGATTAACAATTTCAAAACAGTTAACTGAACTTATGAATGGCGATGTCGGGGTTGAAAGCGTTGCCGGTGAAGGATCCACATTTTGGTTCACCGCCGAATTTGGAATTGGCGATGTTAAACCACAGCAGTTTGCCACCCGGGATAAGGTAGTTGAGCAACACATCCTGATCGTAGATGATAATACAATAAACCTTCAAATCGTTTCAGCCATGCTCAAAGCTGTCAACATTAAACATTCCAAAGCTGAAAGTGGAAAAGATGCTCTAAAACTTCTGGAACAGGCGCAGCGCGACGGCGAACCCTTTACTGTGGCAATCCTTGACATGCAAATGCCGGAGATGGATGGTGAGGAGCTGGCTAAGTTAATCAAGAGTCACCCTGATTTAAAAAATATTAAACTCATTATGCTCACTTCAATTGGCAAGCAGGCAGATTCAAAACATTGGCTGGAAATTGGCTTTTCAGCATATTTGATCAGACCTATAAAGCAACATCAACTTTTTGAAGCGCTATCTGCTGTCATTGGCGAAGACATGGATAACAATCAATCTTCTGAAACCAGCCCAAAATTTCATGAAAATAAAACCAGCGTCAAAAAACTACGCATACTCCTGGCTGAAGATCATCCGATCAACCAAAAAATCGCAATTTCCACGCTGAAGAAACTTGGCTATAAAACTGACCTGGCAAATAATGGACGAGAAGCCATTGAAATGCTCAAATCTACCGACTACAATTTGGTGTTTATGGATATGCAAATGCCGGAAATAGATGGCCTTGAAGCCACTAGAATCATCCGAACTAAGGACAGCGGCGTGTTAAACCCAAATGTAACAATTGTCGCCATGACCGCCAATGCAATGAAAAGCGACCGGGACAAATGTCTGCAGGCCGGTATGGATGATTATCTTTCGAAACCTATAAAACGCAAAGTATTGCAAGAATTATTAGAACGAATGGAAAGCATGGTGTAATCAACTGCGCCACATTTTTTGCCCCGCCGCTGTCATATTGAGAGACATAAAGCATTCAGATGTTTAGGCGCGCATCGTAATAGAGGCGGCGCATCTCGAACTCCAGGGCGGGAGCCTGTCATTCTTCCTTACTTCTTGTCTTTTAAAATAAATGACCAGCAAAATCCGCCCAAAATTTTTGCAGCCATTTGTCCCAAAACGATATTCCACATTATCGGGAGATTAAATGCCAAAATTGTAAAGAGGAGAGAGTCGACAACGGCGCTGGGAATATTTGACCCATTCACCCGAATCAAACGCGGTTTTTTTCGTAAAAGATGAAATATTATGCTGTCAACCAAACCGGTTGCAGAAAACGCCACAAAAGAGGCGAATGCAATCTGCCCGGAAGCATGATTAAGCAGATAGGAGAGCACTGACCCGGCTACAATCAACAAAGTCATTTTCCAAAAAAGACCCTTCCCTTGCCATGCTTCATGCAAATTATCTCTCGCTGTTAAATCCAGGCCAATGAAAAGGAAAGCGTTTAAAACCGCCACCGTGGGGCCAAACAAAGTAACTGTCAGGTTTGATAAAATAATTGCTACGAGATAAAGAATCACAAAACGCATTATATTTGCTTCTCTTGAATGTTAAGTGCAATTGCCTGCAAAAGTATTTGAAAAAAGGACGAGATGAGAGGATAAATAGAGGATGGATCCTGAAAAAAATCTTTTTGATCTGCAAACTGTTCAAAAACGACTGGCGCTAAACCTTGCCCTCCATCATCCCGCCACCCTCACTCGTTTTTGGAGTTCATTTAAAAACCTAGAGCCGTTAAAAGATTGAATTACCGAATAAACGGGAAGCAAAAAAACTGCTGTACCCGTCCTCATTCTGTAATCCTGTGCGCCTTTTGGATTCACCTGCGCATCAAAATTCTCCAAATTGCTCAGCGGGAATACTCATTTCAATTAACATGATTGGAATTTCTTCATCAATCCGATAAATCGTTTTTTTGTCAACCGTAATCAACGCTTCCTCAATGGGTTTGTCAATTAATTTTCCGTCGCGGTATTTACATTCGTTCTTGGCTATTTTCTCATTCATTGCGTCAACATGTTTTTGCGCAAGCTGCTCAAGTTCAACTTTGGTTTCAGGACAACATAGTATTTCCAATAGATCTTTTTCAACTGGCATGGTTTAAACCCTCATCTTTCATGGATATTTCATCAAAAACGTCTGGTGATTTTCGTTTTCCAGTTGTCTGAATTTAATTTTCAGCAAGCCTCATTCAAATTAAATATTCGACAACGCGGTTAAAGTTTTTTACACGCTGCGATTGGGCAAACCTGAACAATCAGCGGGCGAAAAATAAAATTGTTTTACCGATAAGAACTTGTGATGACAAGCTCTCTGTTTTTTTGTGAAGCGGCGCAACGTCAATCAAACACGATTTGTTTACCATAAACAAAGAAGGCCGCTCAAATGAGCAGCCCTCAGTTGCTGATGTCCATGGTTTATAACCTGGAAACCGCTGTGGCATGAGCGCCTTTTGGTCCTTCAGCGATTTCAAACTGAACTTGTTCACCCTCTTGCAAAGTTTTAAATCCATCGCCCTCAATGACTTTGTAGTGGACAAAAACGTCAGTTCCGTTCTCGCCTACGATGAATCCATAACCCTTTGCGTTGTTAAACCATTTTACTGTACCAGTTTCCATAAGACAAACCCTCGTGTTTGATTTAAAAAAATCGTACACAATCTCAGCGCTCAACTAATGCAAAAAGAAACAAAAATCCATTGATCACATTACTAAATGTAAGGGATCTCCTCTCCGATAAAAATTAACTTGGAATTAGTTTTATTAGCACTTGAAAGGCACAAATAGAGGTGTACAATTACTTAATCAACTGGAATATAAATAAATTGTCAAAAAATGCAAGAAGTTTATTCCCAGGCAACGGGACGAGCGGACGTACGCACACTTGGTCGCAAAGGGCTGAGATGACCCGGATATGAAAAATGATGTTTTCTTATGTGAGCGCTTAAACGAACTTACGCTTTGCTCTACCGCATATCCTGCCCTGAGCAGACCAAGGCTTATTGCATTTCATTTCGAGAATTCGAAAATTGGTATTCGTTCCCTGTCTTAACGTGAAGGAGCATCAAAAGAGCCTTGGCTATTTCTTGTGTCATCCAAATCATCAAACTCGATATACCAGTCTCCTTTCGGGCCGCCATAAGCGCCCTGGTCATTTCTTGTGCCGTCCGCATCATTAAACTCAACATTTGGATTGCCTTGATCAATACAAGGTGAGCCGAGTTTCAATTTCAAAATACTGTCAGATATGAATTTTGGGTCTAATATATCAAACCACAAAAAATTATATTGTGATTGATAATTTGCAGTATCACCGGAAAAAAAGCAACTCGCGGATCTCCCGATCTGCTTGAATTTAAGTAAAAAATATTATTTTGAATATCGTCAACAACAGGATCCATCACCACCAATCCGCCGCCATAATTAGTTGAGCTATTGTTATAGAAAGTGTTGTTGTAAAATTTAGCGCTCGACTCACGAGAAACTGCTGCTCCACCCAAAACGATCGCATGATTTTCAATAAAAATACAATTTGTGACTTCCGCATCTGAACGAAAAAATGACAACCCACCGCCGAAGACTGAATAATTATTGCGGAAAACACAATTTTTAATCGACACCTTTGAGTCTACTAAGGGTTCAGGTCAAAATAATATTACCAGGAAAATCTTGAATTATGAGTTCAGATGGAGTGGGAGGTGGCAAGTTTATTTCGATCAAATGCCTAAGCCTAAAGCGCCGTGTTCAGAAATAGTGTCATCTTCAATGCGTACATTTTCAAAATTGCAATACTGGAAGATGTTTTCGTTGGTTGAATTGTAGATATAGATACCAAACCATGAATTTAATTGGCTCGAATAAGTGACAAATTTGTATTTGCTGCCGACTGAAAGAATTGAGCCTCTAATCGTAAATTTCGTAGAATCATAGAAAGCAAGCCCTTACGCCCGGTTCAATGATAAGCGTGTTTAATGAATCAACATAAATATCCTTAACTACATAGTAAGGTGAGTCCTTAAACAGTAACGTTCCACTTATTGAACCTTGAAGTTCAGATGGAGCGCTCCTCGAATTTGGATCTACCGGATTACTTTCTCCGACACACGAAAAAAACAAGCACAGGCAGAAGATAAAGATGTATTTTTCACTCATCAGGCAACCCTCACATTTATTTATTTTTGGAATCTAAATAGAACGGATCCTAAAATATAGCTCATTGAATAAAATATTAAAGGAGTCAAAGTAAAATCACGATAAAGCTGAACCACCTATTTGTATAATATTATTTGCAGCATATTTGAGTTCTCCTGCTATTTACACCTCAATCGATTGAAAATTTTCTTGTCATTTTTGGGTATAAAAAATCAAAATTTCATATCTGAATTAAATGGTAAAAAAGATTGAAGTGAGCAAAGCAAGAACTGCCGTCCATCCCAAACAAAAAAAGAGGCTGCCCATTTAATGCGGCAACCTCTTAAAAGCGAACATACCAGTTCAGTCTCGTCTAAAACTTCATTGAGTTGCTTAGAATGCTATGCGACTTCCATTTTTGGTTTAGCTTTAGCATTGGGCGCAGCTTTACGATTGCGCAATTGCTCATCTGGCAATAATGTGATAAAAGTTCCAATTGCGACAAGCAAACCGGAAAGCCAAACAAGGTTAACCAATGGATTAATATAAACCTTAAAAATTGCGCTGCCGTCATCATTCGGCTGGGCAAGAACAACGTAAAGATCTTCTTGCAATGTGGAGCGCAAAACGACTTCAGTTGTCGGCTGTTCCTGAACCTTGTAATAGTGCCGATTCGGATAGATCCGCTTCACCATTTCGCCGTTTTTATAAACATCCATGGTAGATTTCCAGACGACTTTGTTTGCATCTTCTTCCGTAACGGTTTCGAAGAACTTCAATTCATATCCACGGATAGTCATAGACTCTCCGGGCTTGAGCAGGCTTTCTTTTTCGACAGTAAATGCTTTGCCGGTAAAACCCACAAACATGACCACCATTCCAAAATGAACAATATAGCCGCCGTAGCGTCGCTTATTCCGCATTAGCAGGTTCTTTATAGCCTCCAGATATCCTTCTTCCCCACCGCGCATTCTGGCTCGCGCGCCGCGATGAAATTCATCAACGATCGTCGCCGTTACAAAAATAGAAAGTGTAAAAGATATCAGCGCGTAAAAATGTCGAAGACCAAAAGCCAGCAGTATTGCCGTCCCGATTAAGGCTATCACAGTCGGCTTCAGAAAGATTTTTTTCAACAACTTTGAGGACGTTTTTCTCCATGCAACTAAAGGTCCGATACCTGTTAAAAGCAGGAGAAACATTCCAATTGGTGTCATAACCGTGTTATAAAATGGCTCTGCAACCGTAACCTTAACGCCACGAATTGCTTCCGTAACCATCGGGAAAATCGTTCCCCAAAACACGGCAAAAAGAGCCCCAAGAAAAATCAGGTTATTGACAAGGAAAGCAGATTCCCTTGAAACAACTGAATCAAAATGATTTTTGGTCTTTAATTCAGGCACTCGTTTGATTAGAAGAATAGCAGGACCGACAATCAATAGAACCAGGTAAGCTACA
>Ga0316190_10000480_pt1 | contig 27613 bp, 21 predicted proteins | sample Eddworburrow2_MG_FD_204929 | JGI IMG/M metagenome (GOLD analysis project Ga0316190, IMG submission 204929) | Coastal sediment microbial communities from Maine, United States - Eddy worm burrow 2 | ecosystem: Environmental > Aquatic > Marine > Coastal > Sediment | place: USA: Maine | collected... | reverse complement strand
CCGACAGCGGACATTGGCGAACTCACACAAACGACACTAAGCAGACTTCGGCTAATGTAGGGCAATCAATGGTTCTGGGGGACAGCAGTGGGTAAGACTCCATTGATTCACTGCTGCGCACTATGTTTGCTGGCGTACTGTGTGTGCACGTATGTAATATTATGATGATGTCAATTGCGAATTGCGGATATTAGAGGGCGAAGCCATGACCAAATCATACGACGTTGCCATCATCGGCGCAGGCTCTTCCGGCCTGTCGGCGCTGCGCGTGGTGCGCAAGCAGACCGATAATTTTGTGCTGATTAATCACGGATCATACGGTACTACCTGCGCGCGCGTGGGGTGCATGCCTTCGAAAGCGTTGATCGAAGCGGCCAACGCTTTTCACCTGCGCAAGATGCTGGATGCCTTCTGCGTGAGTGGAGCAGAAAATCTGGCTGTCGATATCCCCGCAGTATTGAGGCGCGTGCGCCGGTTGCGCGACGGCTTCGTTGCGGGCATGCTGAATCTTACGGATGAGGTTAAAGATCACAGCATTGCAGGCCGCGCCCGGTTTCTTGAGCCGCAGCTTCTGCAAGTCGGTGATCGCCGCGTGCATGCAAAAAAAATCATCATTGCTACCGGTTCTCGTCCTGTCGTTCCCGGTGAATGGGCAGTATTGGGTCCACGAATGCTGACCAGCGATGATTTGTTCGAGCAGGAAACACTGCCCTCGCGCATGGCGGTTGTGGGAATGGGTGGCCTGGGCAGCGAGATCGCACAGGCGCTCGCCCGGCTTGGCATTGAGATTACCGGCTTCGATACCTCTGACCATATCGCCGGACTGAGCGATAGCCAGGTCAACAGCGTAGCCGTGGAATTATTGAGTGCGGAGTTCGCCATGCATCTGGGCCAGGCTGCCGAGCCGGTGATCGAAGGTGAGCGCATCCGCGTGCGTGCCGGAAACGAGAGTGTGGTGGTCGACAAGGTTCTCGTTGCGCTCGGTCGCCTTCCCAATATCGATCAGATGGGCCTTGAAAATCTGGGCGTAGCGCTGGATGATCGCGGTGTACCGCCTTTCGATTCGAGCACGATGCAGATCGCCGATCTTCCGGTGTATATCGCGGGCGATGCAAACCGCCACTTGCCGTTGCTGCACGAGGCGCTCGACGAGGGATATATCGCCGGATACAACGCGATGCGGAGTGAGCCGGCATGCTTCGAACGGCGTGTGCCGCTCGCGATCGTATTTACCGATCCTGGCATCGCCGTCGTCGGACACCGCTACACTGAACTCAACAAAGATGAGATCGTCATCGGTGAGGTCGATTTCTCAAATCAGGGGCGCGCACGGATGGCCGAGATGAATCAAGGTCTGTTGCGCGTCTATGCCGACAAAAACAGCGGTCTCCTATTGGGTGCCGAGATGTGCGCGCCACAGGGTGAGCACCTTGCGCATCTGCTTGCATTGACAGTGCAACGCAAGCTGACGGTGCGCGAATTATTGGGCATGCCGTTTTATCATCCCGTTCTGGAGGAGGGCCTGCGCACCGCGTTGCGTGATGCCGCCAGCAAACTGGTCGGCAAGGATCTTGCCGATCTGGCTTACTGTGAACGGATGGGCGCTGATGCGATTGATTAGTGCAGGGATGTTGATGCCGCAAAAATAAAAGGGTCTGCGTCATAGCCACCATTCTTATTCCCGATAGCGGACACTCTTGATGTTCGGCTTACGACACGCAGCACAAGTCTACTTCCCAAAATTCACCGCCGCAAAGCAGACCCTCGTAGCAAACTGAATCAAATCATCTCGCGCAGTCCGCTTAAGCTGAATAGCTGCCCTTTGCCTTGCTACCCTTACCGGCCTAAAAGCAGAAGCTCACGGCAGCAAGACCACTTCTTGCCAGTGCCCACATACATCTTGCCGGACGCACCAAAGAGTAAATAGTGATATGAATTTAAAGCAATGGATGTAGTGGAGTAATTCTTTGTAGCAGCATGCAATTTCTTTCCCCAAAACTAAGTTGCAACTATTTGATTTAAAATAGAGTGAAGCGCGCTAAAATTCACTAGTAGTAAATATAAAAAAATAGACAACACAATGAATAATAAGGAAAAAGTAAGTATTTTATTTATCTGCATGGGCAATATATGTCGCTCTCCCACGGCAGAGGTGGTGTTCCGGCATTATGTCGAACGAGCAGGTTTGTCAGATAATATAGTTATTGATTCTGCCGGAACACACGATTATCACATTGGTTCTTCTGTGGATTCACGCACGCAAAAGGCCGCGCAGCAGCGTGGATACGATATGACTGATTTGCGGGGTCGCCAAGTGGAAGCGGCAGACTTCAGCAGTTTCGATTATGTCTTGGCTATGGACCATGGCAATCTTGCCATACTGCAAAATCTTGCACCAAAAAATGGCAATACTCACCCTAAGTTATTCCTTGAATACGCACGCTATCATGCTGAACGTGAAGTACCTGACCCATATTATGGCGGAGCGGATGGATTTGAACGTGTTTTGGATATGGTGGAAGATGCGGCACAGGGCCTATTGCAGGAGATTCAACATAAATATTTTTCCAATGTGATTTAGTAGGAGGGGGTGCCATGAAACACCCAACCAATAAAAATGAGCCGCATAACAACAATATGCGGCTCAGTTTTTGTTAAATGCAATTATCCGGGTGGATGCAATGTCTCTACTTGTTCCAGCGGTCCACTTTCCACATATATCTCGCGTTTGCGGGTACGCCTACGTGGAGCTGGTGTTTGGACATCCTGGCTAGCCAAAATTTCTACCTCACTAACCTTAACCGGATCGGTCTCTATTTGCACCAAATTGCTCTCGGGTCCAAGTTGGGATTTGTGTGTCGGTGCAGGCACAAGTGCTTGTGTAGGTTCAATAGAAGTAGATGCGGTCACGTTTGCCGGTGCTGTGGGCATAGCAATGTACTCGCTTGGTCTGACAAAGTTATCCGGAAAGGCAATATATTCTGTCGGTTTAACGACATCTGGTCTCGCACTCCGCTGCTCCGGGGATGATAGCGAAGTCTCATTATTGATAGAAGTTGCGGTTGTATTTTGTGCCGCTTTTTCTCGCTGCTCACGCTCACGACGACCACCACGACGACCACGACGGCGTGTACCAGACGGGCTGTCAGTACTGCTTATTTCTGTTACCTCTATCGTTGGTGCTTCAGTATCGGCAACTGGCGCAGGTGTTGCACGTCGTTGTGATTTTCCTTCTGCAGGCGTCCTTGGCTGACGGGTTTGTTTAGCTGGCTTTGGTTCGTTTCCTGTCAGAGTTTTTGCAGATACCTCAGTAGAGTCTTGTTTGCTGCGAGTCTCGTTACGGTCACGGATACCCTCCCCACGATTTCGCCCAGCACCACGACGCTTGTTCCCACCCTCTGTGCGTTCGCCACGTTGGGGGCGAGAAGCATTGCGAGGTCTACGGCTTGGTGGTTTTGCCTGTACCGGCTCTTTTGCAGTCAATGACTTTATCCAGCTAAAGAATTTTCCGAAGACAGATAGCCCGGCAACCTCAGCCTTCTTTGGAGCAGGTTGCACTGGCGTAATGCCTTGAACTGCAGCTTGTGCACGTACAGCTTTTTGCTTCTCTTGAACGCTGCTCTGTGTGGTTTCATCAAGCGGTTTTTCGACAAGATTGTAACTGGCCTGCAACACCTCATTAGTCATGTCATCATGACGCAAACGATTGATAGAGTAATTGGGTGTTTCCAAATGCGGGTTGGGAATCATCATGACCGCCACCTTGAGGCGTGATTCTATACGGTGGATGTCAGAGCGTTTTTCGTTGAGAAGGAAGGTGGCAACTGCTACCGGTACTTGAACGTGGATAGCTGTACTGCTTTCCTTCATGGCTTCTTCCTGAATGATGCGAAGAATGTGTAAGGCAGAAGACTCAGTGCCGCGGATATGTCCAATACCACTGCAACGAGGGCAAGCAATATAGTTGCTTTCGCTCAAGCTGGGTTGCAGGCGCTGGCGCGATAATTCCAACAGACCGAAACGAGAGATTTTGGCAGTCTGAACTCGTGCACGATCATAATGTAGTGAATCGCGTAAACAGTTTTCCACATCACGCTGATTGCGGTTGTTATCCATATCGATGAAGTCGATTACGATCAATCCCCCCAAGTCACGCAGGCGTAGCTGACGAGCGATTTCTTCCGCAGCTTCAAGGTTGGTGTTGAACGCAGTAGCCTCAATGTCAGAGCCTTTGGTTGCGCGCGCTGAATTGATGTCGATTGCGGTCAAGGCCTCTGTATGGTCGATTACGATTGCGCCGCCTGAAGGCAGACGTACTTCCCGCGCATGTGCAGATTCAATCTGATGCTCAATCTGGAAGCGTGAAAATAGTGGTACATCATCTACATAGCGCTTGATGCGGTTTACGTTGTTCGGCATTACCGTACTCATGAAGGCCAGAGCTTGTTGATAGACATCCTCCGTGTCGATCAGGATTTCGCCTATTTCCGGATTGAAGTAATCTCGAATGGCACGAACTACCAAACTGCTTTCCAGATAAATTAGAGACGGTGCTTTTTCGGTTTCAGCTGCGCCTTCGATAGCATCCCATAATTGCTTTAGGTAGTCGAGATCCCATTGTAATTCTTCCTGATTGCGGCCGATGCCGGCAGTGCGAGCGATGATACTCATACCCTGCGGCACTTCTACATGTGACAGGACTTCGCGCAATTCATTGCGCTCCGTACCTTCGATACGGCGAGACACACCGCCTCCGCTGGGGTTATTTGGCATCAGTACGATGTAGCGACCCGCCAAGCTGATATAAGTAGTCAGTGCAGCGCCTTTATTGCCGCGTTCGTCTTTTTCTACCTGAACCAGCAGCTCCTGACCTTCGCGCAAGGCTTCTTTGATAGAGGGGCGGTTGCTGATACCAGGCTGGAAATATTGGGGGGCTACTTCTTTGAACGGCAGGAAGCCGTGGCGATTTCCGCCGTACTCAATGAAGCATGCCTCCAAGCTAGGTTCGAGACGAGTAATGACGGCTTTGTATATGTTGCTTTTGCGTTGTTCTTTGCCAGCGGTTTCAATGTCGAGGTCTATGAGTTTCTGACCGTCAACAATGGCGACACGGAGTTCTTCCGGCTGTGTCGCATTGAATAACATGCGTTTCATATTAATGTCTCCCGCGCTCTGACACGGGCAAGACCATGCTACACGCCGTTAGACGTGAGAGAGGAGGAACAATCGTGCAAACAGTATTGTTATGTGCAAGCGGTTGGTCAAATTAGTTCTCTATTTAGTAGCTTATCTTGAAAAATTGTTCGTTAGGGCTTCAGTATCAGTACCTGAAAATACTAATATTATAGTATTGTCGACTGCTACTGAGGCTCCTTGGGGTGTGCCAGCCAAATGACTAGCTCACGAAAAATCCACAGGTGCTTTGAGCGCGTAAATCAATTACTATCACTGCTGGTTCCGGTGAGTGATATTAACCGGGCTGTGGTTGGAAGGGTGGCGGCGCGTTGCGCCGTCGCTTATCAAAATCTTTGGTGGCCAGTGTCTGTGGCGAAGGATGTAAACCATCCCAAACTTACCCAATCCAAAATCGCACGAGCGGCGAAGTATAAGCATAATGAACGGTTTAAGCAAAGAATCTGTCACTTTTCTTACTATTGATGAAAGTGGTGAGGGTCAACGTATCGATAACTTCCTATTCAGGCATCTGAAAGGCGTACCCAAAAGCCACGTTTATCGGATCTTGCGTGGAGAAGTAAGGGTAAATAAGAAGCGTGTGAATCAAACATATCGTCTAAAGCTGGATGACTTGTTGCGCATCCCGCCTATCCGTGTAGCAGAAAAAAAAGAAGCTGAGCGGGTGCATATTCCTGCTGTAGAATTCCCCATTCTGTACGAAGATGATGCATTAATAGCTGTGAACAAGCCATCTGGCGTAGCGGTTCACGGTGGAAGCGGAGTGAGCTTCGGCGTTATAGAGCAGATGCGTCACGCTAGACAAAAAGCAAAATATATAGAGTTAATACATAGGCTTGACAGGGAAACCTCAGGTGTTTTATTGCTCGCGAAAAAGCGTTCGGCATTGACCGCCATGCATGAGATCATGCGTGAAGGCAACAGTGACAAGCGATATATAGTCTTGGTGTTGGGACAGTGGAAGAATGCAAGGCAGCATGTCAAATTGCCCCTGTTTAAAATGGATAGCCCACAGGGTGAGAAACGTGTATTCGTCAGGGAAGGTGGGCAGGCTTCACACACCATCTTCACATTACAGAAAAGCTGGCCAGAATTTAGCCTGTTGGAGGCACAGCTCAAAACCGGACGCACCCACCAGATACGTGTGCATCTTTCGCATCTCGGTTTTCCGATTGCGGGCGATGATAAATATGGCGACTTTGCTAGAAACAAGATTTTGGCAAAACAAGGCTTGAAAAGGATGTTTTTGCATGCGCATAGTATTGCGTTTGCACATCCGCTGACGGGTGATGCGATGCATTTGGTTGCACCGCTGCCAAGTGAGTTGGAGAGCTTTCTTAAGCGCTTGGATGCACGAGTGGTTGATTAATCGGGCAATTCTACGTCCTGTACCTGTTTACCTAGTCAGCTCTTATTCCTAAAGTGAATGCTCGGTAAAAATCGTTTATGTAATATGGTTATATTTATCTGTGGGTACAGGAGCAATATTATGCTCCATCCAACCCTCAGGGGGTATTAATGGAAACACATGATTTTTTCCTAGCGCTACTGATTATCCTGTTAACGGCACGAGTGTTTGCAGAACTGGCGACACGTTTGCAGTCTCCTTCAGTAATTGGTGAGTTATTCGCCGGAGTGCTGATAGGACCGAGCTTGTTAGGTTGGATTGAGCCTTTCGAAGCAGTTAAGCTGATGGCGGAAATTGGCATAATCCTGCTGTTGTTCGAGGTCGGCCTAGGGACCGATGTCAAACGTCTAGTCCATACTGGGGGAAAGTCCCTGGTGGTTGCCATGATTGGTTTTGTGCTGCCTTTGGTGCTGGGTTATACACTGGGTTACTGGGTATTTGAGCTCTCTATGCTGGTGTCGTTGTTTATAGGCGGCACACTTACGGCTACTAGCATTGGTATTACCATGCGTGTACTGTCTGATCTTAAACGTCAACAGTCTCCCGAGGGTCAAATCGTATTGGGAGCCGCCGTATTAGACGATGTGTTGGGCGTGGTGTTGCTAGCACTGCTTTACGAGTTCTCCATCGGCGACGGGGTAAGTCTGATGAATGCTGGCAAAGTGTTGGTTTTCGTGGCTGCTTTTTTCGTGCTAGCTCCCGTGGCTGCCAAGCTAATTTCGTTGATTATCAAACGTTTTGATGCTGTTAGCGAAATACCTGGTCTGATTCCTACCAGTATCGTATCGCTAGTATTATTCTTTGCTTGGCTAGCTCATGCTTTGGGGGCTCCAGAGTTACTTGGTGGCTTTGCCGCAGGGTTGGCACTATCAAGACGTTTTTTTCTGCCATTTGGAATGGCTCTACATTCAGATCAGCGTTTCGCACTTCGGATTGAAGAGCAGATGAAACCCATTGTGCATCTGTTTACACCGATATTTTTCGTTTTTGTAGGACTTTCTCTCAATTTGCGCGAAATTGATTGGAGTTCATCTTTTATCTGGATTTTTTCGTTAACACTATTGTTGGCAGCTATTGCAGGAAAGCTTGCAGGTGCATTTTTCATCAAAGAATCATGGCCAATACGTTGGGTGATCGGAATGGCGATGATTCCACGCGGCGAAGTCGGCCTAATTTTTGCAGAGCTTGGAAGAGTAAGCGGGATATTCAATAATGAAATCTACGCGGGGATGGTGATTGTTATTGCACTCACAACATTGTTAGCACCCTTTACTATGAAATGGTTCTATGGGCACTACGCTGAACGTTTGCAGATAGCGCCTATGTCCGAAGCAAAGTGAACGGGAGTTAAAGTTGTTTGTTAGTAAGCTGAAGACTGATCAAAATTTGAATTTCTTCAATCTCTCAGCAGGCACTCGATGAACTTTTGAACTAAAGAATTATTCTGGCGAAATAAGCTGATGTAACTAGTTGCCCTTGGTCTTCGTCAAAAAAACTGTCACTTCATCTCTGTCGTGATAAAGCTGTTTCGTAACCATCTTATAATTAATACCTTCCTCATCCAAGCGTTTTTGAATGCCACCCAGCGCACTATCGAGTGCAGCGATGCGTTGTTTCATAGGTAACTTTAGATTGAAAATCGAGTGTTTACACCACCCTGAGACGAACCATGATCCGATCATTGTGGCGACCTTTGAAGGTTGTTCGACCATGTCGCATACTAGCCAATCCACTGCTTTACGTGGCTTATATTTGAAACCGTCCTGCTTTAGATGTTGTACCAGTGGATGATGGGCCATTTTGCCTTTCATTGGACCATTGTCCACTGCAATCACACGGATGCCGCGTTTGACCAGTTGCCAACTCCATCCACCGGGTGCCGCCCCCAAGTCTACAGCTTGCATACCTTGTCGCAATAAGCGTGTCTGTTCGCTGCGACTCATAAATACCTCAATTGCTTCGGCAAGTTTCAGCGTGGATCTACTTGGCGCTTCGGCGGGCATGTGCTGTCGGGCGATACCCATGAGGGTGGGTGCGCTGTTGTGTGGATCACTGCTGCCAATCAATACGGACGATTTATCGGGAAAGAAGACATGCAACCGGGTTGCGTGTGGATCATCTAATAATCTTCCTTGCTCGAGTAAAGCAGTTTCGAGCAAAGGTTGGAAGCGGCGAGTAAAAGTAGATAACATTTTACCGGAATTAGTATCTGGAACTTCCAGCCATAGTGTCCCAAACCTGCCGGGCAGGCTTTCGATGGCCTTGAGTATGGGTGTCAGACGATCCCGTTCAGGAAGAGATTCGATAGATTGATGAAGTTTTATCAATTGACGTGTAAAAATCAGTTCACTACAACATAAAGTATGTTCGTTAAGCGTGACGATGATATACCCGCTATCAGGAATGATGGCAGGTTGTTCGATACCAACAATAGGTTTTTGTTGTTTCGCCTGACGTAGGGTTTCTTGTGAACAATCCTGTTCAAAGCCGGGACGGCAATATAACAACCACATGGTTTGGGGTGATTTATGCATGACCGTATTGTGGCACAGGTTGGGAGTGCAGCCTGAAGGTGTTAATATCCGCGCCTCTTTTTTGTGAGTAATTTTTGATGAGTAAGCGCTACGATTTAATTGTTTTCGACTGGGACGGCACGGTGATGGACTCAACGGCAGTGATTTCCGGCGCGATACAGGCTGCGTGTAGAGATATGGATCTGACGGTCCCAGACGACAAAACTGCTCGACACGTGATCGGTCTTGGACTGGATCAGGCCTTGCGTTATGCGGTTCCTGACTTGTCCGAAGAAAAGCGTCCCGACTTGGTTGAACGCTACCGCTACCATTTTCTTGCTAATGATCAATCGATCCCGTTGTTTGAGGGAGCAAAAGAGACGATTGAGGGGCTGTACAATGCTGGTCACAAACTCGGTGTGGCAACAGGCAAAAGCAGTGCAGGATTAAGGCGTGCTATGGAAGCATCCGATATGGCACATTTTTTTCATGCGACGCGTACCGCAGATCAGACCTTATCCAAGCCTGATCCGGCCATGCTGTTTGAGTTAATGGATGAATTAGATGCCATTGCCGAAAATACCCTGATGGTTGGAGATACTACGCACGATTTACAAATGGCAAAAAATGCGAAGGTGGATGCTGTAGCTGTGGGGCATGGCGCCCACCCGAAAGAGCAGTTGCGGGAATTACTTCCACTTGCATTGGTTGATGATTTTGCAGAACTTAGAGTGTGGTTAAGCTCAAACACGTAACGAATATACTGAAGGAATTGTGATGTCAGACCAAAACAAAAATTGGGAACAAACTGTACTGGAAAAGCTTGCGCTATCAGCTTTGCAGGAGCAGCGACGTGCAAGGCATTGGGGAATATTCTTCAAAGTCCTGACATTTGGTTACCTGTTTTTTGTTTTGTTTGTTTTTATGGGATGGATAGGCGAGAGTGAATCTGTGCTCAGTAGTGGAAAACATACTGCATTGGTGGATTTGCAGGGTGTAATTGCAGCGGATAGTCTGGCAAGTGCTGACAATCTTATTCCCAGCTTGCAGAATGCGTTCGAAAGTAAAGGAACCAAGGGTGTGATATTGCGTATCAACAGCCCTGGTGGTAGCCCAGTGCAAGCAGGTCAGATCAATGATGAGATATATCGCATGCGAGCCAAGCATCCAGATATTCCACTGTATGTAGTGGTTGATGACATATGTGCTTCTGGGGGTTATTACATTGCGGTCGCAGCCGATAAGATTTATGTGGACAAAGCCAGCCTGATTGGTTCCATTGGCGTGTTGATGGATGGGTTCGGGTTTACTGGCACCATGGAAAAACTGGGCGTGGAACGCCGTCTGGTTACAGCGGGTAACAATAAGGGATTCCTTGACCCATTCTCTCCCACGGTTCCTGCTCAACAGGAGTACATCAAGCAGATGCTTGCACAAATTCATCAACAATTCATTGATATAGTAAAGAAAGGCCGTGGCGACCGCCTGAAGGAGGCGCCTGATACTTTCAGCGGTTTGATATGGAACGGTGAAAGGGGTGTGGAAATGGGTCTGGCAGATGGTTATGGCACTTTGGAATCAGTCGCTCGTGACATTGTTAAGGCAGAAAAAATCGTCGACTTCACGATGAAAGAAAATTTTGCGGATCGACTAGCTAAAAAATTTGGTGCGGGTATGGCAAGTGCGTTGCCTGGTTATTCTGCACAGGAAAACGGTGTGAGTTTGCGTTAAAGACTTTCCTAATATCGAGGGGTTGTGGTGGTAAACGTAATTAATTTTTTTCATATCTGAAATAGCTTTCAGGTAATGACATTAAACTTCCCGTTTGTGACCATGCGGCAATATGGGTCTTGGGCGATTGTGTTTTTTGCTGCAATTGCCGCAGTAGCCGCGTTCCTGCAAGCACTGGATTATCCTTTTGTCAGTGATGACATGGCTTACGTAGTAGATAACTACAAGCTTGCAAATTTATCCCTGAGCGAACTGTGGCGGCTTATTTCTGAACCTTATAATCCTTATGAATTCCTACCGTTACGCGACCTTTCCTACTGGATAGATATCACCCTATTCGGCCTGAACCCTTCAGCTTACCGCTTGCACAATATCGTTTTGTATCTGTTTTGCCTGCCGCTAGTCTATGTAACAACAATGGAGCTTTGGAAATATTTCAGACCTGCCGAGAGTTCCAGCGCGTCTTGGGTGGCTGCTGCAGTGACTGCGTTATTCGTCATCCACCCAGCCCATGTCGAACCGGTGGTGTGGATTAGCAGCCGGAAAGATATACTTTCAACCATGTTTTCAATGTTTGCGCTATGGTTTTCCCTGAAGACAAAAAGAAAGAATGGATTATCCGCAAGCTATGCCTCAGCTACCTTGATAGCATTGCTGGCGGCAATGATGTCGAAAGCGACTGCTGTGGCAGTTGCGCCCATCATAGCTATCCTTTGGGTATTTTTTTGGCGTGAAATATCCATTCAGGACAGGCAGAGAATACAGTTGCTGTGGCCAGTTTCTGTCCTGCTGCTGGCAATCGGTGTCGTCCTGATATTTTCCATAAACAGTGCTGCAAAGGTGACACCTTATTTTGGTGTGGAAGTCATAACTAGGGCACTGGCAGTTTTGGGGTGGCTGGTTCGTCTAGTTGTAAGTCCGGAAAGCCGTCATTTTATCTATCCTGTATTTGAGGGGCCGTATCTTCCGTTGATGGTTACATTCGGCCTAGCAGTATTGGTATCAGCTTTTATCAGTTTATTAATGATAGTGAAAAAACCGACTTTGGAAGGGTTCGCGGTAATTGCTTTCGTGTTGCTCTGCATTCCATACATCCAACTGATTCCCTACAAAACAGCCTCCCTGGTTTCTGATAGGTTTCTGTCAATCGCTGTATGGCCGGCGTTGTTGTTAATTGTTTCCCTATCCTGGCGACTGAAGCATATGACACGCATGATATTGTTGCTTGCCATTGCGCTGGTATGGATTTTCCAGACAGCAGAGCGCACCAAGGATTGGCGCAGTTACGAGGCTTTATGGGAAGCCGATTACCGTGATTACCCCGAACACTACCTGCCTGCTTATGAAAAAATTACGATGTATCAATTAACAAAAGGAAAATTTCGTGAGGCTGACCAAGTGGCCAATAAAATTTCGTTTCCAGAAGCTCGGAATATCATGAAAAAAATAGTTGAAGTGGCAAAGGGTATGAAAGATATTTCTTCAACAGGTGATCCTTTAGAGGTGATGGATTATTTGCATGATCTGGAACAGTTATTGATTCACCCTCCCGAACAAGTCAAATGGGATCCTACATTAGAATATTTCTGGACAGAAAGTATGAGTTCCTTTGTGCTTGTTTGGCAAGATTTGGTTAAGCGCTTTCCCGATTATCCCCAAGTCCGTCTTAACGCAAGGAAATCCCTGATGAATGCATTGAAATATGGTGATGCATCCACGCAGTAATTCATGTTTAATATGCATCAACCCATGCATGACGACATAACTTCGATCTTTATCCTCCGCGCCATTACAATTGGACATTGTTTAGCTTTAAGCGGATTTTGTGAATAAACCTATGCCGAGCTTATTGCTGCAACTTGAGTCAGTAAACGCAAAGTTTAATTTGCCAAGTTTATTTGCTGATTTTTACGTTAAAACCAATATTTATGCGAAGTCAATTTATTTCTACTGGAGATTTTCCTATTAGTACACACATATTAAAGACATCGATTTCCGGATGGGGTCGTTATCCTGAGCAAATGTGCAAATTGGAACGTCCCGAGCGATATGCCGACCTCCGCCCTGGTTCGGGGAACGTCATTGCACGTGGTCAAGGGCGAAGCTATGGTGATGCGTCTCTAAATGAAGACGGGTTTGCGCTATTGACTGAACGCGTAAACCGTTTGCTTGAATTTGATGTGGCCAAAGGGATACTCCGCGCCGAAGCTGGAATGACCCTGGCTGAAATTCTCCCAGTAATTGTGCCCAAGGGTTGGTTTTTGCCGATTACGCCAGGGACGAAATTTGTATCGCTGGGAGGTTGTGTAGCAGCAGATGTACATGGCAAAAACCATCACCATGATGGTTCATTTGGGGATCATGTCGTTGGAATTGAGTTGATATTATTCGATGGAAGCAGGGTAAGCTGTTCTCCTTTAGAGAAATCGGAACTTTACTGGGCAACTGTTGGCGGCATGGGGCTAACGGGCATCATCGGTGAAGTGACAATCAAATTGATTCCGATTGATTCAGCATTGATAAAGGTGCAGCACAAAGCAGCAGGTAATCTGGAGCAACTTTTCAAGTTGATGCAAGGTCCGAACGGTGATGACCGATATACAGTTGCGTGGATAGATAGTATGGCCAGCGGTTCCCGGCTTGGGCGAGGCATTGCCATGAGTGGACATCATGCAAATATAGAAGAGATGCCTGTAAATTTTCACAGTCATGTCAATAATAAACGCAGTCTTTCCATACCTTTTGATTTTCCAGCCTTTGCATTGAATTCGTGGAGTATATCTACATTTAATACACGCTATTTCCAAAAGGAGAGTGGCCGAGCTTATCCGTTCTTTAGCAATTATGATTCTTATTTTTATCCGTTGGATGCAATAGCTCAGTGGAACCGCTTGTATGGCAAACGTGGCTTTGTGCAATACCAATGTGTGATACCCGAACAAAATGCATTCGATGGAATAAAGGCATTGCTTATGAAGCTTACCGACAGCCGGCGCCCGTCTTTTCTTTCAGTACTCAAGCGTTTGGGTCCACAGGGTAAAGGTATGTTGTCCTTCCCGATGGAGGGATGGACACTTGCGCTGGATCTACCGATTCGTGATGAAGGTTTATTCATGTTATTGAACAAACTGGACGAGATCGTTTTGCAGCATGGTGGGCGTGTATATCTTGCCAAGGATGCAAGGCTTTCTCCTGAGTCTTTTCGTGCGATGTATCCAGGCTATGAGGATTGGCTCAAAGTAAAACAGTCGGTCGATCCCGGTAATGTATTCAGCTCCAGTTTGTCGCGGCGCTTGAAGGTTGGAGAGGCGTGATGAAAAAGGCCGTGTTAATACTTGGCGCTACTTCGGCCATTGCACGTGCTACTGCTGCCGCTTTTGCTTCCCAAGGCGCAAGCCTTTATCTTGCTTCGCGCGATGAAGAGGAATTGCGGCGTATCTCTTCAGATTTGCAGTTGCGCTATGGTGCCGAAGTTCATTATGGCCTTTTCGACGCTAAGGCGACCGATACACACGAAGCGTTCTTTCTTTCTGTCATTTCTGTTTTTCCGGATTTGTCAGGTGTTGTGCTGGCTTTCGGGTATCTAGGCGACCAGTCTGCTGCTCAGGATTTCAAGGAAGCTGCAAAAATTGTTACATCCAACTATACGGGTGCAGTATCCATTCTCGGCTATTGTGCAAACCACTTCGAAAGCCAACGCGCTGGATTTATCGTCGGCATTGCTTCGGTAGCGGGAGATCGTGGCAGGCAGAGCAATTATGTATATGGATCAGCAAAGGGTGCGCTCAGTCTATACTTACAGGGTTTACGCAACCGTCTGCATGCCAGCGGAGTGCGTGTGATTACCATCAAGCCGGGATTCGTAGACACTGCAATGACTTTTGGCTTACCTGGATTGTTTCTGGTTGCATCTCCGCAAAGCATTGGTAAAGGTATTGTGGCTGCCTTGGGTAAATCAACAGACGTGGTTTACCTGCCGTGGTTCTGGCGTTACATCATGTTGATCATCAGATGCATCCCGGAATTCATTTTCAAACGGATGAAACTGTGAGTTCGACGCAAGTTGCGAAGCCGGTTGTGGCGGCATTCGATTTTGATGGCACACTGACACACCGCGATACGCTGTTGCCCTTTCTACGTTACCTGCTTGGTGATTCCAAAGTCTTGAGGCATGCAATAATGCTTTCACCGACGCTGGCAGGCTACGCCTTGGGAGTGATCAATAATAGCATCGCCAAGGAACGCGTGTTTGTTCAATGTCTGGCTGGAATGGAGTTGGAAGACTTACGCATGGAGGGAGCGCGCTTCTCGGCATTGGTCTTGCCAGGACTGTTGCGTCATGTTGCGCTACAGCGCCTTGCATGGCATAAGAAGCAGGGACACCGCTGCGTGGTCATCAGTGCGTCGCTGGAACTGTATGTGCGCCCTTGGGCGATCAATGCGGGGTTTGATGACGTAATCGCCACCCAACTGGAAGCAAGAGATGATGGTTATGTTACCGGGAAACTGTTCGGTGCGAATTGTTTTGGGGAAGAAAAAATTCGACGCTTGGAAGCGTTACTCGGATCAAGGCATGGATACCAATTGTACGCATATGGCGATAGTCGGGGTGATAGGGAATTGCTGTCAATAGCTGATTACGCTTATTATCGCAAATTCCCGATTGATCAGTATGAATAAAATGTTTGAACTGCTGCGCCTCATGCGTCCCCACCAGTGGGTAAAGAATGCCTTCGTTTTCACCGGCCTTCTGTTCGGTCATGCCTGGCATGACGAAAGTTTGGTATTCAAGGTAATGATTTCATTTGGCGCATTCTGCCTGATATCCAGTGCGGTTTATGTGCTGAATGATATCGTTGACATGAAACAGGATCGCAATCACCCGAAGAAGCGCCTGCGGCCTTTGGCAGCAGGGACGATCGGGGTGCATGCAGCATATATGCTATCAGCCGTGCTGACAGCTCTCGGTTTGTTGCTGGCTTATGTCGCCTCGCCTTTAGTACTTATGATACTTTGTGGTTATGCGCTAATGAACATCGCGTATTCACTGCGACTCAAGCATGTAGTAATTCTTGATGTCTTTATCATCGCAACGGGATTCATGCTGCGTATACTGGCCGGTACGCTCGGCATTGGCATTGCTCCCTCGCAATGGTTGTTATTGTGCGGCCTGATGGTCACACTGTTTCTCGGGTTTACCAAGCGTCGCGCAGAAATTATCGCGTTGACCGATGAAAAAGTAGCGCATCGCAAGGTGCTTGAACATTACAGCCCGGTATTGCTGGACAAGATGATTGGGATTACAGCCGCCGGGTTGATTATGAGTTACAGCCTTTACACCATGAATGCCGATACTATACGTATTCACGGCACAGCTAATCTTATCTACACGGTTCCGTTTGTAATGTATGGCGTGTTTCGCTATATCTACTTGTTGCATCATCAGAGCCGGGGAGGCGATCCGTCGCGTGACCTGATTCGCGATCCACATTTATTTATTGTTGTCAGCTTTTGGTTGATATCGACAATGCTGATGATTGCATGACACATTTTTCACTTTCTGGCTGGCGATTCCATGTCCTGCTGTTGATAATTTTGTTGAGCGCACTCGGTTATCTCGCGTTTTCTCTTTGGGCTGGCTGGCATGAAGTTGTTGAAGCGATTATCCGTGTGGGGTACATCGGTACCGCAGTCGCACTCGCGCTTTCCCTGGTTAACTACGGGCTCCGTTTTGTCCGCTGGCAGAAATATCTCTCATTGCTTGGCCATAATATTTATTCGCCAGAGAGTCTGCGTATTTACATAGGGGGCTTTGGTTTGACTATTCTTCCCGGCAAGGCGGGAGAAGCAATTCGTAGTGTTTTTCTGAAGAAGCATGGTGTTTCCTATCCCGAAAGTCTTGCTGCATTTTTTGCTGAACATTTCACCAATCTGATTGTGATGTTGCTGCTGGTGGCTGTTGGTCTTTGGGTTTACCCGAAAGCACAACCGATAGTGGTGATTCTGGCGTTCATGATCTTTGCAGTACTCATCGCTCTACAGCAACGCAAATTGCTAATAAAGCTCAAATCGTTTGTGCAAACCAGATTTCCTCAAAAAGTGGGGGGGCTGTTTGGCCATGGTGTGGAAATTGTGCTGCACTCCGGGCGCTGCTTCAGCCTGCCGATGTTGTTTTATGGGATCACGCTCGGTCTGTTTGCATGGGGTGCGGAAGGCTTGGCTTTTTACTACATTATGGAAGTTCTCGGCACCGACCTTACGTTGCCGGTAGCGTTATTCATCTATGCTTTCTCCATGTTGGTCGGCGCACTCAGTTTCTTACCCGGTGGGCTCGGTGGGGCGGAAGCGACGATGGTTGCGCTACTGATGCTGAATCACGTTGCTCAACCACAGGCTGTTGCTGCGACCATATTGATCAGGTTGGCTACGTTGTGGTTTGCCGTGTTGTTGGGTCTGATCGCGTTGGCGTTACCTGAGCGGAAAGTGCATACATAGATCAAATATCCTGGATAGGACAGTGTATTCAACGCAATTGGACAAGCAATTCATCAAGCGAAGTGATGGGTGGAAGACACTGTGTCCCACGGCATAGCCATGCTGTGATGGTTTCCATGCGGGGCTTGGATAGCACTTCGGGCATGTCTTCAACATCTTCATCCAGCGCAATTGCAAGAACGCTTGGCAGGTAATGTAATCGCAACGTATCTTGCCAGACTCTAATAGCGTCAGTCGACCCTCGCAACACCAGTACGGAAGCAGGTTGCAAACATTCCTCAAGTGCGATGCACAAGCTGCTGTGATATCCGGCATGTTGTTGAAGCGTAGGGGAGAACAGTTGCAAACTACGTTCCACGGCTTCCGTATAAACATTATTTCCAGTTAACTCTGACAAACGGAGTAAGGCTTGTGCAGCGATTCCATTGCCGGACGGAGTGGCGTTGTCCTGTCCGATTTTACTGCGCTGGATCAGCTTTTCATGGTCATGGCTGGTGAAAAAGAAACCACCGTTCAGCTGATCTTCGAAGCGTTCTAGCAGTGCATCACCAAGTTGCACTGCAAATATCATGTCAATGCTGCGATACCCGGATTGAATCAGATCTAGTAGGGCTTGCAACAAAAATGCGTGGTCATCCAAATATGCGTTCAGATGTGCTTTGCCATCCTTGTAAGTTGCCAACAGTTGTTGATCTCGCCATAGGGTGCTGCGGATAAAATCCAAGGCAAGCTGTGCTGAATGCAGCCATTCCGGTCTATTGAATACCCTTGACGCACGAGACATACCACTGATCATTAATCCGTTCCAGGAGCTAAGGGTTTTTTCATCTCGTCCCGGGTGGATGCGTTGTTCACGTGTAGCAAATAACTTTTCGCGGGCGCTGAACAGCAGTGCTTGAGCTTCTTCTACTGGAAGATTAATGCGCTTCGCGACTTCTTCGAGTGGGGCACTCACGCGCAGATTCCAGGCAAAATGTTCAAAATTGGCCGGGCAATCTAGGCTGTAATAGGGTGCGATAAATGCGTATTCTTTTTCACTTAATAATTCACGAACCTCATCGCGTTGCCACACATAGAATCTTCCTTCCTCGTGTTCCGAGTCTGCATCCAGTGATGAATAATAGCCGCCATCAGGTGATTGCATTTCACGCATCACCCAAGTCGCGGTCTGTTCGACAATGTCCTCAAATAGAGGGTTGTGATTGCTTTGCCATGCGTTGCTGTACAAACCAAGCAGCAGGCCATTGTCGTAAAGCATCTTCTCGAAGTGTGGGATATCCCAGCGTTCGTCAACGCTATAGCGGCAAAAACCACCACCGAGCTGGTCATACAGTCCGCCATATGCCATCTGCTGTAACGTATGAAACACAATGTGCTGAGCTTGCTTGTCACCAGTCATTTGCGCACGGCGCAGCAGCAGGTCAAGCTCTGCCGGATGCAGGAATTTTGGTGCACCGCCAAAGCCACCGTTCACCCTGTCATAATTTTCCTTGTGTTGTTGCACCGCCTGGATCAACGGCTGATCGTTCAGTGTTGTGGAGTCGGGGTCGGCATGTGGAACGGTGCTGACAAGTGCGGCGGTCAGGTGTTCACCCTGCGCAATCAATTCCTGTCGTTGTTCCTTGTAGACCTGCGCTACCCGTTTCAATAAATCGGGAAAAGCCGGCAATTGGTGGCGTACCTTTTTGGGAAAGTAGGTGCCGCCAAAGAAAGGTGTGCCGTCGGGGCTGAGGAACATCGTCAATGGCCAGCCGCCACTGCGCTGTGTCAGCAGATGATGGGCTGTCTGGTATATTTGGTCGAGATCGGGGCGTTCTTCCCGGTCGACCTTGATGTTGATGAAATGGGCGTTCATCACCGCAGCAACAGCTTCGTCTTCGAACGATTCGTGCGCCATCACGTGGCACCAATGGCAGGCCGAATAGCCTATGGATAACAGGATGGGTTTGTCTTGTTCCCGCGCGAGCCGTAATGCATCGGCATTCCACGCATGCCAATCCACCGGATTGTCAGCATGTTGCTGGAGATAGGGGCTGGTTTCATGGGCGAGTAAATTAGGCATGTGTTCAGTGTAACAAGTGCTTTAATTCCTGTAATACATTGAGCATGATGCGCTGCTGAGCGTCGTCGGTGGGGTGCAGATTGTCTCGCTGGAACTGAACCGGGTTAACACCTTCCAAGAGAAAGGGGAGCAGCAGGATACGATGTTTGCGGGCGAGCCTGACAAATATATCGCGGAACGCTGCGGTATAAGTTGCGCCATAATTTGGCGGTAGTTGCATGCCAACCAGTAGTACATTGGCATCACTGTTGAGAGAGTGGGTAATGATGACATCAAGATTGGCTTCAGTATCTGCAAGCTTATTGCCACGCAAACCATCGTTAGCGCCGAGCTCAACGATTACAATAGCTGGGTTATGTTGTTTCAAAGCCTTGGCGATGCGATGCTTGCCACCTAATGTAGTCTCACCGCTAATGCTGGCATTCACCACATTAAATCCTGATTTAGTGCGTTTTAGCTCTAGCTGTAACAAATTTACCCAGCTTTTTTCTACAGGAATGCCATATCCGGCTGATAAACTATCACCAAATACTAGGATGTTTTTTGCGGCGTAGGTAGAGAAGGGCAGCCATAGAGTGGCAGCTAGCAGGAAGATTATTAAAGATAGGGGTCTCATGGCGGCGATTGTGCAGGCAGTTGAACTAACTAAGCAAGTTTTAAGTGGTAATCATCCGTTGACCATCTTGCATCAGGCAAGTTTCACGGTCGAGGCGGGTGAGAGTCTGGCGATCCTCGGCGCATCCGGATCGGGCAAATCGACCCTGCTCGGATTACTGGCCGGACTGGACGTTCCTAGCAGTGGTAGTGTGTTGTTGGATGGCGCCGACCTGTTTACTTTGGATGAAGACGGGCGCGCCAAAGTGCGCGGCGAATTGGCAGGTTTCGTTTTCCAGTCGTTTCAATTGTTGCCCGCGCTCTCCGCACTCGAAAACGTCATGCTCCCGCTTGAGTTGCATGGTGCAACCAATGCGAATGCGCGTGCAGTTGAATCCTTGCGTCAGGTCGGCTTGACTGAACGTGGGCATCATTTACCCAAGCATCTCTCTGGTGGTGAGCAGCAGCGTGTTGCACTAGCTCGCGCGTTCGTGACACAACCGAAAATACTGTTTGCCGACGAGCCCACCGGCAACCTCGATGCCGCCACCGGCGCGCAAATCATAGAGCTGATGCTTGAAATAAATCATGCGCAGGGCACCACGCTCATCCTGGTCACGCATGATGAAGCCTTGGCACAGCGATGTGGAAGGCAGTTACATCTTCAGGCGGGGCAGGTGGAAGAGCTGGAAAAGGGCAGTGAGAAAATTTAATTTGACTTCGTTACCTTTAGTCGTTGTTAGTGAAAGGATGACTGCATGAATGACATTATTGGCTTATTGGTATGGTCATTGCCGATGACATTATTGGCACTCATCGGCATCACCTTTCTGGTGGTTATACCGATGGCGGTACGCTATGCCAAAAACACGGACGCAGCAAATGGTGTTGAGGCTTAGGTGAGTTCCTGCTGGTTTACCTACCGATCTTTTGGGACTGGATACCCACAGTTGTGGAGAACAAATATTTCTGCGAAAAGAAAACGGGTTTCTGGGTCTATAAACGCTGGAACTATGGAGGGTACAGAATCCGGGGGTGATAGAGGGGTTGGATTACAACAAGGGTGCGCCCATTTGACGTCAAGGCAATATGGATACTTTTACTGATAGCTATTCGTTGAATCGACTTATCAATTTTGTTGTGCAGCAATTACGAGAGTTTTCATGGCTACCTGTTTATCTTGTTAACAAACTGAAGTCGACAGCAAAAATGATGAGGTGCTTGTTCGTGATTCAATATTTGGTAGTTATGATCTAACCGGAACCAATCTGAAAATTTTGATGCATATTGAACGGTGTAATACCTAGAGTCACAGGGATACTGGATCACTCTTGGCAGTAATTTCACAGTTTGAGGGAGCTAAAAATGAGCCCGTAGGGTGGGCACAGTTACCCACGCGGGATGTTTTGATTGATAGCGCTTTTCAAAATAACGAATTGAAGGGCATGGCATAGCTAAAAAATTGTTGGCAGCGCGCTGATTTTGTTCACCCTACGCGGGTGTTCGATGAATTTGTAAGACGTAAGGTACCCTTAATAAAATGAATCTCCTCCGCCTCTCCTTTAACCTTCTCCGCCGCGACTGGCGTGCGGGTGAATTGCGCGTGCTGATACTGGCATTGGTGCTGGCCGTCGGCAGTCTCGCCACGGTTGGATTGTTTGCGAATCGAGTGCAGCAGGCGTTACAGCAGCAAGCGCAGAGTCTGATTGGTGCCGATTTGCGCATCACGTCGACGCGACCGTTTTCACCCGCCTACCGCGCGTTGGCGCAGGCAAGTAACTTGCGTGTGGTGCAGAGCCGAACGTTCCCGAGCATGGTCGCGCAGGGTGAGCAGGTGTTGTTGAGTGAGATACAGGCCGTGGAGATGGGCTATCCCTTGCGGGGCAGGATCGAGATCGACGATGGCAGCATCCATGAGGCTCAGGCGATCCCTGCACGGGGCAGTGTGTGGGTGGATGAACGATTGCTGCGTCGTTTGAATTTTGCAGTGGGGGAGGAGGTGGCAATCGGCTCACGGCACTTCAAAGTGGCGGCGCGTATTGTCAAGGATATCGATCAATCCATAGGCTTTGCCAGCTTTGCACCCCGCGTATTGATGAATGAAGCGGATTTGGCTGCTACTGGGCTGATGCAAGAGGGTAGCCGCGTCAGCTATCGTTTGATGGTGGCGGGTGACGCGGTGCAGGTGGCAGCATTGCGTGCAGCGTTGGAATCAAAACTTTCCGGCAACGAAAAGATGGAGGATGTTCGTGATGCGCGCCCCGAGATACGTACGGCGCTGGAGCGTGCTGGTCATTTCCTCGGGTTGGCGGCGCTCACAGCTGCCATCCTAGCGGGTGTGGCGATGGCGTTGGCGTCGCGTCGCTTTGTGATGCGTCATCTCGACGGTTGCGCCGTGATGCGTTGTCTGGGCGCACAACAGGGTCAGGTGCTGCGGCTGTTCCTCTATCAATTTATCCTGTTCGGCGTGGCGGCAGTGTTGTTGGGTGGAGTGTTGGGTTACGCCACTCAGACAGTATTGGTCGAAAACATCCCTACCATGCGTGATGCCGGTTTGCCGCAACCCGGCGTATTGCCGCTGCTCAAGGCGGTGCTCAGCGGTTTTGCGCTGTTGATCGGATTCGCATTTTTGCCCCTGTTGCAACTGCGCAAGGTGTCACCGTTGCGGGTTTTGCGCCGCGAAATGGGTTTGCCAGCAGTCAGCGGCTGGCTGGTGTATGGCCTAGCGATGGGCGTGTTGTCTGGTTTGTTCCTGTGGCATGCAGGCTCAATGAAGCTTGGCTTGGTTGTGTTGTTTGGTTTGGTTGCAGGCTTGCTGGTGTTTGGCTGGGTAGCTTGGCTGGCGCTGAAGGTGTTGGCAGGCTACGCGAACTATTTTCCAGCGCACTGGCGCCACGCATTCAACAATCTAAGAAGACATAGCCGTAGCTCGGCTATCCAGGTGGTAGCGCTGAGTTTGGGTGGCATGGCCTTGCTGGTGTTGACCATGGTACGAGCCGATTTGTTGGAAGGCTGGCAAACAAAGTTACCACCCGAATCACCGAACCGTTTTATGGTGAACATCCAACCAGACCAGGTTGCGCAGGTGCGGGATTTTTTCGTAAACCAGCAGTTACCCCAGCCCGAGTTGCTCCCGATGGTGCGCGGTCGTTTGATTGCAATCAATGATAGCGCAGTTAGCGCCGATGACTATTCAGAGACGCGTGCACGCGGTTTGGTAGCGCGAGACTTCAATCTCTCCTATATGGAACAGATGCCCTCATGGAACGAGCTTGTCGCGGGCCAATGGTGGTCATCCTTGCCAACCGCTGCAGGCGGCTCATTGATTGCAGGCGAACTTTCAGTTGAGGAAGGTATCGCTAACACCCTGGGCATACATTTGGGTGATGCGCTTACTTACGATGTGGCAGGCAGTCGGTTTACCGCGCGTGTCACCAACTTGCGCAAGGTGGAATGGGATTCGATGAAGGTGAATTTCTTCGTCATCGCCACACCGGATTTGTTAAAGGATTTTCCAACCAGCTACCTCAGTAGTTTTTACCTGGCGCCCAATAAGGTGCGTGTAGGGGATGCGCTGTCGCGAGAATTTCCCAACCTGGTGCTGATCGATACTGGTGCGGTGATTGCTCAGGTACGTCACATCATGGATCAGATCGCACAAACTGTCAGTGCGGTATTCCTGTTTACCTTGTTGACCGGGCTTGCTGTTCTGTATGCAGCGCTGTTATCCACACAGGATGAGCGACACCATGAAGCGGCAATATTGCGTACTTTGGGCGCGGATAGTCGTTATTTGAGGCGCTTGCATCTATCCGAGTTTGCGGTGTTGGGCGTTATGAGTGGGCTGTTTTCTGCGGCGGGAGCCGTGTTGTTGGGCTGGGTGTTAGCATATTTCGTATTAGAAATACCTTACCAGGTAAACATGTTTATTTGGTTAATTGGCTGTTTGGGAGGAATGGCAGTAGTGATGTTTGCCGGATGGCTAGGTACGCGACGATTGCTTACACTATCCCCGCTGAGGATACTACGCGAATAGCCTTGCCTCCATATATTCTGAAGATATCTAGTTGTCAGCATTTGAACGAAGGTGAAAAGCTTGGGGATTCCCCCACAATTAAAGCTTGTTCTACTATACTAACAATGTCGCTACGACATGATACTAAGGGTAGTGTTGGATTCGAAAATTATGAGAGGATGCAGTCTTGGTAGTAGATACAAAGGTCTCAATTTTTAAGGAAATTCCAGACGTTCTTCCGGATGTCAAATCAATATTTGAACCAGGCTTTGAATATACTCGCGATTTAATACCAAATAACTCTGATAAAGCCTGGTGTGAAAGGCTTGCCAGTTACCTTGATCGCAGAATACGTCGTTTTCCTAAAGATTTAACCGTTCATATACAGAGAATCAATGCATTAATTGTAGCTGGAGCGCAAGGGGATAGGCTTTTTGCGGCGGCTATTGATCTCAATACTGTTCTAGGCAGTAATGGTGAGGGCTTGCAACGGAGTATTTACGACAGAATATCTTGCATGTTAAGTGATCAGCAACGTGCTGATCTTGATGAGATAAGGGCGGGGCTAAATGTTTCGGGCAATCCTGCATTGATGCTATGCTCATTACCGCGACCCAATGAGAACGAACTCAGGATAATTTCCAGCATCAAGAATGATTGAAATGTTATATAAATACAGTGCAATATGATTGTTTTATTGCAGTAAAGTATTAATTTCGTTAGATTTGCTTTAGCCCTTAGCGATTCTATTATTATCCTTACACCTTACTCTGTATTGAATAAACAGTTCCAAATCGGCGAAATGTACTATGCCAAATGAAAAAGTAATATTCGACATTATCTGTTCCAACTTGCGTACTCGCAACTTGTTGGTATTTGCACTTCAGCAACGCGGTAAAGAGCGCTTTGAATTGAGTCGTGGTAACCGCCCAGATTTGGTTATTATCGATTGTGAGAAACCTGAGACGAAGAACGATTTCTTGAAATATCGACGCCGCTTTCCAGAATGTCCTGCAATTCTCCTGTTGAATGATTCAGAAGACAATGATGATTTTCCAGATGAGTGCCGAAAAGGAAACGAGTTTCTTCTACTTAAACCTTTTTCACTTAATGGCCTTTTGGCAATTATTGATCAGTGTCTCAACTCGATCCATCCAAATAAATCGAGTACTCAAACTCGCTCTGCCGTGTCAGTAGAGAAGGCTGAAAATTCTAAAAGTCTACAAGTTCTGCCGCACCAGGCTGAGGGCAGAACTGCAGGTCAGGGAGAAAACAATAACATTTCAGTAGCATCATTCGAAATAAATCCTCAGTCTTCTGATAACGTTAAAACCAGCGAAGAGATTTTAGAGTCGCCGCCAAAAACATCGAAGGTTGATGAGGAAAAAACAATCAAGCTTGCGATTTCTCAAAAAAGCATGCATGTAATTAAAAAAAGTGCTGCTAAAAAGCAAGAAATTGCGGGGAAAAGTGTGAGGGCAAACTTTCCATTTGTGCTTCAATCCGATATCGATTTGCATAAAACATCTGAAGTGGAAAGTATTCGATTAAATATAGATAACAGGATTTTAGGTTACATTCTGCGTGGAATACTCCAGCAAAGTGATGCGCAACCTATTGTTATTAAACTTGAAATAAAGGATTTGCCCGCATTTTATTTGTCTCCCCATACGAACTCGCTGTTTATACCAAGCGGTGACATTGATCTATTTGAATTAGCTCAGCAGGACTTTGATAAACAGCAGGTGTTGCTGAGTCCGGGAGAGATGCCCGAACCTGAATTACAACATCCATATGAAAAGCTCGATGCTTTTCTTTGGAAACTCGCGCTATACACATACCGTGGTTACCTGCCCGAAGAAGTTAATGTATTAGAACCTGTCTATTTGAGGTATTGGCCAAATTTGACCAGGTTTATGCCAACACCGAATGGAATGCGCATTTCAGCATTGTTGTGTAGGCAACCTGCAAAAATGGCCAACATTATTCGTGTACTCAACATACCTCAAAGGCATGTATTCAATTTTTATGCTGCGGCCAGTACATTGGGGCTTGCTGGACAAGCTATACGCGATTCAGATCAATTATTAATTCCAACATATCCAATTAGAGCTAGCGAGAATCATGCTCTCATTCAACAGTTGGTTAACAAGCTTAATGCTTCAGGTGAGGCAAAGTGAATAGCAATCAAAACTGCCTCCCATTGGGTGCTCGTCTGCAGGAATACGTTATTGAAGAAGTTCTTGGTATTGGAACATTTGGCATCACTTACAAGGCGAGAGATACCCATCTTGGGATGTTAGTCGTAATTAAAGAATATCTTCCTGAATCTTTTGCGCAAAGATCAAACGACAATCGTGTTTTAGCACTGTCTGATGAAGTCCTGGAAACGTTCGAATGGGGGCGTGAGCGTTTTCTTGAGGAAGCAAAAATTCTGGCTAAGTTTCGGCACCCTAATATAGTAAGGGTGTCGCGTTATTTTAAAGCTAACGATACCGCTTATTTTGTTATGGACTTCGAAGAGGGAAATACTCTTCACAGTGTTTTGTCTCAGTCAGGTAAAGCGCTAAATGAATTAGCGATCAAAGATATTTTTACTCAAGTATTGAATGGCTTAAAGGCAGTGCATGAGCAGAGATATCTGCACCGGGATATTAAACCAGGCAATATATTCCTGCGTGAGGACAACACGGTAATCTTGATTGATTTTGGCGCTGCTCGACTTGAGATGCCAAGTGGAGGGAGCGCTACTGTCATGGTGACACCGGGATATGCTCCTGTTGAGCAATATGTGCCTGATGGTAAGCAGGGGCCTTGGTCTGACATTTATGCGGTGGGTGCCACGCTGTATCGTTGCCTTACCAATAAATCTCCTGTCTTGTCGATAGAGCGCATGAAAGCAATTGATGAGGATAATTTTGACCCTTGCACACGTTTATCAGAGCAGGCGTCACAGCTTGGCAGTAAGGAGTTTCTTGAGACGGTCGATTGGATGTTGTCGGTCTTGCCTGAAGATCGGCCACAGTCCGTTGATGATGTATTGGATGCATGGGCAGGTAAAACAAGGGATTCGAGTTTGTTAGCCGTGGGCAAAGAAACTCAACCCAGGCAGGCAAAGCGAAACTACAAAATTTTAATCGCTAGCGCTACTGCGGCTATGAAATCAACTGCCATTCAGTCGATTAGTGGTGCTACTTTAAAGACTGAGAGAAAAAACCGCCAAGATTCAGATGGCGAAAGCAAAGTGCTGTCGACTGTCGATATGGATTATGGCAGCCTCAATGTTTCGGACAACGAACGCATCCTGCTCTATGGAATTCCAAATAGTGAACACTTTAATTCCATATGGGAAGTATTGAAGAGAGGTGCTATCGGATTACTGTTATTGATTGATAATGGACGCCCCGACCCACTTGGTGACTTGGAAAAATATATCAAGTTATTTGGTGATTTTATTGACGAGACTGGGATGGTAATAGGAGTCGTGCAAACTGAGCGCTATCCCTTACCCGACTTACACGACTATCATCTTCATTTGCAAAAAATCCAGTATTCTGGAAGATACCCACCCCCTATCATGGAGGTTGATCCGAAAAATCGTG
>Ga0316190_10000479_pt1 | contig 27642 bp, 27 predicted proteins | sample Eddworburrow2_MG_FD_204929 | JGI IMG/M metagenome (GOLD analysis project Ga0316190, IMG submission 204929) | Coastal sediment microbial communities from Maine, United States - Eddy worm burrow 2 | ecosystem: Environmental > Aquatic > Marine > Coastal > Sediment | place: USA: Maine | collected... | reverse complement strand
GCTCTCGGAAGGGCTGGTCTCGGGCTCTCGGTCGTACGGTCCGAGCGGAGCGAGCCGCGAATCGGTAGCCGTCATTGCCCTCGAATCCTCGGGTTGAAGTAGCCGTACGAGATGTCGACGGTGGCATTCACCAGAACGATCACCACCCCGAGCACCAGGACCGTGCCCTGGATGAACGGGACATCGTTCTCGAAGACCGCCGTGATCAGGCGGCTGCCGAGCCCTGGGATGTTGAAGATCTGTTCGACCAGTACCGACAGGCCGAACATCCGCCCGATCTGGAGGCCGACCACTGTCACGACCGGGATCATGGCGTTCTTCAGGGTGTGTCGACCGAGGACCTGGCGGGTGCGCAGACCGTTGGCGCGCGCCGAGCGCACGTAGTCCTGTTTTTTCACCTGGATGACGCCTGCTCTGGTCTGGCGCGCGATCTCGGCCGCACCGGTGAGCGCGAGGGCTACCGCGGGCAACAGCAGGTGTCGGGCCCACTGCCAGGGGCTCTCACTCACTCCCACATAGCCGGTCGCCGGCAACCAACCGAGTTTCAGGCCCAGCACCAGCGCAAACACCAGCCCGCTGACGAAGACCGGAATGGCGACCCCCACGGTCGTGAAGACGGTGAGGATCCGGTCCAGGCGTGAACCTTCCCGCCAGCCGGCGATGGTCCCGGCGGGTATCCCGATCAGGGCCGACAAGGCCAAAGACCAGCCGATCAGTGAGACCGTCGCGGGCAAGCGTTGCCACAACTGGGTGACGAGATTCCCGCGCCGTCCGGAGCCACGATGTTCGAGCAACTCCTCTGTTTCGCCGGGCGTCACCCCAACTGGTCACCGCAGGACTCGACGACCTGACCGGCTCGATCCTTGCGGGAAGCTCGTCCTCGCTGACCCACCGTCCCCAAACAAACTCCCAGTCTCTAGCGTCACGATAGTGATAGGTTCGGCTGCTAGCAGGGTGCTGAGCCCGGACCAGGGACTGACCCACCTACTCCCCGCCGATGGAGAACCGACATGACGACTTCGATGAGTACGACCGGGTTATGGCCGCCGACGGCAGAACTGCGGTGCTGGTCGCGCCCGACCGCATCATCACCAACTGACCGTCGCCGGCATTTAGCACCAGCCACCTAATGGCTGCTGAAGAGCCCCGGCTGATGACCGGGTTGACACCATTCTGGCCGGGTCCCGGTCGGGGCCATCGGTCGACCTCACGCTCGCTATAGTTCCGATCTGGTGATCACCAGTCCCCTGGGGAGCAGGTCGTGCCCGTCGAAGTCAATGTGTCTTATCCGGCGGACGGCGTGGGCCTTATCGCCTTCGCCGATCCACCCAGGAATTTCGGTAGCGGTGAGCTGGCCGACAAGATCATGGCCGCGGTTCACCAGCTGGAAGATGCGGGTTGTCGGGTGTTCGTTCTCGCCTCGGACACGCCCGACTATTTCATCGCCCACTGGTCGCTCCAGTTCATCGTCGACCGCCAGGCCGACATCGCCGCCCAAGGCCATGGCGTGCCTCCTCCGGCGCCCCGGATCTTCGAGGAGATCTCCGACACCCCGCTGATCTCCATCGCGGCGAACAACGGCCAGGCCTGGGGCGGTGGCGCCGAGCTCTCGTGGGCCTGCGACCTGCGCATTGCCGGCGAGTCCGCAACCTACGGTCAGCCCGAGGTCGGTCTGGGGATCATTCCCGGAGCGGGCGGCACCACCCGCTTGGCCCGCCTGATCGGCCCGACCAAATGCCTGGAAATGATCCTGGACGGGCGCCCGATCTCAGCCGCCGAAGCCCTACAGCTCGGGGCCATCAACAAGGTGACCCCCGATGGCGAGCTACGCCAAGCCGCTATCGACTGGGCCACCCATATCGCCCAGTGGCCGGCTTGGTCGCTCGAGGCCTGCAAGCGCAGCTTCTATGACGGGCGCGATCTACCGCTGGACGCGGCCGGCCGCAACGAGTCACAAATCTTCTTCAGTGTCGCCCGCCGTGATGACTCCATCGCCCTCATGAGCGAGGTACAAGCCCGCTACGACGCGGGCCAGGACTCCTATGACGCCATCGGCTTGCCGCGCCGCGACCCGACCTGACGGCGTGGCCCAATCTTGGGCGCACGATCCGCACTTCGCTCAATCCTGGAGCAACCAGTCCACGGCCACCGCATAGAAGACGCTCCGGTCGACGTCGATGAACCCGGCCTCCGCCGAGGCCGATGGTCGGCCAGCCATCCGCCACAGGAACGCCGCCATCTCGCCTCCTGGCATGCGCACGACGGCCGCAGGCGCGGCCCACGGGGTTTGATCGGCACGTCGGCGACATCTCTTGAAGAAATAACTGAGCTTGAGGGGACGGCGGCGATCGTCCGGGAAACGGGCCAGCCGATCGCTCAGCTCGCCGCCGGTTTGGGGCTCCATCCGGCCACGCTCGGGAACTGGGTCAAGCGGGAACGAATCGAACGGCGCCACTCGGAGCGTCTGACGGTGCGACTACGGTAACGCCAGTTACCGGACGAATGAACGAGCGAGAGATGACCGACAGAAATGTCACGCTGGAGGCTGCAGGGATACCATCTGGAAGCAAGCTCGCGGAGGTAGTCGCCGGCCGTGCCGACGTCATGGCCCTCACCCAGGCCACGATGGAAGCTGTTCTATCCCCGCGAGTTCCCGGAGGTATCTCTCCTGCTGAGCGCGCCGGCCTGGCCAGTCGCATCGCGCGGCTGAATAACGAGTCGACTCTCGCGGAACACTTCGCGCAGCTGATGCCGGACACCGGCGATTCGCCTGCGGTTCAGATTGCCGATCCTTCGTTCTCTGGCGATGGGGACCCGAGGACCAGCGCACTGATTCGCCATGTAGACCTGGTGACCGTGTCGCCCCGGGATGCCACCCCGGAGAACATCACCATGCTCACCGAGGTGGGAATCGACGACGCCGACATTGTGCGTTTGGCGGAGCTCATCTCCTTCGTCAACTATCAAGTGCGAGTGATTGCGGGGCTCCGGCTCCTGGGAGAGATCATATGAGCGATGTCGTCACCAACTTCACCACAACTATTCCTGATTGGCGGCCTCATGTGACCCCAGTCGACCTCGAGTCGGCAACTCCCGAACAGCTCGAAGCTATGAAGGTCACGCCGTCCAATGCCGGAGTGTCCGAATACGTTCGGGTACTGGCGCATGATCCGGAGTCACTACAGCACCGCTCACCACTTTTCAATGCCATCATGTTTAATCACGGCGGCTTGTCTCGAGCCGAGCGCGAGCTCAGCGCCGTGGCTGCTTCGATCGTGAATCGCTGCATCTATTGTGCCGCAGTGCATGGAAAGAGATACAACATGCTCACCAAGGACGACCAGGTCATGGACCAGGTCTTTGCTGAGGGAGACAGGGCGGAACTGGATTCGCGGCGCCGCGCCATCCTGAACTTCGCAACGCAGCTGTCGATGTGCCCATCCGCGGCCACGTCAGGCCAGGGCCAAGACCTCGTGAATGCGGGCCTGACCCCGGACGAGATCCTCGACCTCATCCTCTCCGCGTCCTTGTTCGGTTGGGCGAACCGGTTGATGCATACCCTGGGTGAGCCCGTCGAGCCAGAGCAGAGCAACGAGTGACTGACGACCAAGGCTTCCTGGAAGAATTCGAGCGATTCCTCATCGAGCGGGTGGCGCCCAGGGCCGCCGAGATGGACCGCGAGCCCGAGGTCCTGCACTCCATATTCGAGGAGTTCAAACAGCAGGGCGGTCTGACAATACGGATGCCTGTCGACATCGGCGGCCGTATGTTGTCCGATCGCAGCTACGCCGCCTTTCGTATACTTTTGGCGCGCTACGGTGGGGCCCTTTCCTTCTTGCAGGCCCAGCATCAGGTAGCGGTTACCTGGCTCACCAGAGCGCCAAGCCAAGACGACATGGGCTCGATGTATCAGCGCGTACTCGAGGACGGCATCGCCTTGGGAATTGGTTTCCTCTCACCGCGACACCGGGCCCTCGAGATCGAACATGACGGCGCCGGCTTCACGTTGTCCGGCCAACTGCCTTGGGTCACAGGTCATGGTTTTTTGCAACATGTCGTGACCTCATTTGAACACGAAGGAAAGCGCCACTTCACCCTGCTTCCCTTTCGTGACTGCACGCGTGAATCCGGTCAGCTTTCCTTCTCTGAACCCGTGTCCCTTATTGTGTTCAATGCGTTGAATACCGTGCAGGCCCGATTGGACCGCTGGCCGGTCCCCCACGACCAGATCTTCCTCTCCCGTCCCGTCGATGCGCAACAGGAACCGGAGCGGCACAACTCCGTCTATACCCTTGCGGGCGCCTGTCGAGGGTTGCAGGACCTGGTGCACCAACTCCCTCATCTGCCCGACGGCATGCAACGCGAGTACGACCGGCTGACGGACGGCCTCGAGCGCTATGAGGCCGCCATCATGGTGGCCGGCGGTTCGCCCTCGGAGTTGAGGGCGGTGGCCGCTCGGCTCGCTCATGACTGGAGTGCCCTCGCGCGCTGGTCCTATGGCGGCAAGGCGCTGCTGGTGGATCATCCGGTGAACCGACTGGCCCGTGAGAGCTGGCAATACGGTGTGACCGCCTTGCGACCCGCGGATCTCGAGGCGGTCTACCCCGCTTCGTAGCCGCGGTCCACCTGAACCTGTCCGAGACGCCAACCTGTCCTACTCTGCAACCCGGTGGCGCGACACCTTCGCTCCACCGACAGACAAGCCGAGCGATGACCGCGGAGGAACCGGGCGATGGGTGAAATGACGACGGAACGCCACGAGGTGGTCGTGCTGGGCGCCGGGGTGTCCGGGATCTACCAGATCAAGCGCCTCACCGACCTCGGCATCGATGCGATCGTGCTCGAGGCCGACGATGACCTGGGCGGCACCTGGAATCGCAACCGGTATCCGGGCGCCCGCTTCGATTCCGAGAGCTACACCTACGGGTATTCGTTCTCCAAGGAGGTGCTCGAGGAGTGGCAGTGGAAGGAACGATTCTCCGCCCAACCCGAGAACCTTCGGTATCTTCACTTCGTCGCCGACAAGTTCGATCTACGGCGTCACATGCGGTTCAACGCCCGGGTCGAGTCCATGACCTGGGACGAGAGCGAGGGCGTATGGCACCTCGGGTTGCAGGATGGGGCAACGCACACGGCCCGCTTCGTCATCACCAGTGTCGGTCCCCTCTCCATCCCGACCCTGCCCCAGTACGACGGCATGGACGATTTCAAGGGCGACGCGTTCCATACCTTCTGGTGGCCGAAGGAGCCTGTGGAGCTCTCCGATCGCCGGGTGGGGGTGATCGGTACCGGGGCCACAGGCATTCAGGTCATCGCCGAGATCGCGGACAAGGTGGGGGAGCTCACCGTGTTCCAACGGCGGCCCAACTGGAGCACGCCGCTCAACAACTCGCCGATCTCCGATGAGGAGATGGCCCAGATCCGCGCCCGCTACGACGAGATCTTCGCCAATTGTGCCGCATCACCCGGTGGTTTCGAACATGTCCCTGATCGGCGGGGATTCCAGACCTTGACCGCTGAGGAACGCCGAACGTTCTGGGACGAGCTGTACGACCAGCCCGGTTTCGCCATACTGGCCGGCAACTTCATGGAGATCTTCTTCGACGAAGCTGCCAACCAGGAGATATCCGAGTACATCGCGGATCGCATCCGCCGGCGGGTGGACGACCCCGCAGTCGCCGAGAAGCTGATTCCCCGCGACCATGGGTTCGGTCTACAGCGCCTGCCCCTCGAGACCAACTATTTCGAGGCGTACAACCGCGACAACGTCCATCTGGTCGATCTCGCCGAGACGCCGATCGAGCGCTTCACGGCCAACGGCATCCAGACCACCACCGACCATCATGACCTCGACCTGATCGTGTACGCCACCGGCTTCGATGCCATCACCGGCGGCTATGACCGTATCGATATCCGCGGTGTCGACGGCCAGACGCTGCGCGACAAGTGGAGCGACAGCCCCAGCACCTATCTCGGCGTCCTCTCCCACGGGTTCCCCAACCTGCTGATGGTGGCCGGCCCCCAGAGCGTGTCGGGATCGACGAACTTTCCCCGAGCGATCGAGACCGGGGTGGACTGGGTGACCGGGCTGCTCCAGCACGCGCTCGACCACGATTACAGCCGGCTCGAAGCTCAACCAGAGGCAGAACAAGAGTGGGTGGACAAGGTGGTGCGCGCCCACGAGCGCATGCTTTTCCGACGGAGCAAAGGCTGGTTCACCGGCTACAACTCCAACGTGGCTGGCCATCAGGAGGGCAACGTGCGCTATCAGGCCTACTTCGGCGGTGCGCCCAGCTACTCGAAGGTCATCGACCAGGCCACCGCAGAGGGCTACCCCTGCATCGACATGAGCTGACGGCCATAGGACCGCACAAGGCCGTGGGACCGAACAAGACTCGGAGACCGGGGCACCATCTCCCGATGGCCAACGACGCATCCGCGACCGCTCAGCCGCACGCGGTGGCGAAGCTCAGGGCCCGGCAGATCTCGTCGAGACGGTCCGGGCCCAATGCCGTGATGCGTTCAGTCAGCTGGGCGAGGCGAATACTGGGCTACCACGCCGCGCCGCGGGGCTACCACGCCGCGCCGCGGGCCTGGGCCTCGTCGTCGAGCCTCTGAGCGAGAGCCCGGCCCGCACCGTCACCCTCGACTTCGAGATTGCCCCATCCCGCACCAATTCTTCGGTGAGCTGCACCATCGTCTGCGGTCGCGCCATCGCCCTGTGATAGCCCTATAGCTCTACCGGGCGTCCGGACATCGGGAAAGCCCCTTTTTGGCCGATCGGTCAGAGAAGCTGGAGGCCGGGGTCCAGACCGAGGCGATGGCGTCCGTAGGCCACACACCACGTATCTCGGTCCACCGACCCGTGTCCCGACAGGGTGTTGACATCGCGCAGCGCCCGCTGGAGGGGATGGGACAGCACATGGACCGACGAGCCGGCCGAGGCGGCGAGCGCCGCGATGAGGTCACGGCACAGGCCGACCGCCTGCGCGATCTGGAGGCGGTGACGCAAGCGCTGCTCGGGGTCCGGAACGCGGTCGGCCGCCGCGTGGGTGTCAAGATCGCGGGCGACATCTCGGAACAGGAGCTCAGCGGTGAGCAGGTTCGTGTGCGCCTCGCCGAGCCGGAGCTGGGTGGCGCCACTCGTGGCCTGGGTCTGTTGGGTGGCCTTCACCGTCCGCTGGGCGACGTGTTGTTCGAAGGATCGTACTGCGGTTCTGGCCGCGCCGATCGCGGGGCTTCCCGCCGCGAGTCCATAGAACGAGCGAATGGGGAAGCGGTGAAGGGTGACGCCGTGGATCCTCGATCCAGGGGTCTCGCCGGTGGCCAGGTCGGCCATGTCGATCGCCCGCTCATCGGGCACGAAACAGTCCTCGACCACCACGTCGTAGCTGCCCGTGCCGGCCATCCCATCCACGTGCCAGGTGTCGATCATCTCGACATCGTCGGCCCGAACCAGACACAGCCGTTTGCCGGCATCGTTGTCGAGGGTGGACGAGATCAGACACCAGTTGGCGTGAGTGATGCCCGAACCCCACCGGTTTCGACCACTCAACCGGAAGCCACCCGGCACCGGCGTGGCGACGCTGGACTCGGCGGTGTTGCACCAGGGTGCAGATATGTAGCCGTCCTCGCCGAGCGCCTCCCGCTGGACCTCGGCCGGGAACTGCATCAACAGGATGTGGTGGTAGAGATTGAAGCCGACGATCCAGGCGGTTGATGTGCAGCCCTCGGCCAGGGTCGACGAGATCTCGAAGAGCTCCTCGCACCCGCCCTGATGACCGCCCAGCGCCTCTGGCACGAAGTGCTTCAGCAGCCCGGACCCGAAGACGGCATCCATGACCTCATCGACCGGCCGACGCTGCGCCTCCGCCTCAGCCGCCTTCGCGGCGAGCACGGGGACGAGCGACCGAGCGATGGCGGCACCCTCGTACGGCTCGAGCGGTTTCACCTGCGTGGTTGCTCCTGGTCGATCGTCCATGGTCGCCGCTCCTCAGCTTTCTGACCGGTCCGACCGGGTCTAGAAGCCCGAGCGCCCGCGATGCCAATCGAACCGCACAATGGGTCGACGGGGCGGCGCGGCGCGGCCATCGAATCAGAGCAGGCTCCACCCGATCTCCGATGGCGCCGGGAACCCGCCGTGCCACAAGCCGTACACGACCAGGATGACCAGGGTCGTACCGAAGGCCCACGACAACAGACGCCTCGGCGATCCGCCGGCCGAGACACCCCACCCCGCAAGAAGCCCGCCGCCGAGCAAGGCGAGCGGCACCGTCCCGCCTTCGAGTGCGTTCGTCGCATAGGTCACGCCGAACGATGCGGCGAGTACGGGGCCGGCGTAGCCCCAACTCGCCTTTTGGCGCCCAGCGGACCACGCCAGCGCGGCGACGACGATCGTGAGTGTCGGTCAGAGGGACGGGTCGAGCGTTGAGCTGCCACCCGCTGACAGCGGATCGCTGATGAGACGGCGGATCGACATCCCCAGTCCATAGGTGAGCACTCGCCGAGGCATCGTGATGCGGGCGAAGCAGCCGTCCGCCAGCTCGAGTTCGCCATGGCCCGTCAAGGCCTTGAGCCGACCGTTGGCGAGCAAGCCCTCGATCTCGGGACTGTCGAGCTTCAGCAGCTCCGCTGCGGCCTGGAATTGGATGGTCGAAGGTGGACCGATCGGGAGTCGCCGCACCGGTACAGACACACCGACGTGCGGGTTGGCGGCCATGTTGAGGGCCTTGCGGCTCGAACGAAGCGTGTTGACGTACAGCGCGTCGCCCACATAGTCGTACAAGACCCCGGCGGCGTGAGGGCGACCCGCCGGTGATGACGTGGAGAGCATGGCAAATGAGCGTTTCTGCAGCGCTCGCCGCACGAGACCGGGATCGACTCGCCAGCCCGCGCCCGGGTCATCATCGAGTGTTGGGATGTCAGGTGTTGTTTGCATGTCGTCCAGTTTCACTGCCCGGAACAGGACTGTCCATGACCCGTCAGCCGCGATTCTTGCTCATTCGTCCAACGACGAGGACTGGTTGGGTTCGCGTCGTTATGGTCGTGGCGTGGACCAACCCCCGGCCCAGAGCGACACCATCGCGGAGGTCATGCGCTTCGTCCAGATGGCCGGGATCTTCTATTGCCCCTCCGAGCTGACCGAACCGTGGGGGCTCCAACTCCCACCGATGGCTGATTGTGTGTGGTTCCACGCCGTGACCCACGGGGCGTGCACCATCGAGGTCGATGGCGACTCGCGCACTGTCCAAGCCGGCGACCTCGTCGTCATTCCTCACGGCACCGGCCACCGGGTATGGGGCGAAATGCCCGCCCCCACCCCAGACGTCTTCGACCTCCCTCACAACTACTACAGCGACCGGTACGCGCTCCTCCGTCACGGTGGCGGGGGAAAGCAAACCGATGTGGTGTGCGGCGGTATCCGGTTCAGCCACCCGGCCGCTCGCCACCTGATCGACGCCCTGCCGACCATCATCCACACCGAAGCATCACGTTCCACCCGGGCCAACTGGATGCAGGCCACCCTCGAGCTCATGGCCGAAGAGACTCGTCACGTCCGGCCCGGCAGCGAAGCCGTCATCAGCCGCCTGTGCGACATCGTCGTCATTCAAGCCATCCGCACCTGGATCGAACGCGACCCTGGTGCCCACACCGGCTGGCTCGGCGCCCTTCGCGACGAACAGATCGGCACCGCCATCGCCGCCATCCACGCCAACCCCGAAACCCGCTGGACCGTCACCGCCCTGGCCGCGGAGGCCTCGATGTCACGATCAGCTTTCGCCGCGCGCTTCACCAGCCTCGTCGGTGAACCGGCGATGCACTATGTCGCCCGCTGGCGCATGCATGTCGCCCTCGAGCTCCTGCGGACCGACGACTCAACCATCGCCGCCATCGCTGCACAGGTCGGCTATGACTCGGAAGCCGCGTTCAGCCGAGCCTTCAAACGGGTCATCGGCACACCCCCGCAAACCGCCCGCCGCCGAGACCCCAATCCGAACCCCCGCTGACGTTTCGAATTTTGCCGGATGCCGCCCGCCGAGATGGCCCACGGTATCGACCTCTCGGTGAAACCAGAACTACGGTTCGAGTTCGAAATTGGACATGCTCAGTGAGCCGAGGTCTCAACGGCGCCGCGCTATCACCCGAGCCCCCTATCCCAGGACAATGAACATGAGCGACGTCAACCTGCCCCGCTACGACGAGCTGCCCCTGCTGGCCGGGACCGACATACGGCATGCCTGGGACGTCTTCGGACGAGATGACGTGCTCGGCTCGGTCAATCTGTTGACCGACGAGCGGGCGGCGGCCGCCGCGCAGTTGGTCAGGACCGGGCGGCGGATCTCGCTTGACCTCCCTCTCGACGTTCCCGACCCTCCGCTGTTTGGCCGCCAGGCTCATGACCATGTCGTGTTCGCGCTGAACCGCAACGAGATGGACGACCGATTGGACGGGTTCCACCCCCAGCGGTCAACCCAGTGGGACGGACTCAACCATGTCCGGTGCCGCGAGCACGGGTACTGGGGTGGACGGCAGCAGGACCCCACCGACGGACCCAACGAGCTGGGCGTGCACAATCTGGTCGCCCACGGCATCGCCGGCCGCGGTGTCCTGGTCGACCTCGCCGGCTCGCTGGAGGCCGCAGGCGACTACCACGCACTGGATCCGCACCCCATCACGGTGGAGCAGCTGCAGGCGGTCATCGACGAGCAGGGCGTCCAGCTTCAACCCGGTGACATCGTCTGCCTCCGCACCGGATGGACCGAGGCCTATCGCCGACTCGACCAGTCGGGACGGGCCGCCTATGCCGCCGACCCTCACCACGCCGGGTTGCGGGCCTATGAGGACATGGCCCGATTCCTGTGGGAGACCCACCCGGGGGCGTTGTGCGTCGACAACCCCGCCGTGGAAGTCGTGCCCGGAAACCCCGAGGACGGGTCGCTGCACCGGCGGGTACTCGCCGCCCAAGGCCTGACGCTTGGCGAGATGTTCGACTTCGATACCCTCAGCACCGAATGTCGGGCCGAGGGCCGGTGGTCGTTCCTCTTTGTGGCCTCACCCCTGAATCTGACCCACGGGCTCGGCTCACCGGGCAACGCCATGGCCATCCTCTGATCCCCACCACCACCTTCGTCCTCACCGAACCGATCCAGCTGGGTGACGACGCCGCCGACGGAAACCCGATCTCCGCCACCGCCACTGGCGAGCTGACCATTCACGGCGTCACCCGTACGGCGCTGATCGAGCTCGATGCACAGTTGATCGGCGACACCGGCGTCCTGGTCGGCTCCACCGACATCGTCTTCGCCGACTATGACGTGGCGGTCCCGTCGAGCCAGATCATCGTCTCCGTCGCTGACCACGGCATCCTCGAGCTGCAACTCCTCCTGACCCAACGATGACGGCCCGCGCCACCAGGTTCGTTCGAGACCTGCTGCTGGCGAGGGAACAGCGGAGCACGCCCCAGTTCATGAGGTGCTGGGGCGTCGCTCCGAGGTCAGGCGACTCGGGTGAACAGGTACGCAAAGGATGATTTGGTGTAGCGGATGCCGCGATTGGACTGGTGGAGCGATTCGGCGGTGATGGATTGTGGCTTCTTTGGGATCAGGTAGGAGTCGAGATCTCTGGTGTCGACTCGATAATTCCCTGTCCCAGACCTGATCACTCCAGCAAGGACGTAGCGAGGATCGATGGATCGGTGCGGTGAAAGACCGCCGGCCGGGAGCGACTCGACACCGTGATCGTCATCGCCGAATCATCGCGCAACGCGCTCAGGACCGCTGCTCACCGGTGCAGTTAGCTGCGAGCACCTTCAGGTTCAGCCGGTCAGAGGGCCGCGACGTCGGTGTGTGAGAAGTCGTCACCTACGAACAACAGCGGCTGGCCCAGCCGCCGCGAGAGCGCGTACGAGAACGTGTCACCGAGGTTGAGTCCAGCCTGATGGCGCCCCTTGCCGAACCGACGCCAGCCAACGATTGCCTCCTCGGCAAGCTCAGCGTCAACGGCGAGGACCTCGATCCCGACCCGGGTGAGAAGCTCCTCGAGCAATTGTGTCCCCGCCGAACCCTTCTTGGCCTCGATCACGATGCCCAGTTCCACACGCGTAGCTGCGGACATCACACCGTGGTCAGCCAACAGATGACGTTCGAGTTCGGCACTGCCCGGTTCACCGAACAACACCGCAACAATTGCTGAGGTATCGACGACGATCACACCGGCAATCCATGCTCGTCGTAGCCGATGATGTCATCGGCGTCGCGCTGATCCAGGTCGGGTAATCGGCGAAAGCGTTCCACGATGTCGCCAACCCCCAGAGCCCGGCGCCGCCGATGCTCGAGCTCCAGACGAGCTTCGAGCGACGCCACCACGGCATCGGTGATCGACTCCCCCGTCAGCGCCGCGAGATCACGCGCCAGTTGGTCCGCCCGCTCACTCTTGATGCTCAGCGCCATAGGAACCAATCTACCCACTGAGGGTGCCAGGCACCATCCACTCCGTCGACGGCCATTGACCAATATAACGAACTTCGGTATATTGTCGTTCATGGCGAGACCGGCACTCAACGAGCAACGATTTCTGATCCTCACCGCGCTGGCGGGAGGACCACTACACGGCTACGGATTGGTGGCCGAGATCGGCGATATCACCGGCGGCGAGACCCGACCCCGAGCCGGCGCGCTCTACCACGGGCTCGACAAGATGCTCGACCAAGGTCTTGTCGCCATCGACAGCGAAGAAACGGTCGACGGCCGGCTGCGCCGAACATATGCGCTCACCGGCGACGGGCGGGACCTCTTGGCCCGCGAAGCCGCTCGCCGGCGCCGAGACGCCGATGCCGCGCAAGAACGTCTCGCCCGCCAACCGACCAGAAGGCTCGCGATATGACGTGGCACCCGCGCGAGACCCCGCCAGACCGGTGGAGGGTGATGACTGAGCGGCTGTTGCGTTGGGTGGACCCGGACCGAGGGGACGAGTTGCGCATGCACATCGAAGACGCCGCCGCCGCAGACGAGCCGCTCGGTCCCGGTGACACCGCTTCGATCCTCGGCCTCGCCGCTCGGACCCAGATCCGCCGAACGCTCGAACAGGTCCCGGCGCTCATCGCCGGTCTCCCGATCGTCGCGCTGTGCCTGGTGGCCTACGGGTCTATCTACGAGAGCCACTTCGCCCCATGGGATCTCATGGAAGAAATCCCGTCGACAGACCTGACAGCAGCCTCGCTCCGGCGGGCGGTCGAGCTCGGGTGGATCGCGTTTCTCCCCGCGGCTGCCCTGAGCGGCTGGAGGACGGTGACCAGTGTGGCGCAACGCCGATTCGTGCTGCCCGCCATCTATGTGACCGCCCTCATCGTGCTCATCACCCAGGCCGACATCTTCATCGAGCACACAGCCTGGTTCGCAGACGGCGATCTCGACGCCGGCGATGTCGACCAGGTCTCGTCGTACTCCCTCGGCTTGATCAGCGTCGCGTTCTTGATGCCGGTCATCTACCTGTTGGCCGACGTTCTCACTCGCGCCTGGCATGGACGACGTTCCACGGATCATCAACCGGCGGCCCCGCCCATGACCAGGGACCGATTCGACCCGATAGCGGTCGGTGCCCTTCTCGCACCCTGCCTCTTCGCGCTCAGCCCGATGATGGCATTCGTCCTCTTCGTGGTGCTGGTCTGGGTGACACCATCGTTCCGACTCCTCCACAAGATGGTGGCTACGGCCGTGCTCGTTCCGTTGGTAGCCACCGCACTCGCTGTGGACCGGACCGATGACCTCTCGCCGGCCCTGCTCGGGGCTCTCCTCGCCTTCGTGGTCGTGTGGGCTTGGCTCGCCACCGTTGCATTCCGGGCCCACCGGCCGGCCACCCAAGCGACGATCGGCGCGCCGACCGCGCCCTGATCCCCGGAATCTCATCCCCGGCAGTCTCATGGCCCCGGCAGTCTCATGGCCCCGGCAGTCTCATGGCCCCGGCAGTCTCATGGCCCCGGAATCTCATGGCCCGGGAATCTTGTAGTTCCGGGACGATCGGTTCTTGGGACGCGGGGCTAGATTCGTATGAATCTATAGTCCAGCCGTGGTCCCAACGAGATGAACTTTCTCACCAGCTATCTCCCCTATCTACTGAGGAAGGCCGACCAGACCCTGTCGGCGCCGTTCTACGTCGTCCTCACCAGCCATGGGGTGGCCCGGTCCGAGTGGCGGGTGCTCGTCGTGCTCGAACAGCTCGGCCAGCTCGGCGTCGTCGAGCTCGCTCAGGCTGCGCTCAGCCCCCAGCCCACCGTGACCCATGCGGTGGGGAGGCTCGAACAACGGGGCATGGTGGCGCGCACGCCGGGTCAACAGGACAAGCGACAACGCTTGATCTCGATCACGCCGGCCGGCTCTTCACTGACCAACACCCTGATCGAGGAAGCGAAACGCCTCGAGGCACAGGCCCTCGCCGACGCCGGCGACCTCTCGGACCTCGTAGCCCAGCTCCAGACGCTCACGGCGAGTGTCGAGGCCGCCATCAACGGCCGTCCCGATGACCCGCCCGAGCTCGGATGACCCGGACCACAATACGTGGGCCCTCGGGTGCTCGAGCCATCAGGCCAGAACGATCATTTCCATTCGAACGAATGTTGACAGAATATTCACGCGAATCTAGTGTGCGGCCCAATGTCGCGCCCCGACGCTTCGACCCGAGCGGGCTGACCCCCGCCCTCAGAGGAGGCAGCCGTGACCAACTACGACCCCAGCCCGAACGAGCGTCGGCCGTTCAGCCTTACCCAGTGGATCGATGACCATCGCGACGAGCTTCGGCCCCCGGTAGCGAACAAACAGATCTGGCGCGAGGCCGACATGATCGTGATGATCGTCGGTGGCGGCAACGAACGGTGCGATTTTCACGACGATCCTCGCGAGGAGTTCTTCCACCAGATCAAGGGCGACATGAACCTCGTGATCTGGCCGGGCGAGGGCGCCGAACCCTACGACATGCCCATCCGCGAGGGCGACGTCTACCTCCTTCCGGGCGGGGTGCGGCACTCTCCGCAGCGTCCCGACCCCGACTCGATCGGCCTGGTCGTCGAGTACCAGCGTTCGCCGGGTCAGCTGGACGGGTTCGAGTGGGTCTGCTCTGAGTGTTCGCACCTGGTGCACCGGGTCGAGGTCCAGCTTCAGGCCATCGACAAGGATCTGCCTCCCCTGTTCGAGGCGTTTCAGGCCGACAAAGAGGCCCGCACCTGCCCCAACTGCACCGCCCTGCACGCCGGAAAAGGCGGGCGGCTGTGACCGCGTCTGGGCTCCTCACGGCCGCGGAGCTCGACGCCGCCGACCCCCTCGCCGCGTTTCGCGACAGGTTCGAGCTGCCTGCCGGGATCTACCTCGTCGGGAACTCGCTCGGCGCCATCCCCAACGCCGCCCGCGAGTATGTCAACACCGAGCTCGACCGCTGGGGCACCCTCGGGGTGGAGGGCCACTTCACCGGCGAACTGGCGTGGAAGAGCTATCACGAGCTCCTGACCGACCAACTCGCCCGCCTCGTCGGCGCTCAGCCCGTCGAGGTGGTGGCGATGAACTCGCTCACCGCCAATCTCCACCTCCTGATGGTGAGCTTCTACCGGCCGACACCCGCACGCCACAAGATCCTCATCGAGAGCCACGCGTTCCCCTCCGATCATTTCGCCGCGGAGTCCCAGATTCGCCAGCGCGGCTTCGACCCGGCCGACTCGCTGGTCCTCGTCGAGCCGCGCGAGGGTGAAGAAACGCTTCGTGCCGAGGACATCCTGGCGTGCATCGCCACGCACGGAGAAGAGCTCGCCCTGGTGCTGTTGCCCGGGGTGCAGTACTACTCCGGGCAGGTCCTCCCCATGGCCGACATCACCTCAGCCGGTCATCGCGTCGGCGCGATGGTCGGCTTCGATCTCGCCCACGCGGCCGGCAACGTCGAGCTCAGCCTCCACGACTGGGGGGTCGACTTCGCCGCATGGTGCACCTACAAGTACCTGAACAGCGGTCCGGGCGGGGTGGGCGCCGCTTTCGTGCACGAACGCCATGTCACCGACGAGGTGCTGCCCAAGCTCCTCGGCTGGTGGGGCACCAACCCATCGACGCGCTTCGAGATGGCGACGGACTTCGATGCCATCCCGACCGTCGAGTCCTGGCAGCTGTCGAATGCGCCCATCCTCCCCATGGCGACTCTGCGAGCGTCTCTGGATGTCTTCGACGCCGCCGGTGGGGTTGCGTCGCTCCGCGCGAAGTCGGAGCGTCAGATCGAGTTCCTCGACCGCCGCCTCGCCCAGACCCTCGGCGACCGGATCGAGAACCTCACCCCCGGTGCGCTCGCCGAGCGGGGCTGCCAGTTCGCGTTGCGGGTCACCGCCGGCGACGGGAAGCGAGTGTTCGAGGAGCTGTCGGCGGCGCACGTACGGTGTGATTGGCGCGAGCCCGACGTGATCCGAGTGGCGCCCGTTCCGCTCTACAACTCCTTTGACGACATCGACCGTTTCGTCGACATCCTCGACGGGATCGTCCGGTGAGGAACCCGATCGTCATCGCCGGTGCCGGCCCGGCCGGAGGCCTGCTCGCCACCTATCTCGGCCGCCGAGGCCACGATGTCACCGTGTACGAGAGTCGCCCCGACCTCCGAATGACCGACCTCGGTGCCGGCCGATCGATCAACCTGGCGCTCGCCACGCGGGGCATCGTCCCGCTGATCGACGTCGGGGTGATCTCACAGGTCGATGAGATCACGATTCCGATGCGGGGCCGGATGATCCACGCCGTGAGCGACCCCACGCCCGGCCTCCAGCCCTATGGACGCCAGCCCCACGAGGTGATTCACTCCGTCTCCCGTAGTGATCTGAACGCCATCCTGCTCGATGCTGCCGAAGCGACGGGCCGGGTCACCATCGAGTTCGAGAAGCAGATTCGAACGGTCGACTTCACCGGGTCGCGGCTGAGCTTCGAGGACGGCACTTCGGCGCCATTCGGGGTGATCTTCGGCGCTGACGGCGCCGGCTCACCCGTGCGCGAGGCCATCGCGAAGGCTGGCGCCGGTGAGTACCGGACCGACTGGCTCGACCACAGCTACAAGGAGCTCACGCTGGCCCCGGACGACGACGGCAGCCATCGCCTCGATCCGAACGCGCTCCACATCTGGCCCCGCGGCGAGTTCATGTTGATTGCGCTCCCCAACCCGGCGGGCGACTTTACCGTCACCCTGTTCGCCCCATCCGAGCGGTTCGAGTCGCTCGCCGAGGCCGCCGATATCGAGGCGTTCTTCCTGGCCGAGTTCGCCGACTTCGCCGCGCTCATGCCCGACCTCGAGGCCCAGTTCATCAGCAACCCCACCGGCGCGCTCGGCACGATCCGGGCAACCGGCTGGAGCTTCGAGGACCGGGCCGTACTGGTGGGCGACGCCGCTCACGCCATCGTGCCCTTCCACGGCCAGGGCATGAACGCCGCCCTGGAGTCAGCCAGGGCTCTCGACGGTCATCTCCGGGCCACACCCGACGACATCGCCGGAGCGTTCCGTCACTACGAGTCGGAGCGAAAACCCTGCACCGACGCCATCGCCGACATGGCGCTGGCCAACTATATGGAGATGCGGGCCGGTGTCGTCGACCCCGACTATCTCGCCAAGCGGGCCCTGGCCCTCGAACTCGAGCAGCGCCATCCCGAGCGCCTCAGCCCTCGGTACAACATGGTGATGTTCTCGACGATGCCCTACGCCGAAGCCAAGGCCCGGGCCGAGCGCCAGGCGGAGATCATCGCGTCGGCCATCGACGATCCGTCCGTCGACGTCGACGCGCTCGTCGCCTCGCTCCCCCCACTCCCCGATCTCGACCCCCTCGCCGACCCCAACGCGCTCTCTACTACCTGACCGGAAGCGAGAACCGATGAGCCTCCCCTTCGAGAACAAGGACCAATTCACCTACCGCAACTACCTGTTGATCCCCGAGCTGCTCTCGCTCCAGCAATGCGTCTCGGTCGATCCCGAGACCGGCACCGCAGAGCATGACGAGACCCTGTTCATCATCATCCACCAGGTCTACGAGCTCTGGTTCAAACAGGTGCTGCACGAGATCGACTTCATCGTGGGGCAGCTGAACGACCACAACGTGAACGGCGCCCGCCAGAAACTCAAGCGGGTCCTGAAGATCATGAAGACCCTGGTCGGACAACTCGACGTCCTCGAGACCATGAGCCCGGCCGAGTTCGCCAGCTTCCGGTCCTTTCTCGCCAACGCCAGCGGCTTTCAGTCTGCCCAGTTCCGGGAGCTCGAGTTCGTGCTCGGCGTCAAAGACCGCATCCAGCTCGACTGGTTCGAGGGCGACGAGGGCGCCCGACTCGCCGCCCGGTACGACGCACCGACCATGTGGGACGCGTTCGTGGGCGTCATGGCTCGCAATGGCCTCCCCGTCCCCACCGAGGTGCTGGAGCGAGACGTCCGCGAGCCGATCGTCGAGAACGCCGGACTCCAAGCTGCGATCGTCGAGAACTTTGGTGACGAGGGTTTCGTCGGCCTGGTCGAGACCCTCACCGACCTCGATGAAGGCCTCCAGGAATGGCGCTATCGCCATGTGATGATGGTGCGCCGTACCATCGGCACAAAGATGGGTACCGGAGGCTCCGACGGCGCCGCCTACCTCGCCACCACCCTTCTGCGACCCGCGTGGCCCGACCTCTGGGCCATCCGCACCGCGTTCTGATCTCACATCGCGCCGAGTTGTTCCGCCACCACCCCTGTGGTCGGGCACGTGTCGCGCCGCATCCCCATCATCTGACCGAGGACCGCCGATCATGAAGTACGCCAGAAGCGACGCGAAGGCCTATGCCAAGGCCAACATGACGGGCGTGTGGGCCGCCGCGCTCACCCCGTTCGCCGAGAACCTGCGGATCGACGAGGACGGCTTCAGGGAGAACATCCGGCACTGGACCCAAGACCTCGGCATCGAGGGCCTGTTCATTTCCGGAAAGCAGGGCGAGTTCTATGCGATGACGCTCGAGGAGCGGAAGCGGACCTTCGACCTCGCGGTCGAGGCCACCGGAGACCATGGCCAGACGATCATGTCGTGTTCGGACCAGAACATGGACGTCGTGCTCGACCTCGCCCGCCACGCCGAGGACGTCGGTGCCGACTACATCGTCGTACACGCCCCCCTGCTGCACTTCACCAAGGAGCAGGACGAGACCTTGTACGGCTACTACCGGACAATCTCCGAGAGCGTGAACATCGGGATCGCCCTGTGGAGCCATCCTGACAGCGGCTATCTGATGTCACCGCAGCTGGCCAACCGGTTGGCGGATCTCGACAATGTCGTCGCCATCAAATACAGCGTCCCGCGCGACATGTACGTCGAGCTGTCCAAGCTCGCTTCTGACCGGATCCAGGTCAGCACCTCATCGGAGGACGAGTGGCTCGACAACATCCTCGAGCTCGACTGGCGGCTCTATCTTTGCTCCTCGCCACCGTTCCTGCTTCAGTCGCCCAAGGACCGTCGCATCCACGACTACACCCAGGCGGCGTTTGAAGGACGGGCCGACGAGGCACGAGAGATCAGCCTCAGTCTCGAACCGGTTCGGACCGCGCTCAAGGGGACCCGCCCGCCCGAAAAGCCCCACGCACATCAGAAGTACTGGCAAGAGCTTCTCGGCCAGGTCGGCGGGCGGGTGCGCGCGCCGATGCTCGAGCTGACCGACGCCGAGAAGGCCATCACCGCGGAGGCCTTCGACCAGTCCGGCCTCCAGGTGTGAACCACACCCTACGGTCCCCTATGTATCACCGGTGATCCGTTGGATCCATGCCGAACGTATCGATCCGAGAGCTGCGCAACAGTGGCGGTGAGATCGTCGACCGTGTCACACGCGGCGAACACGTGACCATCACCCGCAGCGGGAGCCGGTAGCAGAACTCCGGCCTCTGGCGAACCCTCCCCCATCCACCGCGGCGCTCGTCGCCCGCCGCGCCCACCTGCCCCACATCGACCCTGACGCCCTTCGCTCTGACATCGACGCACTCGTCGACCCGTCGCTGTGACCCGACAAGGGATACTCGATACCAGCACCCTGATCCTTCTCGGACGCATCACCCACACCGACCACTTGCCGGCCGAGGCATTCATCACCGCCGTGACCCTCGCCGAGTTGTCGGTCGGCCCGTTGGTCGCATCGACCGATGAAGAGCGTGCCGCCCGACAAGCCCACCTGCAAGAGCCTACGACGCCATGATCGCGGCGACCGCCCTGGCCCGTGAACTCCCGGTCCACACGTGCAATCCCGCAGACTTCCTCGACATCGACAACCTCGATGTCATCACCGTCGCCCACCCCGACGACTAGATCCGGGGGCTCGCGCCCCCGACGGCCGCAGGCGGCCTCCCCATCTCCGTCCGGCTCGCTGGCGCTCGCTCGGCCGGTCAGGCGTTGCGCCGCCCCAGTGCGGACAGAGCACGAGTCGCCGCGTTGAAACCGCACATGCCGTGGGCCCCTGCTCCGGGCGGCGTCGACGCCGAGCACAGGTACACACCGGGAATCCCGGTGAAGTACGGGTCGCGTGCGAACCGGGGCCTGAACAACAACTGGGTCGGCGACGACGCACCACCGATGATGTCGCCCCCCACATAATTCGCGTTGTACACCGACATCTCGGTCGTCGAGCGCACCGCGGTGCCGACGATCCGGGCCTGGAAACCAGGCGCGAAACGTTCGATCTGGTCGATGATGGCCTCGGTGGCATCACCGGTGTAGCCGTGGGGCACATGGGCGTAGGTCCACAGCGGTTTGATGTCGCCCACCGCCCGGCTTGGATCGGCGAGGTACTGCTGGCCGACCAGCACGAAAGGCTGGGTGGGCATCGTCCCGCGGTGCACGGCCTCCTCACTGGCGATGATTTCGGCGGACCCTCCTCCGAGATGCACCGTGCCGGCCTTGCGGGCCGAGGGTGCGGTCCACGGCACGCCGCCTTCGATGGCGAAGTCCACCTTGAACGCTCCGGGCCCATGGCGGAAGCGGCGATAGGAGCGAGCGACGCGGCTGGGCAACCGGTCGCCCAAGATGTCGGCGGCGATCGATGGCGAGACGTCGAGCAGTAACAGATCGCTGGCCGGCAGATCGGTCACCGAAGTCACTCGCCGGCCGGTTTCCACCGTGCCGCCGTGGGCTTCGAGGTCGGCCGCCAAGGCGTTCGCGATCGCCTGGGATCCTCCTTCGGCCACGACCCAGCCGCGCGCATGGCCGGCCGCCAGGATCATGAGGCCGACCGCGCTGGTGAGGGGTCGGTCGAGACGGTAAAAGGCGTGGGCAGCGATGCCGGTGAACAGAGCCCTCGCCTCCTCGGTACGCCAGACCTGGGCCAGAGCGGCGGCGGGAATCACCGAGGCCGCACCAAAGCGGCCCGTCAGGATGGGATGGCGGGGCATACTGAGGATCGGCTGGCTGATGTCGGCGAACAGGTCATCAAAATGGGACGGCGGCATCTCGAACAATGTGCGCCACCGTCGAGCGTCGGGACCCAGCCCGTCGACCGTCCGCTCGATCGAGCGGTACAGGGTTCCGGCAGTCCCATCATCGAGGGGATGGGCGCAGTCCACCTCCGGTTCCAGCCAGCGCAGGCCGTGCGAGGCCAGCTCCAATTCGGCGACGACGGGTGAGGCGGCGGCTATCTGGTGGAACGCCGAGCAGTGATCGTGCACCAGACCCGGCACAATCATCTCGGAACTGCGCGTTCCCCCCCCGATCGTGTCGCTCGCCTCGACCACGGTCACCTCGAGCCCGGCTCGGGCCAGCCAGGCGCCGGCTGCGAGCCCGTTCGGCCCACTGCCCACGACAATCGCCGAGCTCACCTCACGACCGGCCGCCCGAGCCGGGGTGGGGCACACCTGGGGCCTCGTAGCCCGGCATGGTCCAGGTCACGGTGTGGGGAATCGGTCCGTTCGGGAGCCAGGGTTGCTCATGGGCGGCATCGTCGTTGTGATACCAGCCTTTCTCGATCGTGCCGAGCGCCGCGTCGATCACCCGGTACTGCACCTTCTTGCTGAATGCAGGCTGGGACTCGGTGAACGCGGCTACCACATCACCAGGCTCGTACTCGCATCGCTCCTGGAGTGCCTCGATCAGGCGCTCGTCGAGGCAATGGCCATCACCGAAGTTCCAGCCGGTGAGGACATTGCTCAAGAACTCGCCCTCCCGTTGGACCCGGGTATCGAGATCGTCGACATGACGCATCAGCGCCGTGATGTGCATGCGCCCCATGGGATGCATCATCCGGAACGCCACCGCCTTCTGGACGAAGATCTCGGAGATCTCCTTACCGAACAACGGCTCGATCTGGTCGATCTGGTTGTCGGCGGCCTTCACGATCCTCTCGTTGATCCGGTCCTCCATCGACTTGTCGCGAAACGAGAATGTGGCCGACGCCCAATTGCCGGCGTACTGCTTCATCCCCACCAGGAACGAGACGTACTGAGGCCGGAGCGCCCCGAGGACTATGGGCGCCAGAGCCACGAACAAGACGAGCGCCAGCAAGCCCGGGTTCATGTCCCCGACCCCGTAGCCGTCGCCGGCGGGGAAGTTCGCGAACAGGAACGCGGCACAGAACATGAAGAACACGTTCCATTCCAGCGGCACCGCCAACGGGAACGTGGAGATGATGAAGGTGTGGAGGCTCCATATCGACACGATGGCAATCCAGGTCATCCACGGCCACGGCGAGAACAACAACGCCAGCGGCACCACAAGCTCCAGGGTGGTGCCACCGATGTGGGCCATGGCGTGGGTGACGTTGGACGGCCGAATATCGTTCGGGTAGTCCTTGACGGTGGCTTTGCGGAACCGGTCAGAGGTGACCCACGGGGTGTTCTGTACCATGATCGCCACCGTCGCCGAGAAGCCATGCTGCAGCTTCGAGAACCCGGCGCCCATCCACACCACGACGATGAAGATCTTGGCCGCGACGACCATGTCCACGAAGTTCGGGAACAGGGCGAACGCCAACAGGGTGGGCACATACTGCTCAGCGCGCGACGACAGGAACACGACCTTGTCTCGGAGACCCATCAACACGATGAGACCGACATAGATCAGCACGGCCCATGACGGAAGGATCCCCGCGCTGCCCTCCGGCAGGCCGTCGACCTGATCACCGGACAGGAACAACAAGAGCACCAGGCTGGCCAGGATCAGCTTGTACAAGCCGGTATCCCATGGTGTCCGTCGGTTGCCCTTGGTGCCCGGGACATGGTTGGGGTAGGGAGGGACGCGCAAGGTGTCGTTCTGCCACCAGTAGAGGATCCCGCCGATCGGCGGATCGAAGTGGAACGCCAACGGGCCGCAGGTCGCGGCCAACCCCATGATCTCCAGGAGGATCGTCCAGATCATGAGCTTCTGGTACAGGATCGGCTCGTCCCACCAGCCTGCGATGTCGTTGAACTCGAGGCCAGCGGTGAACGCGCCCGCGAAGATCAGCCCGAACAACACATAGAGGAAGATCTTCCAGGCGTAGAAGTTGCCCGTCTGTTTCGGGGTGCCAAAGCCATGCTCAACCCAGTGGAGCTGCAACAGCTTCATCCGCTCAAAGAACGGGATCTTCTCGAACTCGTCCAGGTCGACGGGAGGCAGTTCTGCGGTTCGGTAGCCCATGTCAGTCACCTCCTCCGACGTGCTTGCGCGGAGTCTCGCCTCTGACGTTCGGCCTCAAGGTAATAATCGTCATCCTCTTCGCTCCTGGTGGAGAGTACCTTTCCTGTCAGGCGTGCAAGCTCCCGTTCCCGGACCCGCTGGCGCCTCCACATCTTCTTCTTGTTCTTGCGCCGCAACCGTTCGATGTGGTCTTCCTCGGTCTCGGAGGTGCCCTTCAAATAGGCCTCCTCGATCTCGTCGAGACGTTCGATGGCCTCATCTGCGGGAAGTTCGAGGAGGATCTGACCGCGGGCCATGAGGTACATCCGGTCGGCGAACTTCAGGGCCTTGTGGGCGTGCTGTTCGACGATCAGCGCCCCGGTTCCGTTGGTGTCCGCAGTGGCGCGGACCGCGCCCAACAGGCGATCGACGATCTTCGGCGCGAGGCCGAGCGACAGCTCGTCGGCGAGAAGGATCGACGGGTTCCTGCTCAGCGCCCGAGCCAAGGCCAACATCTGTTGCTCACCGCCCGACAGCATTCCGCCCCGGACCGACAGACGGGGCTCCAACTCCGGAAACAGTTCCAGCGCCGCTTCCACCGAACCGCCTCCGACGCGCAAGTTGTCCCTGGCCGACATCTTGGTGAAGACCAGCCGTTCTTCGGTGACCAGCCCGATGCCACCCGTGCGGACCCGCTGATCCATAGGCGTGAATGTCGGCACGTTGTTGAACAGAACAATGCCGTCGACGGGCTCCAACTCCCCGGCGATCGTGAGCAGAGTCGTGGTCTTGCCGGCACCGTTCGGGCCGAGCAGAACGACGACCTCGCCTCGGTTCACGGTCAGGTTGACGGCCTGCACGACCTCGCGACCCAGGTACCCGGCCTTCAGCCTGCGGGTCTGAAGCAATGGTCTCATGACGCACCACCTGCCACCGTGGCCGGTATCGGTTCGCCCGCCGGCTCATCGTCATCGGTCTCGTCACCCAGATAGGCGGCAATCACCGCCGGGTCGGAGCGGACCTCTTCGGGCGTGCCCGACTTGATCATCTTCCCGAAGTCCAGGACAACAACATGATCGCAGACGCCCATCACGAAATTCATGTCGTGCTCCACGACGAGGACCGCTATCCCCCAGTCCTCGGCGAGGCGGCGCACCACCGCGGCCAGTTCCTCACTCTCCGCTGTGCTCAGCCCGGCGGCCGGTTCATCGAGCAGGAGAACGCTCGGATGCATGGCCACGGCCCGGGCGATCGCCAACAGCCGTCGCTTGCCATACGAGAGGTCCTTGACGTCGCGATGCAGGTCCTGGTCGAGCTGGAACTCGATGATGGCCCGCACCACTTCTGGCGGAAACGGCGGGTTGGCGGGCCGCACGAGGTCGCGCACGTATGAACCGAGATCCTGGGGGTCGGCCGCCACGCTGAGGTTCTCGAACACGGTGGAGTCCTCGAAAAGCTCCAAGGACTGGAATGACCGGGCCACTCCGGCTCGAGCGCGCCGGGTGGGAGACAGCTTCGAGAGATCGAGATCGTCGACGAGTACCCGCCCCTCTGCGGGGGCGAACCCGCTGATGGCGTCGATAAGCGACGTCTTGCCGGCTCCGTTGGGGCCGATCAGGCCGGTGACGGTGCCGGGATCGAGGCGGTAGCTCACGGCGTCGACAGCGACCACGGCGCCGTAGCGCACCGTCAGCCCCTCGATGGTCAGGCTGCGCGGCGGAACCCGGTTCTGCTCCGCTGATGCTGCGCTCGGATCTGCGACGTCATCGAGCTCGATGATGTAGGGCCGACCCCATTTCCGCGCCCTCTTGAGGAGCCGAAAGATCTTGGCCCACTCCGCGGCCACGCCGTCCCGATAGCCCAGAACCGTCAATAGGATGGCGATACCGCTGATCAGCTGGATCCACCGTCCGACGTTTCCCCAGGTCGATTCGAGAACCTGCTGGTTGAACCCTGCCGTGGCCATCATGGCCCCGACGAACGCTCCGAGCAGGTAACCGACACCACCGACCAACGCCAGGCCGACATAGGTGATCGACGTGAAGTTGGTGAACGATTGGTAGCTGATGGAGCTGAGCCGGAACGCCAGCAGGATGCCGCCCAACGCGGCGATGGCCGCCGCGAACCCAAACGCAAAAAGCTTCGCCGCCATCACATCGATACCGAGCGCTGCGGCGGCGCGCTCATTGGTGCGCACGGCGATGAGGCGGCGCCCGCTGCGGCCCCGTCGCACATTGGACACCACCCAGACCGCCAGTATCGTCATTGCCAACACGAAAATCCCGTAGCGATCCGGATGCCTGATCGACCCGATTTCATAACCGAACAGGTCCGGATTCCCGACCTGCGTGCCCTGGACACCGCCCGTGTACTCGCGGTTTCGGAACAGCATCAGCTCGATGGTCGTGCCCAGCCCGAGCGTCACGATCGCGAGATTGATTCCTCGGGTTCGGACGGCCGGCAATGCGAACGCCAAACCGAGCGGGACGGCGGCGACCACGCCGGCGACCAACCCGACCAGGAACGGGAAGTCGTAGACGGCCACCAGTCGACCGGCCACGAACGCACCGAACCCGGCGATCGTGTATTGCGCAAGCGACAACTGGCCGGCGTAGCCGGTCAAAACCACAATGGAGAGCAGCACGATCGACACCCCAAGGGACACCGTCAACGCGTCGATCCACTTCGGTTCTTTCGTCAACATCACGAAGATGACGATGCCGGAGCCGAAGATCGTCCAGTCCCAGGACATTCGGCCATTGCCGACCATCGGCAGCTCACGCAAGAAGTGGTCCCGAAGCGGCAGTGATCGACCTCGGAAGACGAGGAAACCGATGATGACGAGAAAGGGCAGCGACGCTCCGAGGCCTTGCTGGTCGACATAACGCCCGACCAGTGTCTGTCCAATCCCGAGCGACAAGCCGGCCGCCGTCGCGATCGGAAACGACCGGAAATCACCGACGAGGGCGGCGGCCAGTGCGGCCAGCACCAGCGAGGTCATCGCCGTGACCTGCAAGGTGATGATGGGCACGACCAGGATGCCGGCGACCGCGGCGACCGCGGATCCGAGCGCCCAATTGATCATCGCGATCCGATTGGGCGAAAGGCCAATGGCAGCAGCCGATCGCTCACTCTCCGACACCGCCTCGGTGGCGAGCCCAAACTTGCTCGATCGATACAACAACCAGAGCACCAGTGCAGATGCACACGCAATGGCGAGCAGAATGAATCGGTCGACCGTGGTGCTCACATCACCCCAGAGCGTCACCCGCGATGTGGGCAACCAGCTGTCGACCTGGCGGGGTCTGGACCCGTAACGGATCACGACCCCGGCCTGGACCGTGATCAGTACCCCCAGCGTGGCGATGACCCGAACGAGTGAGCTCGCCCGGCGTAACGGCCGCATGATCACCCAGTGGGTCAGCATGCCGAGCAGTGCGGAGAGCGCGATACCGACCAAGGCTGCCGCGAGGAAGGGCCACCCCTGCTCGTACTGCAGCTCCCATTGTAAGAAGACCCCAGCTATTGCGGTGGCACCCAGGGAGAAGTTGAGGACCCCAGTTCCCCGGTAGATCGCGATCAGGCCTTGCGAGGCGAACGCGTACAGCGCACCGACGCCCAACCCCAAGAGTGCGAACCTGATGACCTCGTCCATAGTGCCCCTCGTGGCCGCAACCTAGGCTGCGTTTTGTCGCATCAGGTGATGCGAGTCGATCAAAATGCTGCATTACTCATCTGGATCACCGGTTCTGGCCGATCCGAGCATGGAACCGCCGGGCCGGCCACGCGGTTTGCGCGTGGCCGGCCCAATCGGAACGTTCGTTGTGACGGGCGCTGGGCCGATCAGCCTGCGTCGCCGGTGGCCAGCCCACCGACGTCTTCGAACTCGGTGGTTAGGGGCACGATCTTGCCGTCCTCAAGCGTGCTGAACACGACGCTGCGGTTGAACAGCCGCTCGTAGCCCTCGAGGCCATCGGTCCATTCCTGGGTGAAGTCGAGCACGGGCACCATGCCGCCCAGGTCGAGGCTCGAGGTGTTCGACGCGGCCTCGA